>Ga0172382_10005198_pt1 | contig 19531 bp, 19 predicted proteins | sample Leawel138RmetaG_FD_122245 | JGI IMG/M metagenome (GOLD analysis project Ga0172382, IMG submission 122245) | Leachate microbial communities from a municipal landfill in Southern Ontario, Canada - Leachate well 138R metaG | ecosystem: Engineered > Solid waste > Landfill > Unclassified | place... | reverse complement strand
CTCTTCGCGAACAATACCAAGTTTACGAGTGCTTTTACCGAGCCGCTTTTTCATGAGGTTTTGGAGCTTTTTAAACTCCTGTGGGTCGAGGTAGCTAAACGCAAGTTCCTCGATTTGCATGCGCACCCGCCCCATACCGAGGCGGTCGGCCATTGGTCCGAACACCTCAAGGCTTTCGCGGGCTATTTTAATTTGTTTTTCGCGCGGCATGTGCTGGAGGGTTTCGAGGTTGTGAAGGCGGTCGGCGAGCTTAATAATGATAACGCGCACGTCTTGTCCGATGGCGATAAGTAGTTTCGAAAGGTTATCTTTGGTTTGCGGCAAATATTCGGCGAGGTCCTGCATTCCGGCGCGAGCTTGTGAGACTTTTGTAACACCATCGACAAGAAAGGCAACATCCTTGCCGAATTTCGTTTCAAGTTGCTCGAGTGTTGTATCGGTGTCTTCAACGGTATCGTGAAGAACACCGGCGAGAACGGTATCGATATCCATACCCCAATCAATCAGCGTTGCCGCAACGGAAAGGGGGTGAATAATATACGGTTCGCCACTTTTTCGCTTTTGCCCACTGTGTGCCTTTGTGGCAATAGTAATAGCATGATCAAGCTCGAGAAGTTGATCTTCTTCATAAAATGGCTGTGCTCGTTCGAGTAACTCACCTTTCTTCATGCATACTAGTATACAAAGATTGCGCTAAGAGGGGTAGCAGTTTATAATGCAAAATAGATAAGCAGAAGCTTTATAGATTAAAGGAGGGCAGGTTCTGTATGGCAAAAACGAAAATAGGGATTAACGGGTTTGGCCGAATTGGTCGTAATGCATTTAAGCTTGCGTTCGATCGAAGTGACCTTGAAGTTGTATCAGTAAACGATCTCACCGATACAAAGACGCTCGCATACCTTTTAAAGCACGACAGTAACTACGGTACGTATAAGTATGACGTTTCCTATGACGACAAGGGTATTATTGTAAACGGACAGCATATTCAGGTAACTGCCGAAAAAGATCCAGCGGCACTTCCCTGGGAAGAGTTGGGGGTTGAGTTGGTGATTGAGTCAACCGGCCGCTTTACCGATAAAGAATCTGCCGAGCTTCACATCGCTGCAGGTGCAAAGCGCGTTGTTATTAGTGGTCCAACAAAGAGTGATGGTGTTGACACGATTGTTCTTGGCGCAAACGACGACAAGGTTGAGGGCGCGAGCCAAGTAATTAGCAATGCAAGCTGTACGACAAACTCGCTTGGTGCCGTTATGGCGGTGCTTGACGCAGAGTTTGGTGTTCAGAAGTCACTTCTTACCACCGTACACAGCTACACGGCCAGCCAGGCGCTCCAAGACGCACCATCAAAGGATTTGCGTGAAGGGCGTAACGCAGCTGAAAATATTGTTCCGACCACTACGGGTGCAGCGATTGCAGTAACGAAGACACTTCCACAGCTTGAGGGAAAATTTGACGGATTGAGTATTCGCGTTCCTACCCCTGTTGTTTCTATTAGCGACGTAACAGTACTACTCGAACGAGATACAACGGTCGAGGAGCTTAACGGCGTATTTAAGAAAGCAGCCTCAGAGCCATACTACCAAGGTATTCTTGGAGTAAGCGAAGAGCCACTGGTAAGCCGTGACTACATCGGTAATAGCTATTCAGGAGTCGTTGACCTTCTTCTTACAAAGGTTGTCGATGGCAACCTTGTGAAAGTGATGGTGTGGTATGACAACGAATGGGGTTACTCGAACCGCCTTGTTGAAGTTGTTGCCGATGTTGCGAAGAGTTTAAAAAAGGGTACAGAATTGTATTAGGAGCGCTATGAAAATTTACTTAGGTGCAGACCATCAGGGGTTTTATTTGAAAGAAAAGCTGTTTGCGTATCTTTCAAAAAACGGGTATGAGGTTGAGGAAGTCGGTGAGGCTGAACTTGATCCGGCTGATGATTTTCCGCTTGTTGCGCAGGCGGCTGCACTTAAGATAATCGGGAGCGACAATGACGATCCGCGCGGCATCTTGATTTGTGGCGGCGGCCAAGGCGTCGCTATGGCGGCAAACCGCTTTAAGGGTATTCGAGCAAGTGTCATCTGGGATGCGTTTGAGGCGAAGATGACCCGATACGATAACGACAGTAATGTCCTTTGTCTGCCAGCGCGTGTTGTTGGCGAAAACGAGGCTGGCTGGAAAGGTATTGTTGAAACGTGGCTTAATACTGAATTTGCCGATGCACCACGCTTCAAGCGCCGTAATGCAGAACTGGATGAATTAGGGTAAGTATGAGTATTATTGTTCCGACTATTATGGCTGAAACGATCGATCAACTTCGTGAATCTACCACGAAACTTCAGGCGTTTGCACGGCGTGTTCATATTGACTTGAGCGATGGTGAATTCGCGCCAACATTCTTACTAAACGAGTCGCAACTTTTCTGGCCAGAGGGCTGGGATGTCGATATTCATGCTATGGTGGCGCGGCCGTCAGAGCATTTAGCCCAGCTATTACAACTCAAGCCGAGTATGGTTGTATTGCATGCTGAGGCGCAGGAAGATATCGTGCCGCATCTACAGGCGCTTAAGCAAGCAGGAATTAAGGCGGGTGTTGGGTTGCTCAAGAAGACCGTCCCTTCGAGTGTTGAAGCTGCGATTAAAGAAGCTGATCACGTTATGATATTTTCTGGTGACTTAGGGAAATTCGGGGGTACGGCAAGTATGATGCAACTCGAAAAGATCAGGCTTGTTAAGAAGATAAAACCCGAAGTTGAGATTGGATGGGATGGAGGTGTAAAGCTCGACAATGCCTATACACTCACACAGGGTGGTGTCGATGTATTGAATGTTGGTGGTGAGATTGCCAATGCGGCTAATCCAGCGGAAGTATATAACGAACTTGTTAAAGAAATTAATAAACACGGAGTGATTTAAGGTGGGGGAGCAGTTGACTATTTCGCAACTAAAACAGAAAGCGAATGATATTCGTAAAGATATCATTAAAATGCTTGAAGAGGCAGGCAGTGGGCATAGTGCTGGTCCGCTTGGGTTGGCTGATATTTTTGCTGCACTTTATTTTAATATCCTTACTATCCGACCCGAAGAGCCTGAGTGGGAAGACCGTGATATCTTCCTTCTGAGCAACGGGCACTGCGTTCCAGTGCAATATGCGGCAATGGCCGAGGCAGGTTTCTTTGATAAGACTGAACTTCGAACACTGCGTAAATTCGGAAGCCGACTCCAGGGGCACCCTGAGCGCGAAAAGCTTCCAGGCCTTGAGAATACGAGTGGCCCACTTGGAAGTGGCCTCTCGCAAGCTGCGGGCTACGCCTATAGCCTCCAGTACCTCGATGAGAATCCTCGTCGCTTCGTGTACGTCATGATGGGTGACGGCGAGCTTAACGAAGGGAATATCTGGGAAGCGGCAATGTTTGCGGGTAAGTATAAACTTTCTCAGCTTATTGGTTTTGTTGATCGTAATAATATTCAAATTGACGGTAATACGGAAGATGTCATGCCTCTTGAAGATCTTCGAGGTAAATGGGAGTCATTCGGTTGGCACGTGCTCGAGGTTGATGGCCATAACATTGAGAGTGTTATTAACGCAGCAAGTGAAGCTCGTGCGGTTACCAACCGACCAACGGTAATTATTTGCCATACCATCCCGGGTAAGGGCGTTGACTTTATGGAGTACAACTATAAGTGGCACGGCATGCCGCCGAACGCAGAACAGGCAAAGGAGGCACTTGAAGACCTCCGTACACTTGGTGGAAAGATTGTAGAAGAGGGGGCTGGGGTATGAGTTATCCATTAAATCCATTACTTTACAGTAATGATGTCGAAAAAGAACCAATTCGCGCAGGGTTTGGTCGTGGGCTTAAGGCTGCGGGTGAGCTGGACGAAAACGTCGTGGCACTGTGTGCTGATTTGACTGACAGTACGCAGATGGGGCTGTTTAAAGAAGCTTTCCCGAAGCGTTTCATCGAAGTTGGTGTTGCTGAGCAAAACCTTGTAACGGTAGCGAGTGGTCTTGCGCGAGCGGGGCGGGTGCCGTTTACGAGTAGCTACGCGGCATTTAGTCCAGGGCGCAACTGGGAGCAGATTCGCACAACGGCGGCACTCAATGACCAGCCGGTAAAGATTGTCGGTTCGCACGCCGGAGTAAGTGTTGGTCCTGATGGGGCAACGCACCAAATGCTCGAGGATATTGCACTGATGCGTGTTCTTCCAAATATGGTAGTGGTTGCACCTGGTGATAGCCTTGAGGCTGAGAAAGCAACGCTTGCCTTGGCGGAGAACGGAAAACCAAGCTACCTTCGTTTAGCACGCGAGAAAACACCTATTTTTAGTACTGAAGCTGCACCGTTTGAACTTGGTAAAGCATATGTTTTAAGAGAGGGTTCGGATGTATCACTCTTTGGAACGGGGACGATGACCTATCAACTTTTGGTTGCGGCTAAAATACTTGAAGCTCGGGGGGTTAGCGCCGAGGTTGTACACGTTCCAACGATTAAGCCGCTCGATACCGAGACGCTTCTTGCAAGCGCGCGCCGCACGGGGCGTATTGTCACTGCCGAAGAGGCGCAAGCTGCAGGTGGGTTCGGGAGCGCTGTTGCTGAGTTATTAAGCGACAAGCTTCCCATGCCGGTAAAGCGTATTGGTATTAATGATCGTTTTGGTGAATCGGGTAACCCTGATGAACTTATTGAATACTTTGGACTTTCGGGTGAAAAGATTGCCGAGTCGGTCCAGCAATTTATTGATGAAGCGCCACAATATCATCGCTAAGCCGTACGGGGCGTTATAAGCGTAAGTGGTATACTTAAAGTAGATACGTATAAATATTTGAGGGGATTAAATACATTATGAGTCTTTCGATAGCTGAAATTCGCGATAATACACTTCGCGCGCGTCACCTTATGCAGCGAAGCCGCCAGCAACACTTTGCGGTTGGGGCATTTAACGTTGATAACCAAGATACCCTAATTGCAATTGCTCGAGCGGCGCAGAAGAAGAATTCACCAGTGCTTATTGAGGTGACCAAAGATGAAATTAGCGCGATTGGTGCTGAGAACATTCGCGATATGGTAGATAACTACAAGCAGGAATATGGCATTGAAATGTACGTAAACCTTGACCATAGCCCTACCGTCGAGGCGTGTAAAGAGGCAATTGATGTCGGGTTCGAGTTTATTCATATCGACATCTCTCAGGCAAACCATGACGCAACGGACGACGAAATTATTCGGGCAACCCGCGAAGTGGTTGAGTACGCGAAGTTTACTGGAGCGCTCGTCGAAAGCGAGCCACATTACTTCGGTGGTTCGTCGAATCTCCACACCGAAGCCTATGACTACGATGAAATTAAGAAGACCTTTTCAACACCAGAGGGGGCAAAGGCCTTTGTCGAAGCAACTGGAATCGACACTTTTGCGGCTGCAGTTGGTAACCTTCACGGTAAGTACCCGGTACCGAAAGAACTCGACCTCGAGCTTCTTCAGCAAGTTCGTGACGCCATAGATTGCCAGATTAGTCTTCATGGTGGAAGCGGCACCCCTGCGCATTATTTTGCCGAAGCAGCAAAGATTGGTGTAAGTAAGGTGAATATCAATAGTGATATGCGCTTTGCGTTTCGCACCGGCCTCGAAAAGATCCTTAAGGATAACCCAGACCAATATGCGGTGGTAAAGATAATGGAGCCAGTTCGCCAAGCGGTGCAGGCGGTCGTAGAAGAGAAGATTGACGCGCTTGGATCTGCTGGTAAAGCGATTCTGTAAAAGTAAAAAGATAATAAAAGACCTCCGATGTGGAGGTTTTTTATTATGGTGTGATTCGATGAGTGAGCGAAGTGTTACTTCTTCGATTCAATTGCGTTCTTGAGCGAAGTGAATGAGGCGAGGAACTTCTGAACACCCTCTTTCTCGAGGGTTTGGCTGACGTCTTTAAAATCAATACCGACGGCGCGGAGGGCTTCGATTGTCTCAAGGGCCTCTTTAATGTCTATCAGTGACAAGCTCTTAACATTCTCAGGAAGGTGGTCGTTAATGTTTTCGATTGTTTCTTCCGGGAGGGTGTTCACTGTGTATGGGGCGATAAGGTTCGACACATAGAGGAGGTCGTCGTAGTCAGGGTTCTTCGTTGAAGTTGATGCCCAGAGGAGGCGCTGAAGTGACGGTTCAGTTGGCTGAAGGACGGCTGCCTTTGAAAACGTATCAAGGAAGATATCGTAGGCGAGGCGAGCTTGTGCAATGGCTGCTTTTCCACGCAGGGAAAGTGCTTCTGGGGTGCCAATTGCCTCGAGACGCTTGTCAACTTCGGTATCAACACGGCTTACGAAGAAAGAAGCAACACTACGAGTTGTATTGTTTGCATCGATAAGGTGCGAAGAGGCGTGAGCTTCGGCAATTTTTGCGTAATCAGATAGGCTAAAGATAAGAGTTACGTTAACGTTAATGCCTTCATCGAGAAGCGTGTGGATGACGGGGATACATTCGTCGGTAGCAGGAACCTTTATCATGAGGTTCGGTGCATCGACCTCTTTCCATAGCTGGCGTGCCTGTGCAAGCGTTGCTTCGGTGTCATGGGCAATTTCCGGTGATACTTCAAGTGAAACGTAGCCATCTTCACCATTGCTTTCATCCCAGATAGGGCGAAGAATCGTAGCTGCTGACTTAATGTCATCAATGACGATTTGCCAGTAGATTTCCTCGGTCGACTTACCTTCGTAAGCAAGCCGTTTAATTTGCTCGTCGTAGAGCGAGCTTTTGAGGATGGCATTTTCAAGAATTGTCGGGTTTGAAGTGATACCGCGAATTCCCATATTGACATAGGAATGAAGCTGCCCTGAGTGGATTAAATCACGGCTGAGATTGTCGAGCCATGGACTTTGCTTGAGTGGTCGATAGAGTTTGTGTAAGTTTGACATTTGTCTTAAGTATAGCAGATGGGGTATCATAATGCATATGGTTAAAATATGTGCTTTAGGAGCTGCTTCGCAGGATGTATTCCTGTCTGGCAAGGGTATCAAGGCCCAGCTCGATCCACGTACCAACGAGTACATGGAAGAATTCAGTCAAGATTTTAAATTGGGTGCGAAGATTACCGTTGATACGGTACGTTTTGCAACGGGTGGAGGAGCGACCAACGCGTCAGTTACTTTTGCGCGTCAAGGTATTGAAAGTAGCTTCGTTGGGAAGCTTGGTAACGATATCGCTGCGCATGGTGTTCTTGAAGAGCTCGACCGTGAAGCGGTAGATACGCAGCGGGTCATCTATCACGATACGCTCGGAACACAGTATTCGACAATCCTGCTGGCGGATAACGGCGAGCGAACAATCCTCGTGTATCGCGGTGCTGCCAACTCGCACACAGAGCAAGACTATCAGGCGCTTTCACTTGAAGGTCATGATTGGATTTATGTCTCTTCGTTTGCCGGAGCAATGGATGCACTTCGTGTTGTGTTTGAAAAAGCAAAGGCTGCAGAAGTGAAGATCGCCTTCAACCCTGGTGAGGCCGAGCTTGAGGATGCAGATAAACTCAAGGGGCTCCTTGAAGATGTTGATATTCTCATTGTGAATAAGGAAGAGGCGGCTAAGATTGTTGAGGGTGAAACTTCAGAAGAGCTTGTTCGTCATGCAGTAAATTATGTGCCAGTTGTTGTGGTGAGTGATGGCCCGAACGGGGTCGTTGCGACTGACGGCAAGACGATTGTTTCGGCGGGTATGTATGAAGATGTGCCGGTCCTTGATCGAACAGGCGCTGGTGACGCATTTGGCTCTGGATTCTTAAGTTCGTTTGCTCAGGGTCATTCACTAAAAGAATCGATTATTTTTGCCAGCGCTAATTCAACCTCTGTGGTGCAAAAGATTGGTGCAAAAGAAGGTATTTTATATAAAGGCGTAGCGCTGCATGATATGCCGCTGACTGAAAAGGAGTTTTAACTATGGCTAAATTTTTAAGTGACCTGCTTGATGCAGAGGAGCCGATTTTTACCCAGGCGATTCACCAGCTTGAAGAGGTCAGTGGACGAACTGGTGCTGACGTGAAGCTTATCGGCGACATTACTCGTATGGCGCATGATAATCTTCGTATGCTTGGGCTCACACCCGCAGCATCAACCGGTGAGGAAGTGTACCGTGCGCTTCTGGGCCGTGTTGAAACGGATATCAAGCGGCTTGTGCGCATTATTGGCGCCGATGAGAGTCGATCGGAGGAAGTACAGTATCTCGTTCCTTTCATGATTGAAGCGGCGAATAAGGTGAAATTTAACCGCAAGGTGTTTGTACTAAAGCGTGAGAAGGCGAAAGAAATTCTTCGCCAGATGCCCCCAAAGCAACTCATGAAGAAGCTTGGGTACACCGACCTTGAGAAAATGTTCGAAGGCGAAGACTTTGACGAAATTTATACGGCGCTTCGCTTTTCTGAAGGCGCGGAATGGCTTAACCAGTACAACGAACTTTTCAAGCAGGTAACTCCTGCGGACTACGAAGAGCGTGATCTTCGCATTATTCAAATGGATCACAACAAGTATGTCGACCTTGCGACGCACTTTGTGCAGAAGAAGCTTCACAACGTTACCCATACGAAAGAAATGGGTATTATCGTGGTCGTCCCTATGCACGTTCGCAAGATGCGCGGGCTTGTTCTTAAGACCCTACCACTCCTCCTTCACTACATGAACGAGGTGAAGCTTTACTCGACATTCTTTAAGCTTAAAAGTAAGCAGCCGAACTTCGGAAATACAGTGGTTGAAACACTTATTGCCGACCCGGGTACGGGCAGTCAGATGGCCGGTAAGCGTATTCACTGGCGCGTAATTCAGCGATATCTTGGGAAGCACAAGGAAGATTCTATCGATAAGGTCGCTTTCGAGCCACACGTGCAACCAGAAGACCTTCACTGGCGCCGCGCAGAGGACTTGCTTTACGAAATTGATCCGGAGCTTGAGTTCTGGAAAGACCGTGATTATGTTGCAATTAACTACGATGGCTTCCCTGTAGCGTTTAACCTGCTTGACGTAAGCTTCGCCTATTCGAACAAAGAGCCATACGCAGGCCGTTACGCCTACCACTTCCGCGAGAGCCTTTGGAACGAAATATTCGTTCGCTACATGGGCTTTAAGAACCTCGAGAACCAAGTGCTGGAGCAGCTCGATAACGATAAGATTGCTCCAGAAAAGCTCCCTGTAGTAAAGCCGAAGAAGAAGGTTTCAAACATCCGTAAGGATACAACGCACCGTAATATGATAATTCGCAATCGGCTTATTGACTCCGCTGAGGGACGCCTTGGAACGGTTGTTGATGAATTTGAAAGCGTGTTTGGTATCCTCGCGAAGCACGAGAAGACCGTCACTATTTTCGGTTCAGCTCGTAAGGCGCAGGACGATTCAATCAGTACTGGCGCCTACGACCTCGCCGCGCGGTTATCTCGTGACGGGTACGCTGTTGTTACGGGTGGTGGACACGGAGTGATGGAAGCGGCCAATCGAGGTGCTTACGACACGGGTGGGGCGTCAATTGGCTTTAATATTCTTCTTCCTCATGAACAAACGCTGAACGATTACACGACTGATAACTTCCAGTTCAATCACTTCTTTGGCCGTAAAGTAGCAATGACGCTCGACGCAAGTGCCTTTGTTTACTTCCCTGGTGGTTTCGGTACATTCGACGAGCTTTTTGAAATTCTCGCGCTTGTCCAAACTCGTAAGATTGAACCAACTCCAGTTATTCTCGTCGGAAGTGAATTCTGGCGACCGTTTGATACTGCTATTCGCGAAGTCATGCTCGACAAGTATAAGACTATCTCGTATGAAGATACGGAATTGTATCGAATTTACGACAACTATGACGATATCGTGAAGTATATTAACGAATCGCACCGGTCTCGAAAACGCGACTAAGCTTTACATTCATCGTCGAACTGGCTATGCTTAGGATAATTAAAACGTGCGAGGTGGTATGGTAAAGCGAAGAAACATGCGAAGACGTAATACGACATTGGCGATTATTATCGTGCTCGTCGTTGCTATTGGAACCGTCGCGCTCATTAAAGCGTTTAACACCGAGCAGGATCCGTATCGCAAGACGGTATCAACGCAACAAGAAGAGCAGGGTGATGTGACGAGTGGTGATAGCACCTCAAAGACAGAAACTCAGCCCGCTGAGCAAGGTGATACCGCTGGTGCAGCAGAATCGACAGACCCTAAGGATGCTAGCAAAGACCCTGCTCCTGCACCGGAAACAGTTCGCACGATAGATATTCCACCGATGTCGCTCACTGTATCGTATGTGCGTGGTATTGAAGGGTTTGAGTATGAAGTGCTTCGCACGGCTGCTGGTACGCAGTACGTTGAATTTAGGAGCGAAAGCCTTATTGGCACCAAATGCACCGATGACAAGGGTGCATTTGCGACGATTATTGTTAGCCCGGATAGTGCCGAAGGAAGCGCGTTGAATAAAGTGATAACACTTGATGGCACGAAGTATGGACTGTCACTCTCGGCAACAAACTGTACGAAAGATACGACAAAACTTGAACAGTATCAAAAATCATTCAGCGATGCATTCGGGCTTCTTAAGAAGTCATCGTAGCGTTACTGTGTATCTTACATGACATACACCCCTTACGTAATTAAGGGGTGTATTCGTATAGGTTCACTCCGTAGTATACTAAGAGGATATGGAGCAACGTTTTGTTTTAAATGCCAAGTACAAGCCGACAGGTGACCAGCCTTCGGCTATTGCAACGTTGGTTAAAGGCCTAGAGGGCGGTAAGCAGGAGCAAACGCTTCTTGGAGTGACTGGTTCCGGTAAGACGTTCACCATGGCTAATATTATTGCCCAACGCCAAGCTCCTACGCTTGTTCTGGCGCACAATAAGACCCTTGCTGCGCAACTTTATAGCGAGTTTAAGTCGTTCTTTCCTGATAACGAAGTGCATTACTTCGTAAGTTACTTCGACTACTATCAACCAGAGGCCTATATCGCCAGCAGTGATACGTATATCGAAAAAGACAGCAAGATTAATGATGAAATCGATCGGTTGCGCCACGCGGCAACCACCGCACTTTTAACACGGCGCGACACTATTATTGTTGCGAGTGTGAGTTGTATTTATGGTATTGGTTCGCCTGAAGACTATGCGGATATGTCGATTACGGTAACGCGAGGGGAGCGCCGTCAGCAAGATAAATTCGTCCGCCTTTTAACTGATATCCAGTATCAACGAAACGATATTGATTTCCACCGCGGAACGTTCCGGGTGAAGGGTGATATTGTAGACGTTTTCCCAGCGGGAAGCGATGTGGCGTATCGGATTGAGTTCTTCGGCGATGAGGTTGAGCGGGTGACGCGAATTGATCCGTTGACGGGTGAGATACTCGGTGAGCCTGCTGCGGTTGATATTTTTCCAAGTAGCCACTACGTAACGCCACGCGAAAAACTCGATCACGCGATCGAGGGAATTAAACAAGAGTTCAGTGATCGTATGGAGTTTTTCGAGAAGCACGACAAGCTCCTTGAGGCACAGCGTCTTGCGCAGCGCACGAAGTACGACCTAGAAATGCTTGAGGAAACAGGCTTTGTGAAGGGTATTGAGAACTATAGCCGCTACCTTACAAATCGCGAGCCGGGTGAGCAGCCAGCAACACTTTTGGATTACTTCTCTGATGATTTCCTATTGTTTGTTGATGAAAGCCACATGACCCTTCCACAGGTGCGAGGGATGTACAATGGTGACCGTGCGCGTAAGGAAGTGCTAGTAGAGCACGGCTTCCGTTTGCCAAGCGCGCTGGACAACCGCCCCTTGACGTTCGATGAATTCAACCGTCACATCAACCAGACCGTGTATGTGTCGGCAACACCATCGGAGTATGAACTTTCGCGTAGCCCCGAGCCAGCACAGCAGATTATTCGCCCAACGGGGCTACTCGATCCCGAAATTGACGTTCGTCCAACCGAAGGGCAAATCGACGATTTAATTGCTGAAATTCGTGAAAGGGTCGCCAAGAAGCAACGTGTTCTGGTAACAACCCTCACGAAACGAATGGCTGAAGACCTTTCGACCTACTTGCAAGAACTTGATATCAAGACGGCTTATATTCATAGCGAAGTTGATACGCTTGAGCGGAGCGACATTCTACGTGACCTCCGAGCAGGAGTGTATGATGTCCTCGTGGGTATTAATCTGCTTCGTGAGGGGCTTGACCTTCCTGAGGTGAGTTTGGTGGCAATTATCGATGCTGACAAGGAAGGGTTCTTGCGGAGCGCGAGTGCATTGATTCAAATTGTCGGACGTGCCGCGCGACACGTTGAGGGGCGCGTGTTGATGTATGCCGATACGATAACGCGCTCTATGCAGCAGGCGATTGACGAAACGAACCGCCGCCGTGGTATTCAGGAGGCCTACAACACCGAACATGGCATCACTCCAACGAGCGTTGCAAAGGAAATTGATGAAGGGCTTCGTGCGATTATTCCAAAGAAGGAAGACGACAAACCGAAACTGAACCTCAATAAGATTCCAAAAGATGAGTACGCAGGACTTGTTAAGGACCTTTCGTCGCAAATGGACCTTGCGAGTGCTAATCTCGAGTTTGAAAAGGCAGCAGAGCTTCGCGATTTAATTGCGGAAATCCGTGCAAAAATGGTATAACTGCCCCCATATTTCATAAAATGAGCTATACTATAGGGGTATGACACAGATATCTCGTGACGATGTGCAACGACTTGCACAATTAAGTAGCTTACAGTTGAAAGATGCCGAGGCTGAAGCGCTTACCGTCGATCTTCAGAATATTCTCGGCTATGTTGAACAGCTTTCAGAACTTGATACCGAAGGGGTCGAACCTACCTACCAAGTGACCGACCTTCAAAATGTTTGGCGTGCTGATGAAGTAGATGATTATGGCATTTCGCGTGAGGCACTTCTTGACCTCGCACCTGAGGTTGCACAAAATCAGATTAAAGTTCCAAAGGTATTATAGTAATATGGTAAAAATTTCCGATTATACGGGTATTTCAGCTCGTGAAAACGTTGAAACAGCCCTTCGAAAGGCGAAAGGACACGAAGCGTTTCACGCGGTTTTATCTCTTTCTGAAAAGCGAGCGCTAGAGCGCGCTGATAAAGTTGATGCGGGTGAAATTACTGGTCGGCTTGCTGGTATTCCGTTTATTGCTAAGGATAACTTCCTGACCATTGGCGATACGACCACTGCTGCAAGTTCATTTCTTGAAGACTTTAGCGCACCGCTTCAGGCAAGTGCTATTGAGCGTCTCGAAGCCGAAGGTGCTATTTGCATTGGTAAAGCAAACCTTGATGCTTTTGCTCACGGGGGAAGTACCGAAAACTCTGCATTCGGCCCAACAAAAAACGCACACGATGAAACGCGTGTTGCTGGAGGAAGCAGCGGCGGTTCGGCAGTTGTTGTTGCACTCGATATGGTTCCTTTTGCACTCGGCACCGATACGGGTGGTTCTATCCGCCAACCAGCCAGCTTTAATGGGGTCGTTGGGGTAAAGCCAACCTACGGTACAGTAAGCCGTTACGGGGTGGTTGCTATGGCGAGCAGTACGGATACCATCGGGGTGCTTTCTACTTCGGTTGAAGATGCCGAACTAGTGATGGATATCTTGAGTGGTACTGACACGAAGGATATGACGACGCTGCCCGACTTCTTTACGCCAATGACCATCGACTCGCCGAAGCGCATAGGGGTGATTAAAGAATTTATGGCGGACGATGTTGATCCTGAAGTACGTGCTCGCGTTTCGGAGTATATCGACACCATGAGAGCCAAGGGACATAGCGTTGAAGAGGTGAGCCTTTCAATGCTTAAATATGCCCTTGCGGTGTACTACATTGTCATGCCTGCTGAAGTGAGTAGTAACCTTGCCCGATACGACGGTGTTCGATTTGGCAAGCGTGCCGAGGCGACGTCGCTCGACGAACTGTACGGAAAGTCTCGTGATGATGGGTTCACCTCCGAGAATAAGCGTCGCATTATGATTGGAAGTTTTGTCCTTTCAAGTGGCTTCTTTGACGCATACTACCAAAAGGCGCAAAAAGCGCGAACACTTCTCATTAACGAGTTCAATGAAGCTTTCAAGAACTTTGATGTGCTTGTTGGTCCGGTTGCGCCAACGCCGGCATTTGCACTTGGTGAAAATACCGACGACCCAGTGAAGATGTACCTTGCCGATATTATGACTGTGCCCGCAAGCCTAGCGGGGCTTCCGGCTCTTTCAGTTCCAGCTGGCAAGACCGAAGCAGGGCTTCCTGTAGGGGTTCAGCTTATTGGGCAACGTCAGTCAGACGCGCTGCTTTTGGCGCTTGCGAAAGAAGGTGAGGTATAACAATGGATCACACCCTGTTATTTATAGCGGCGGTTTTCGTCCTTGGCGGGCTTTTGTTTGTTATTGTTTCGCTGGCGAAGCATAGCCCACGTATGCTCGACCAAGATAAGTACCGGAGCCGATGGATGGCAATTGAGACGAAGTTGAAGCGCGATGACGATAATTCGTATACCGTTTGTGTTCTTGAGGCGGATAAGCTTCTCGATCAAGCGCTCCGTGAACGTGGGCTCAGTGGGAAGACGATGGGTGAACGCATGAAGCAGTGCCAAGGAAAGTGGACGAACGGAAATGGTGTATGGGCGGCGCATAAGCTTCGCAACCGTATTGCCCACGAAACCGACGTACGGGTTGATTATAATCGAACAAAACAGGCGCTTGTTTCGTACAAGCAAGGCCTCAAAGATCTGGGAGCAATTTAATATGATATCGACTGAAGTTCTCGAACAGTATGAAATGACCATTGGTATTGAATGTCACGTACAGCTTGCAACAACGAGCAAGCTTTTTAGTGGTGCCGATAACGATGCGCGTGATAAAGAGCCAAACAGTGCAATTAACCCAATCGACTTTGGACTTCCTGGAATGCTTCCCGTACTTAACCGTGAGGCAATTGTCCTTGCGGTGAAAGCGGGCAAAGCGCTTAATGCGGAAATTGGTAAAGTGAGTCGATTTGATCGAAAGCACTATTTTTACCCTGACCTTCCAAAAGGCTACCAGACAACGCAGATGTATCATCCAATTATCCTAGAAGGACATATTGATGCACCGCTTGAAACGGGTGAAGCGGTACGCGTTCGAATTCATCATGCGCACCTTGAAGAAGATGCGGGTAAGCTGACACACTACGGTGACTATAGCCTCGTTGACCTCAACCGTGCTGGAACGCCACTTATCGAGATTGTCTCCGAGCCTGACATGCACTCACCAGCAGAAGCGAAAGCCTATGCTACGGAGCTTCATCGCCTTATGACCTATGCTGGAGTGACGCTGGGCAACCTTTATCATGGAAATATGCGATTTGATGTAAATATTTCAATTGCAAAGAAGGGCGCAACCGAACTTGGAACTCGCGTTGAAATTAAGAACCTCAACTCATTTAGGAGTGTTGAGCGTGCTGCACAGTACGAATTTGAACGACAAGTTGAAGTAGTCTCAAAGGGTGAAACGCTTGCGCAGGAGACGCGCGGCTGGGACGATGCGAAGGGTCGCACGAGCTCACAGCGAAGTAAAGAAGATGTGCAGGACTATCGCTATATGCCTGACCCAGATATTCCACCGGTTGTGCTGACGGACGCCGAAATTACAGAAATTCAAGCAACGGTCTCTGCGTTACCAGCAATATACCGTGAGGCGTGGGCTTCAATGAAACTTGACCGCTCGGTGGTTGAGGCGCTTATTGCAACACGCGAACAGGCGGTGTTGGTGAGTGAAATTCAAGAAAAGGCTGGTGATGATGCAGCGCGCCGTGTTGCGCACTGGTTTGCGAGTGCGACAACCGAAGCGGCCGAGGAAGAGACGGGAGTGGCTGAAGGTAATTTCGCTCCAGAGGGGTATATTGAGCTTGCCGAGATGGTAGGAAAGAATGAGCTTTCAAGTACGGCGGCGAAAGAGATTTTCCATGAACTTACAGTGAAGAATGTATCGCCACGTCGCATAGCTGAAGAGAAGAACTTACTTCAGGTAAGTGACGCCGGGGCGATTGACGCGGTTGTCGATGAAGTACTGGCTGATCCAGCGAGTGCGCAGTCGATTGAAGATATCAAGGCGGGGCAAGAAAAGGCCATTGGTTTCCTTGTCGGGCAGGTAATGAAGAAATCGGCAGGGAAAGCCAACCCTGCGATGGCAAAAGACGCAATTCGTAAAAAGTTAGGAGTGTAGTCATGAAGCAACCAACCAAAGCAATCATCTGTGCCGCTGGGTTGGGAACAAGGTTTCTGCCTCAGACAAAGGCGGTGCCAAAGGAGATGCTTCCACTAATTGACCGTCCGGTAATTCAGGTTATCGTTGAGCAGGCGGTTGCGGCTGGTGTAACGGACATTATTATCGTCACGAATGCCGATAAAAAGTCGATTGAAGACCACTTTGATTATCACGAAGGGCTCGAGGCTGAACTTCGTGCAAAAGGAAAAAGCGACAAAGCTGATGAAGTTCGGCGGATCGCTGAACTTGCGAACTTTGTCTATATTCGTCAAAAAGGGAGTCCCAAGGGAAACGCGCGCCCTATTTTGAATGCACGCCATTTAATTGCCGATGACGAACCCTTCTTTGTCTTCTTTGCGGATGACTTCTTTAGAAGTGCAACACCGTGGCCACTCCAGCTTAAGGAAGCGTACGAGCAGACGGGCAGTTCGGTGATATCGCTCATAGAAGTCGAGAAAAAGGATGCTGATAAATACGGTATGGTGCGCTTGGCTACTGAAAAGAATGACCGTCTGTTTCGTTTGAGCGAGATTGTCGAAAAGCCAGGTGAAGAGAATACTCCATCGACGTTTGCCTCAGTGGGGAGTTACTTACTTGCACCGAATATCTGGAGTTTCCTCGAACGTGAGACGGTTGGTGTCGGCGGAGAGATTGGCCTTGCCTTTAGTTTGAATGAACTTGCTCAAGAGGGTGAATTATACGGCCAGTTTATTGATGGTGTATGGCACGATACGGGTGATCAACTGAAATATATTAAAGCAGTTATCGACCTCGCCCTTGCCGATGAAACATACAGCGCCGATCTTCGTGCGTATTTAAAACAACGGTTGGACAACTAACTTGCCAACTTTGCAAGGTTAAGCGTATACTATGGGTAAAGACAAAAAGTAATAACATAAGAAGGAATGAATATGGATCAAGCCGCTGAAATTTTGGTGATAATTGTCTCGAGCGTGCTGTCAATCTTCTTGATAGTCGCAATTATTCTCGGTATTTATCTTATACGGTTAACTGCTGAAATTAAGAGACTTGCGAAAACAGCCCAGAACACCGTTTCACATATCGATTCTGCAGTGGTTGGGGTAAGTAAGCTTACTTCTCCACTTTTCGTCGCAGAGCTGGTGAGTCGGTATATTAAGAAATTTACAAAGAAGGGAAAGGGGAAGAAGTAATGTCTAAAGGTAAAGTATTCCTAGGAGCAGTATTTGGAGCAGTAGCTGGTTTTGCTGCAGGTATTCTCGCTGCCCCAAAGAGCGGAAAAGAAACACGCGAAGACCTTCGTAAGGCAGCGGGAAATGCGAAAGAAACCGTTGTCGATGAAGCTCAGAAGCTTAAAGACGCAGCGGGCAAGAAAGCTCAAGACGTTTCAGACAAGGCCACTGCGGTTGCTGACGACGTAAAAGCAAAGACCAAAGAAGTTGTTGAAGATGTCACCGATAAGGCAACTGAACTTAAGGGGCGCACCGAGCAAGCAATTGAAGGTGCGAAGAAGGGTTTTTCTAATAAGCCTTCAACAAAGAAGTAAGTACGGATTGATTCGTGAAGAAAACTGCGAAAAAAGCCGTTCACAAGGTGCAAAAGGATAGTGAAGCTGGCGCTCGCCGAGCTATTTTAGAAGATTTATTTTATGATTTTCATAGTTCACGTCGCCAAGTCTTTGTGATGAATTTCTTTCGGGGTCTTTTCTTTGGCGTCGGAAGCGTCATTGGCGGTACGTTAGTTGTTGCACTTATCGTGGGGCTTCTTTCACTTCTTACGGATATTCCGGGCGGTATTGGCGATTTCATTCAATTTATTGTTAATACGGTCCAAGAAACAAAGAAGTAATACCCTTGCGTCATTGCTGATATTTTTTACTACAGACGGAGTGGGTGTAATTGGGTATACTAGTAGGTAGCTATGGGGGTTGAAACAAAATCGAAACCGGTTGAGGCGGCGACGCTAGCGCCATCTCAGTATGTACACTTGCATAATCATACACATCATAGTCTTCTTGATGGTTTGAGTAAAATTCCAAAGCTCGTCGAAACCGTGAAGGGTATGGGTATGGAGGCGGTGGCAATTACCGATCACGGGACGATGTCCGGTGTTCTTGATTTTTATAAAGCGGCAAAAGCTGAGGGTATTAAGCCTATTTTGGGTATGGAGGCGTACGTGGCAGCGCGCAGTCGTCACGATCGCGACCCGCAAAAAGATAAAGCTCGCTACCACCTTATTATTCTTGCGATGAACAACACGGGCTATCAGAACCTGATGCGCCTTAGTACTACCGCAAACCTCGAAGGAATGTACTACAAGCCTCGTATTGATCACGAGCTTCTTGAGCAGTATAACGAAGGGCTTATTATTCTGTCTGGATGTGCCAGTGGCGAGCTGGGCGAGAACTTACGCGCCGATAATTATGAAGAAGCAAAAAGCATTGCCGCATGGTACAAAAGCGTTTTTGGCGATCGGTACTACTTAGAGCTTCAAGACCATGGCCACGTAGAGTCGAAGACCGCTTGGGATGTTCAGGTGAAAATTAATGGCTATCTTGAAAAAATATCTGAAGAGTTAGATATTCCCATGGTGGTTACCAGTGACGGCCACTATTTGAGTCACGATGATCAAGACACGCACGAAATTCTTCTTTGTGTTGGTACGGGCGCCTATTTAAGTGACGAGAAGCGTATGTCGCTGAAGGATTTTGAACTTCACGTAACTGATCCCAACGAGATTATTGATCGCTGGGCAAAGACGCACCCTGAGGCAGTGGCGAATACAAAAGTGATCGCTGATCGTTGTGACGTGGATATTGAACTTGGTAAAATCCTTATTCCAACATTCCCAACCCCCGAGGGGCACAATGAAAAAACATACCTTGATTTGTTGACGTATCAAGGACTTGCATGGCGTTATGGCGGCGCTTCACAGGAAGATGCCGAAAATATGTCTATTGAGGATGCTAAGAAACTCTTATCCGACGAGGTATTAGAGCGTACCGAGTATGAGCTGGGCGTCATGGATCGTATGGGCTACAACGGGTACTTCCTTATTGTCCAAGACTTTATTAACTGGGGGAAGAACCAGGGTATTATTTTTGGCCCGGGGCGTGGTAGTGCAGCAGGGTCGATTGTTTCGTATGCGATTCGTATTACCGAGCTTGATCCGCTTAAATACGACCTTCTCTTTGAGCGTTTCTTGAACCCGGACCGTATTAGTATGCCCGATGTCGATATCGACATTCAGGATACTCGTCGGAATGAGGTGATTCAATACTGTACTGATAAATACGGTGCAGAGCGTGTG
>Ga0172382_10005196_pt1 | contig 19534 bp, 17 predicted proteins | sample Leawel138RmetaG_FD_122245 | JGI IMG/M metagenome (GOLD analysis project Ga0172382, IMG submission 122245) | Leachate microbial communities from a municipal landfill in Southern Ontario, Canada - Leachate well 138R metaG | ecosystem: Engineered > Solid waste > Landfill > Unclassified | place... | reverse complement strand
GGCGTACATCCAGTCCGAGAAGAGCAGCACGCTACCGAGGAAACACACGGTCATGCCGCCGCCAAGGCCGCTCATGATCCTGCGGTGGCCCTGCGCCGGGGCGAGCTCCCAGTTGCCCTCGGCCAGGGAGACCAGGGTCATGGCCAGGATGTTCGCGGTCATGCCGACCCATACCGGATGGGTGTTCAGGTAGAAGCTGCCCACGGCCCAGCCGCCCAGGTGGTTCCACAACAGGCCGCCGCCGAAGCCGGCCAACAGGGCCGCCACGACGCCGCGCCGCGTGGCCACCGGCCAGAACAGGGTGGCCACCACCGGGGCGAAGGTCGCGCCGTTGCGGGCCGTCCAGGCGAAGATGTTCCACCAGGCGGTCTGCTCGGAGCGCAGGAAGCCGAAGAGGATCATCAGGCAGGTCAACAGCGCCAGGGACCAGCGGGTATAGCGCACGAGCTGTTCGTCGGAGGCCCCGGGGTTCAGGGCGCTGCCCACGTCCCGCCCCAGGCTCGTGGCACCCGAGAACTGGCACGGCGCGCCCCAGCCCAGGGCGCAGGCCCAGATGCCCAGGCTGAAGATGCCCACCAGCGGCGCGGGCAGGTTCTGCATCAGGTAGGTGGGCACGGCCACCAGCCCCCGGCTGATGTCCGGCAGGACATGGTGCGCGGCCAGGCCGACGACCACCCCCATGACGATGAAGATCACGTTGAACCCGGCGGCGATGAACAGGCCCTTGCGGCCCTCCTCGGCCGTCTTGCACGACAGGGCCATCTGGAACGCGGCCTGGGCCAGCAGCACGTTGATCCAAAACGTGCCGAACCAGGCCAGGATGCTTTGCAGCCCCACGGCCTGCGGATCGAACATGTCCGGGCGGGCCTGGGCCAGCTCGCGCAGCCCCTCGACGCCCGGATTGACGAAGAAGGCATAAATCAGCACGGCGAACATGGCCATGTAGACGAAGAAGTTGGTCGTCTGCGTGAAGGCCACGGACCACATGCCCCCGCAAACCAGGTAGACGTAGAGCAACACGCCGGTGATGGCCACCGAGACCATCAGGTCCAGCCCGGTGATGGCGTTGATGCACGAGGCGAAGGCCAGGGCTGTGGCCAGGGACCACATGGGGAAGGTCAGGGCCGTGATGCCCCCGGCGATGGCCTTGGCGAGGCGGCCATAGCGGTCGCCGATGAGCCCCGAGACGGTGACCATCATCTTCTTGCGCAACGGGCCGATGAGCAGCACCGCGATGATCAGCACATGGGACATCTCGGCCACGCCATACCACAGCGCCGAGACCCCCTTGAGGTAGGACAATTCAAGGATGGCGATGAAGGTGGAACCGGAGAACAGGCCGGTGATGCAGAAGGCCACGGTCCAGCGGTTGAAGGAGCGCCCGCCGACGAAGAACCCGTCCCCGGCCCGGGCCTTGCGCCGGGCGATCAGACTGAAGGTCACAAGGAGCAGGGTGTAGGCCAGCGCCAGCCCGAACATCCAAAGTGCATAGGCGTTCATGGGAACCTCCGGGCGACGCTAGTTCGCAACTTCCGTGAAGCCGTCGCTCCCGGCGGCACATTCATAGGTCGCGCCGTCCAGCCGGTAGCCCAGGGTCACGGGGCACCCCTTGCTCAGGGTGCACAGCACAGGGGCCTTGGGCAGGATGAACTCGCGGATGGCGTTGCGCATGGTCTCGTGGCTCACGCCCTTGCCCTTGGCGTCGAAGTGGACGCGCATGTCCGCATATTCGCCGGGGCCGGTTTCGGAGCGGCTGCCCTGGGCCGAAATATTCAACGACTCCAGCTCGACACCGTAGTGCTCCATCGCGATTGTCATGACGATTCCAGTGCAGCCGGAAAGGCCTATAAGCAGAAGGTCCATAGGACTTGGCGCGGTATCAGTACCTCCATACATGGCGGATGCGTCGATGTTGACAAGCCTCCCGCTCTTGTCGAATCCATCGAAAATTCGCTTTCCTTTCCAGACAAGATTACAAGTACAGGACATAATCTCTCCTCCATACAAGATTTGAATTACGGCCTATCGGCCAACCTCGCACGGAAGAGAGCAAAAGCGGTGCCATTGTGCAGATCAAAACATAATATCCTGATATTACTTGGCTTATCTAGGAAGCAAACCCTGCCTGCCCGGCACCCGGCGGCGCAGAGCTCCCTCCCGGCGCTCCCGCTCGGCACGCTCCTGGTTCACCACCGGACCGGGATCGGAGCACGGCGCGGCGTGCGGCCCAAGATTTAACATGTAACCATATTGAAAAATTCACTAAAACAACCAACACCCCACACCGGCCCGACGCTGGTCGAACCTTCTACCGCCGGTTCATTCCTGGACCGCGATGCCATAGCGGTGCATTTTACGCAGCAGGGTGGGATGGGAGATGCCCAGGGCGCGGCTGGCGGGGCGGATGCCGCCGTGCTTTTTCAGGGCGCAGCGGATCATGGACTGCTCCACATTCTCCAACGCCGTGCGCAGGCAGTCGGACTGGGTGCGGCAGACCTCCTCCTGGCCGCCCGGATAGTTGAAATAGGCGGGCAGGGTCGAAGGCGCGAGCACATCGTCGTCGCTCATGATGGTAATCCGCTCGATGACGTTGATAAGCTCGCGGACGTTGCCGGGCCAGGCGTAGCGCTCGAGCAGGTTGCAGGTTTCGGGGCACAGGCGCTTGGCCCGGCCGTACTTGGCGTTGACGCGCTTGAGAAAATGGTGGGCCAGGGGCAAAATGTCCTCCACCCGCTCGCGCAAAGGCGGGATGTGGATGGGCACCACATTCAGCCGGTAGAAAAGATCCTTGCGGAACTGGCCGCGCTCCACCAGCTCGTGCAGGTTCTTGTTGGTGGCCGAGATGATGCGCACGTCGAGCTTGATCGGCCGCGAGCCGCCCACGCGCATGATCTCCGATTCCTGGAGAAAGCGCAGCAGCTTGACCTGGAGCGCCAGGGGCATCTCGCCGATTTCGTCCAGGAACAGACACCCGTGGTTGGCCACCTCGAGCAGGCCGACCTTGCCGCCCCGTTCGGCGCCGGTGAAGGCTCCGCGCTCGTAGCCGAACAGTTCCGACTCCAGCAGGCTCTCGGGAATGGCCCCGCAGTTCAAGGCCATGAACGGCCTGTCGGCCCGGGGGCCGTAGGAATGGATGCGCCTGGCGACCTCGCCCTTGCCCACGCCCGAATCCCCAAGCACCAGCACGGTGGACTCCACCAGCGCCACCTTGCGCACCTGGGCCATGACCTCGGCCATGCTCCGGCTGCGGTAGACGATGCCGTCCTTTTCCGAACGCTCGCCGCGCAGGGCCTGCAGCTCCTCGCGATGGCGCGCGCTCTCGCGGCGCAGGCGGTTCATCTCCGTCACGTCCTGAAGGTGGAAGACATGGCGCACGGCGCGCTGGCGCACATCGCGGACCGGGCTGTACTTGACGATGACCTCGCGGCCGTCGTCCTCGGTGAGCACGCGTGAAAAGCTTTCGGCCAGGGTGCCGTCCAGCACGCCGCGCACCAGGTCCGACAGGCGGCGCTCGAGTTCGCCGACACAGCCCTGGCCGCTGCGCAGCCGCTCCAGGCCGGGAAACTGCTCGCGGGCGCGCTCGTTGACATAGACCTCCCCCCCGCCCTCGTCGAGCACCCAAAGCGGATCCGGCAGGGTGCCCACGATCACGTCCAACTCGGCCAGCAGGGTGTTCACACTGTCCAGCTCGCGCGAAAGGGCGTCCAGCTCGCTGATGTCCTGCAGGACCATGACCGTGCCGTGAGGCACGCCGTCGCGCAGGATGGCCCGGGCCTGGGCCACACAGCGCACACCGCGCACGGTCATGGTCTGCGGGCCCATGCCGTGCAGCACGTCGCCGCTCTCCAGCGCACCCCTGAAAAGCACACCCACGTCCATGCCGTAGGCCGCGTTGGCCTCAATGCCGAGAATGGCTTCGGCGGCGTTGTTGATTTCCGTGATCACTCCGTTGTCGTCCAGGGCGATGATGCCCAGAGGCACGGTCATCAAAAGGATCTTCAATTCCTGGGCCGTCAGGTCGAACGCTTCGAAAATACGGGAGATCAACTCTATCTTGGACAGCACACCCACCAGTTTCCCGGTGTCGTCCAGCACCAGAAGCCGCTCCAGGGGCAGGTCGCGCACGGCGTCGAAGCCGACCTCCTGGTTCACGGACTGGATGTCGCGCGCATACACACCATCCACCGGCGCATGGACGGACACTCCGTCGCGCAGGGCGGCGATGACTCGATAGATGGTCAGCACACCCAGCGGTTTGTTCCTGTCGTCCACCACAGGGACGCAATTGCATTCGTCGCCCAGGTAGTGCTGGATGGCCTCGGCGATGGTGTCCTGGGGGCGGACGAAGCTGTCACCGCGATGCATCAGGTGTTTGATTTTCATGTGCTCCGATCCGGCAGGTTGACGGGTTACTGGTATCCGCGTCGAAGCAGGGACCATGCCAAAAGCCTCTGGGCGAGGCAATGCCCGGGCGGCATCAACGCAACGGGCCGCCCCTCCCGAGGGAGGGGCGGCCCTGTGCATTGCGTGCTCCGGCCGCCGCAGGCGCGGCCCGCGCGGCCTTAGCCGGCCTTGATCTCGATGCGCCGGGGCTGGGCGGCCTCGGCCTTGGGCAGGAACAGTTCCAGGACGCCGTTGGACAGGCTGGCGCGGATGCGCTCGCGGTCCACGGTGTCCGAGAGCTTGAAGGCCCGGCGGTATTCGCAGCTGCCGAACTCCACCTCGAGGTACTTCTCGCCCTCGGGCAGCTCGGCGCAGGCGCGCCCGGAAACCACAAGCTCGCTGTCCTCCAGGTCGATGACCAGGTCACCCTTGGCCACCCCGGGCATATCCATGAAGATGTGGAAACCGTCCTCGCGCTCGATGATATCCGAAGGCTGGCGGAACCGGGGCGCTCCGGACTGGGCCTGCCGTTCCTGCTGGGTCTTGGCGATGTCGTTGCTCATGGGGCACCTCCCTTAGGACATCTGGATGTCGATCTTCTTGGGCTTCACGGCCTCGGTCTTGGGCAGCACGATGTCCAGCACGCCGTCCGCGAGGGTGGCGCGCACGCCGTCGCGCTCCACGGGCACGTTGAGGGTGACCACCCGCTGGAACACGCCCGCCGGGCGCTCCTGGCGGAAGTACTTGCCCTCGGGGGCCTTGCGCTCGCCCTTGATGACCAGGCTGCGCCCGGTCAGGGTCAGCTCCACGTCCTGCATGGCCGTGCCGGGAATCTCGGCCCGCACGCGGATGTGCTCGTCGTTCTCGCTGATGTTCAGGGGCGGATAGGCCGCGCGCCGCTGGGCCAGGGTCGCCGGGCCGAAAAACTCCTCGAACACCTTGTCCCAATATCTGGGGAAGTCATAGAAGGATCCAAAGTCGATCACCATGTGTCTACCCTCCGTCTTGGGATATTGTTGCGCATCGCTTGGATGCCTCTTTTCGCAGTGGAAGGTAAGCAGGCATGACGCCTTGTCAAGACCCATGCCCCGCAGTGCTGCCAGCGCAACGGGGCGCATCGGCAAACATCCATCGCCGGGCCAGCCCGGAGCATGCGCACCGGCCACGCGGCGCAACGCGCCCCCGCCCCCGCGCGGCACGAAACCGTCGCCGCGCCGCGGGCCCCGTAACCCAATCGCCGCATTCCCCTCCTTGCCGCCCGGGGCGAAAAGGGGTTATGTGTTGCCCGGATAAGCATCTCCTTCCCCTTCGGGAAGGGGGCACACCCCAACAAGGAGCCACGTCATGCGCAAGGTTCTGCTTCTTCTCCTGCTCGCCCTGGTGGCCGTAGCCACCACGGCCCAGGCCGAGACCCTGAAGCTGCTCACCTGGAAGGGCTACGCCCCCAAGGAGCTGGTGGACAAATTCCAGGCCGAGACCGGCATCGCCGTGGAGGTCACCTACTCCAACAACGAAGAGATGATCGCCAAGCTGCGGGCCACGCGCGGCGCGGGCTTCGACCTCGCCCAGCCCAGCCAGGACCGCATCTCCTCCGTGCAGGAGGAGTTCGGCCTCTACCAGCCCGTGGACTTCTCCAAGATCCAGGCCGAGCTGTTCATCCCCTCCATGCTCGAAGCGGTGAAGAAGAACACCCTGGTGGGCGGCAAGTCCTTCGCCGTGCCCTTCTGCTGGGGCACCTCGGGGCTCATCGTCAACGCCGACAAGGCCGCCGGGGCCACCTCCTTCAAGGCCCTGCTCGACCCGCAGTTCGAAGGCCGCGTGAGCTACCGCCTGAAGCGCCCGACCCTCATCGCCATGGGCTTCGCCCTGGGCTACGACCCCTTCGCCCTGTACGCCGACCCCGCAGCCTACCAGGCCATGCTCGACAAGATCGAGCAGACCCTCATCGCCGCCAAGCCCCTGGTCAAGAACTACTGGGCCAACGGCGACGCCCTGCTCGAATCCATGCGCTCGGGCGAGGTCTTCGTGGCCATGGCCTGGGACAACGGCGGCTGGAAGCTGCACGCCGAGAACCCGGCCATCGACTTCGTGGCTCCCAGCGAGGGCGCCCTGGGCTGGATCGACACCTTCGCCATCCCGGCCAAGGCCGATAACGTCGAGGCGGCCTACAAGTGGATCAACTTCATGCTGCGCCCCGAGAACGCCGCCGTGTTCACCAGCGCGGAGAACACCCCCACCGCCTCCAAGGACGCCAACGCCCACGTCGTGGCCGACGTGCGCGCCAACTTCGAGCGCTCCTTCCCGCAGGCGACCATCGACAACATCAAGTGGTACCCGCCCGTCCCGGCCAGCCTGGAGGCCATGGAAGGCAAGGTCCTGGACAAGATCAAGGCCGCCAAGTAAGCATCCGGGGCGCGGGCGGGACACCGCCCGCGCCCCATCCACCCCAAGCCGCGCGGGTTCCGCATGGAAAACGACCTCTCCGTCAGCCGCCTCGTCAAGCGCTTCGGCGAATTCACCGCGGTGGACGACGTGTCCTTCGACGTTCCCGCGGGCTCCTTCTTCTCCATCCTGGGCCCGTCCGGCTGCGGCAAGACGACCATGCTGCGCATGGTCGCCGGGTTCGAGGAGCCCACCTCGGGCACCATCGCCATCCGCGGCCGCGACATGGCCCGCGTGGCGCCCAACCGCCGCCCGGTGAACCTCGTGTTCCAGCACCTGGCCCTGTTCCCGATGATGAACGTGGCCCGCAACATCGCCTTCGGGCTGGAGCGCCGGGGCACCCCCCGGGCCGAGATCGCCCGGCGCGTGGAGCGCACCCTGGAGCGCGTCGGCCTGCCGGGCTTCGGCTCCAAGGAGATAGCCCAGCTCTCCGGCGGGCAGAAGCAGCGCGTGGCCATCGCCCGCTGCCTGGTGCTGGAGCCCTCGGTGCTGCTGCTCGACGAGCCCCTGGGCGCGCTGGACCTCAAGCTGCGCGAGCAGATGAAGGTCGAGCTGAAAAAGCTCCAGGCCAAGGTGGGCACCACGTTCATCTACATCACCCACGACCAGTCCGAGGCCCTGGTCATGTCCGACGCAGTGGCGGTGATGAACAAGGGCCGCTTCGAGCAGGTGGGCAGCCCCCAGGAGCTTTACGGCGACCCCGCCACGCCTTTCGTGGCCGGGTTCGTGGGCGACTCCAACATCTGGGAGGGCACGGTGCGCGAGTGCTCCGGGCAGCGCGCCGTCATCGGCACCGACGAGGGCTTCGCCTTCGAGGCCCGCCGCCGCGGGGCCTGCGCCCCGGGCAGCGCGGTGCGCCTGTTCCTGCGCCCCGAGGCCATGCGCATCGAGCCCGCCGACGCCAGCGGGCTGAATACCTTCCGGGCCACGGTCAAGGCCCTGCTCTTCGACGGCGCCAACAGCCGCCTGCTCACCGTGACCCCCGCCGAGCACGAACTGCTGGTGACCCTGCCCCAGAACCGGCGCTTCGACCACATCCGGCCCGGCCAGGAGATCACCCTGGGCTGGCATCCCGACTCGGGCGTCTGCTTCCGGCGGGAGGGCGGCGATGCGTAGGGCCCGCCTGGGGTTCTGGCTGTTCCTGGCCCCGGTGCTGGCCTGGCTCGTGCTGCTCATCGTCCTGCCGCACCTGGACCTGCTGGTCATGAGCCTACGCAGCGGCTCGGGCAGCCGCGCGTCCTGGACGTTGCAGAACTACGCCAACTTCTTCGGCGAGCCCATCTACTGGCTGACCTTCGTGCGCACGGCCATGTACTCGGTCATCACCACGGCCATCACCTTCCTGCTGGCCATGCCCGTGGCGTTCTACATCGCCAAGGTCGCCCGGGTGCGCCTGCAGGGGTTCCTGCTCACGCTGCTGCTCCTGCCCTTCTGGGTCAGCGAGCTGGTGCGCATCTACGGCTGGATGATCCTCCTGCGCGAGTCGGGAGTGGTCAACTTCGCCCTGCTCAAGCTGGGCCTGGCCGACGCGCCCGTGGAGATGCTCTACAACGACGCGACCATGATCATGGGCCTGGTGTACACCTCCATGCTGTTCATGGTCGTGCCGCTGGTTTCCGCCGTGGAGAGCCTGGACGACAGCCTCATCGAGGCCGCCCACGACCTGGGCGCCGGGCGGGCGGCCATCTGGTGGCGGATCATCCTGCCCCACTGCAAGCCGGGCATCACCTCGGGCGCCATCGTGGTCTTCATGCTCTGCCTGGGCAACTACCTGACGCCCAACCTCATGGGCGGCAAGAACTCCCTGTGGTTCACCGAGCAGATCTACAACCAGTTCATCGCCAGCTTCAACTGGAACCAGGGCGCGGCCTTCGGCTTCCTCCTGCTGGCCCTCAGCTCGGCCATCATCTGGATCGGGCTGAAGATCACGGGCCAGAAGCTCGGGGAGGTGGCGTCGTGATCCGCACCCTGCCCAACTCCCGGGCCTACTCCTGGTCCTACGCGGCCTTCGTGGTCCTGTACTTCGTCTTCCTGTTCGCGCCCCTGGCCGTGACCTGCGTCCTGGCCTTCAACGACTCCAACTTCCCCTCCCTGCCGTGGTACGGCTTCAGCCTGGACTGGTTCGCCTCCCCGGGCCCCGAGCGGGTGGGCATCCTGCACGACGCCCAGAACCTGCGCGCCATCTGGACCAGCTTCCAGACCGCCTTCTGGGTCAGCATCATGACCGTCGTGGTGGGCACCTGCGCGGCCTTCCTCTTCGAGCAGGAGAACTTCCCCCTCAAGGGCGCTCTCTATTTCCTCATGCTCGCGCCCCTGGTCATCCCCGGGGTCATCCTGGGCATCTCGCAGCTCCTGGCCGCCAACACGGCGGGCTTTTTCATCGAGGACACCTTCGGGCTGGACGTGCCCTTCCTGCGCCCGAGCTTCTGGCTGGTGGTCCTTGGCCAGTTCTCGTTCATCACCACCTTCGTGACCCTGGTGGTCTCGGCGCGGCTGCGCAAGTTCGACCGCACCCTGGAGGAGGCCGCCCTGAACCTGGGGGCCAACCGCTGGCAGGTCATCCGGCACATCACCCTGCCCTACCTGCGCCCGGCCATCGTCGGCGCGGGCACAGTGGCCTTCCTCATGAGCTTCGAGAACTTCAACACCACCCTGTTCCTGGTGGGCTCGGAGCCGACCCTGCCCATCAACCTCTACCTCCAGGTGCGCGACGGTTCCACGCCGGTGATCAACGCCATCTCCCTGCTGCTCATCGTCGGCAGTTCCATCCTGGCCGTGGCCAACCTCTGGGTCTCGCGCAAGGCATGAGCCCCGGCGCCGCGCGCCCGGCCGCCGCAAAAAAAACGGGGCCGCCCCTGCTGGGGCGGCCCCGATCCGTTTTCCGGCTCCGCGCGGGCGCGGCGGCGCGGGCTACCCGGCCTGGCCCGGCCACTGGTCCTGGGGCACGGCCTCCTCGACCAGCATCACCGGGATCTCGTCGCGCACGGGATAGACGACCTTGCAGGCCTCGCAGCGCAGGCCGTCGCCCTTCTCCAGCAGGGTCACCTCGCCCTTGCACTTGGGGCAGGCCAGGATGTCCAGCAGGTCCTTGTTGAGCGTCATGGGGCGCCTCCTTCGTTGGCAATGGCCGACTCTAGCCCGAATCCGCGCCCGCTTCAAGCGCCGGGCCCCCGGCCAGAAGACGCCCGCAGACGCGGGCCGTGCGCCGGAATCGCCCCCCGGCGTTGACAGCCCCCCGGCCATGCCCTAGCTCAAGGCAAGGGGCCGCGTCCGCCCCCCGCAACCGCAAGCCAGGGGAAGCCCATGCCCGGAATCGACCTGCACACCCACTCCACCGCCTCCGACGGAACCCTGCGCCCGGCCGAGCTGGTGGCCCTGGCCCGGCGCAGCGGCCTGGAGGCCCTGGCCCTGACCGACCACGACACCAGCGCCGGGCTGTCCGAGTTCCTGGCCGCCGGGCGCCGCGAGGGCCTGGAGGTCATCGCGGGCTGCGAGCTGGCCGTGACCGCGCCCTCGGGCTTCATGCACATCCTGGGGCTCTACCTGCCCGAGCGCCCGGCCCACCTGGAGGCAGGCTTCGCCTGGCTCAACGAGCGCCGCGCCAGCCGCAACGCGCGCATCGTGGAAAAACTGCGCGCGCTGGGCATCGACGTGACCTACGAACGCGTCCTGGAGATCGCGGGCGAGGGCACCGTGGGCCGCCCGCACCTGGCCCTGGCGCTCATGGAGGCCGGGGCGGCCGCCTCGGTGCAGGACGCCTTCGACCGCTACCTGGGCTCCTCGGGCCGGGCCTATCTGCCCAAGGACAAGTTCAGCCCCGCCCGGGCGCTGGAGCTGCTGCGCGCCGAAGGGGCCACACCCATCCTGGCCCACCCCTACACCCTGGAGCTGGAGGGCCCGGCCCTGCGCGCCCTGCTGGCCGAGCTCAAGGAGCTGGGCCTGGAGGGCATCGAGGTCCACTACACCGAGCACACCCGCACCCAGACCGCGGCCTACCTCGCCCTGGCCGCCGAGCTGGGGCTGCTGGTCAGCGGCGGGTCGGACTTTCACGGCGCGGTGAAGCCCGCCATCGCCCTGGGCCGCGGCCGGGGCGGGCTGCATGTGCCCTACAAGGTTCTGGCCGACATCAAGGCCCACCGCAGGGCCCAGGGCCTGCCCGTCTAGCCGCGAGGCGGCCAGCCATCCCCACCCCCCACAGGCCACAGCGAGGCTCCCCGCGATGAACGCGAACTGGATCACACAGGTCACCCCCGCCTTCCAGAAGGCGTCCCTGCTGCGCGCCAGCCCCTGGATGACCGACGGCAGCGTCGATTTCCTGCGCAACTTCTGCCTGCTGCGCCAGGCGCGCGGCAACGGGCTGCCGCGTATCCTCGAGTTCGGCATGGGCGCCGGAACGCTCTTCTTCGCCTCGCATTCCTCGCTGCTTGTCAGCGTCGAGCACGACAAGGCGTGGCACGACTCGGTGCGCAGCATCGTGCTGGGCGCCGGGCAGCGCCACTGCCACCTGCTGCTGGCCGAGGCGCCGTACTGGGGCGTCGCCGGGAGCTTCGAGCCCGCATCCTTCGACATCATCTCCATCGACGGGCGCGACCGGGTGCGCTGCCTCGAAGAATGCCTGGCCCGCGGCCTGCTGGCCCAGGACGGCGTGCTCGTCCTGGACAACACGGAACGAATCCGGGGCTACGACGCGCCCTACGCCGCCATGCTCCCGCTGCTGGAGCAGGACCACACCCTGATCCACTTCGAACAGGCCGGGCCGGACAGGACCGGCTGGCTCGCGCCCCACCGCTGGGTAACCACCGTGGCCTTCCGCCGGGACCAGACCCGCTACACGACCCAGGGCGCGCCCCTGTAGCGCCCGCGCGGCGCATCCGCCAGCCCGGAGCCCTTTGATTTTTGTTGAAAAGAAGCGCCCAGTGTGTAGACTTGACCCGGGGGAAACCAATCCCCGGTTCCGCAACGCAAAGACATCACGCCCCGATGCCATCCAGCAATGCGGGGCGGGCCACAAAGGAGGCTTTCCATGCTCGTAGGCAACTGGATGAGCAAGACCCCGGTCACCGTGACCACCGACACGTCCATGATGCGTGCCTCCAAGGCCCTCAAGGACAAGCACATCCGCACCCTGTGCGTGGTGGACGACAAGGGCGCGCTGCTCGGCGTGGTCACCGACCGCGACATCAAGGAAGCCTCGCCCTCCAAGGCCACGACCCTGGACGTTCACGAGTTGTACTACCTGCTCTCGGAGATCAAGGTGAAGGACATCATGTCCACCAAGATCATCACCATCACCCCCGACGAATCCGTCGAGAAGGCCGCCATCCTGATGATGGACAACAAGGTCGGCGGCCTGCCCGTGGTGGACAAGGCCGGGAAGCTGGTGGGCGTCATCACCCAGACCGACGTGTTCAACGTGCTCATCTCCATCACCGGCGTGCTCCACGGCGGCCTGCAGATCGCCATCGACCTGCCCGACGACCCCGGCACCCTGGGCGGGGTCATCGCCATCCTCAACGCCCACAAGGCGCGGATCATGAGCGTGCTCACGGCCTACGAGCCCGAGGGCGCCCCCACGCGCAAGGTCTTCATCCGCATCCAGGACATGGACCGCTCCCTGGAGAACAAGCTCATGGAGGAGCTGCGCGCCAAGTACGCCATCCTCTTCGTGCTGCGCGACGAAAAGCACCCGGCCATCCTCAACAACAAGTAGCCCCGCCCGGGGCCCCACGCGAAAAAGCGAAGCCCCGCCTGTCGGCGGGGCTTCGCTTTTTCTGCGGGGCGCCCCGTACGGCGTCAGCGCCGCCGCAGGCGGCGGCGCAGGGCGTCCAGCACGAGCCGCGCCTCGGGCACACCCGTGACCAGGGACAGGGCCGCATAGCCCACGGCCCACAGGGGGATGAGGGCCACGGCCCAGCGGCCCAGGCCCACGGTGGCCAGGGCGCCAAGGCCCATGAGCAGCGACTGGCCCGCGTAGAGCAGGCTCTGGCGCTGGAAGGTGGCCCACCCGGGGCCGAAGCGGCGGCGCAGCCCCGCCAGCAGCAGGGCCGTGTTGACCCACGAGGACAGCGTGGTGGCCAGGGCCAGGCCCACATGGTCCATGACCTGCATGAGCCCCACGCCGCCGGCCACATAGACCACCAGGCAGACCACTCCCACGCGCACGGGGGTGCGCGTGTCCTGCAGGGCGTAATAGGCCGAGACCAGAGGCCGCACCAGGGCGAAGGCGGGCAGGCCCGCGCCGTAGGCCACCAGGGCCCAGGCCGTGGCGCTCACGGCGTCGGCGGCGAAGGCCCCGCGCTGGAAGAGCAGCGCCACGATGGGCCCGGCCAGGGCCATGAGCCCGGCTGCGGCGGGCAGGCTGATGAACAGGGTCAGCTTGATGCTGGCGTTCAGCGTGGCGCGGAAGTCGTCCATCTCGCCGCGCGCGGCCAGGGCCGAAAGGCTGGGCAGGGCGGCGGTGCTCACCGCCACGCCGAACACCCCCAGGGGGAACTGCACCAGCCGGTCGGCGTAGTAGAGATAGGAGATGCTGCCCGCCGCCAGCAGCGAGGCCAGCATGGTGCCGATGACGATGTTGATCTGGTAGACGGCGGCGCCGAAGACCGTGGGCAGCATGAGCCGCGCCGTGCGGCCCACGCCCGGGTGGCGCATGGACCAGGGCCCCCGCCAGGCGAAGCCCGCCGCGGCCAGGGAGGGCTGTTGCAGGGCCAGCTGCGCCGCCCCGGCCACCAGCACGCCCACGGCCAGGCAATGCGGCACGGACCAGCCGCCCCAGACCCCCGCCAGGGCCGCGGCGATGAGGCAGACGTTGAGCGCGCAGGGCGCCAGCGCCGGGGCCAGGAAGCGCCCCGAGGCGTTGAGCAGGCCCATGCACAGGGCCATGCCCGCCACAAAGAGGATGTAGGGGAAGCAGATACGCGTCAGCTCGGTGGTCAGGGCCAGCAGCCCGGGGTCGGCGGCAAAACCCGGGGCGATGACGCGCACCAGGGGCCCGGCCCCGGCCACGGCCACGGCGGTGACCACCCCCAGCACCAGCAGCACCCAGACCATGAGCGAACGAGCCAGGGCATGGGCCTCGGCCGGGCCGGATTCCTCGCGGGTGCGCGTGTAGACCGGCACGAAGGCCATCGTCAGCGAGCCCTCGCCGAACAGGCGGCGCAGCAGGTTGGGCAGCCGGAAGGCCACGAAGAAGGCGTCGGCCAGCGGCCCGGCGCCCAGGGCGAAGGCCGTGACCAGGTCGCGCACGAAACCCAGGATGCGCGAGGCCAGGGTCGCCCCGGCGACGACGGCGGCGTTCCGGGCTATGACGCGGGCGTGGTTTGTCATGCGCCTCCGGCCCGGGCGGGGGGCTGGCAATGGGGGCAGAAGGTCGTGGTCCGCCCGGCCACGGCCGTGCGGACCAGGGGCGCGGAGCAGACCCGGCACGGGCACCCGCGCCGCCCGTAGACGCGAAAATCGTTCTGGAAGGCCCCGGCGTCGCCGTGGGCGTTGACGTAGTCGCTGATGGACGAACCGTTGGCGGCGATGGCCTCGGCCAGGACCCGGACCAGGGCGCCGTGCAGCCGCTCGAGGCGCGCGGGGCCGAGGGCCGCCGCCGTGTCCGCCGGATGGATGCCCGCGCGGAACAGGCTCTCGTCGGCGTAGATATTGCCCACTCCCGCCAGGACGGACTGGTCCAGCAGCAGGGCCTTGATGCGCGCCCGGCGCCCGGCCAGCAGAGCCGCGAAGGCCCGGGCGTCGAGCTCCAGGGGCTCGGGCCCCAGGGCGGCGAAAAACGGCCAGCGCCCCAGGGCTTTGGGGCTCATGGCCCGGCAGCGGCCGAACTTGCGCGCGTCGGCGAAAAACAGGCGCCGCCCGTCGGCAAGGTCCAGGAGCAGCCGGGTATGCCGGGTGGGCCCGGCGTCCCCGGGCTCCACGGTCAGCCGCCCGGTCATGCGCAGGTGGAAGGCCAGGTGCAGCGGGGCGCGCCCCGGCCCGCCCAGGTCCAGCAGCAAAACCTTGCCCCGGCGCCACACGGCGTCGATGCGCCCCCCGGCCACGGCCTCCGGGAAGGCCGCCCCGTCCAGGGCGCCGTGGCCGGATTCGAGCACCCCGGGCCACAGCAGCGCCCCGGCGGCCACGCGCGCGCCGCACAGGTCCGCGCGCAGCCCCCGGGCGATGGTTTCCACTTCGGGCAGTTCGGGCATGGCGGCTACTCGGCCCCCTGGGGGGCGGCCCCGGGCGCGGCGCCCGCGCCCGCCAGGGGCACGGCCAGCTCCAGCACCCGGCCCCCGCGCCGCACGGTGACGGCCAGGGGCTCCCCGGCGCGCCCGGCCCTGAGGGCGCCCTTGTGCAGCGCCCACAGGTCCTGCGCAGGCTCGCCCATGACCGCAAGAATCTCGTCCCCGGGCAGGAAGCCGGCCTGCGCGGCCCGGGTGCCCGGGGCCACGTCGGCCACGGTCACGCCGCCGTCGCGCTCCTGGAGCACGAAGCCCAGGCGCGAGCTGTGCGTCATGGGGCACAGGAAAAAGACATCGGCCCGGGCGGGTTCGAACCCCTGGCCCCCGCGCCAGGGCAGCACGGACAGCACCCGCGCCCCGGGGTCGAGCACGCGCAGGCGCCGGGCGATGCCCCAGCCGTTCTCCACATGGCCGACCCCGGCCAGGATGAGCACCGTGCGGCCGTGGGCCCGCCGGGCGGCCACGGCGGCGCGGGCCATAGCCGTGTCCCACAGGGCCTGGACACGCAGGAAGCGCTCGCGGCGCGCGGCGTCCGCCGCGGGAGCGGGGTCGCCCTCCCCGTGGCCGGGGGCGGCGTGGCGCTCCAGCACGCGCTCCAGGTCGCGCACCTGCTCGGGGGCGGGGGGGATGATCTCCCCGGGCGCCAGGGCCCGGTCCTCGGGGGCGACGGCCTCCAGGCCGCCCTCGCCCACGGCGCGGACCACCCGCCGGGGCACGTTCAGCCCCGCCAGGGGCGCCCCGGCGCGCCGCGCGGCCTCGAACACCGGACGGTACACCGCGAAGGGGTGGCCCCAGACGCCCTTCCAGTCCACGGCCTGCGCCAGGCCGTCCACGTCGATCTCCCCGGCGTTGAAGCGGTCCAGGGCGTCCTGCCGCTCGGCGGGCACCATCTCCAGCCCCAGCACGGGCACCGCCCCGGCGGCGGTCATGGCCGCCAGCACGTCGGCCTGCACGCGATGGTCGCAGGCCGAGGAGTGCGACTCGCCAAGGAGCACATAGTCGGCCCCGGCGGCCCGCCGGGCCAGCTCGTCCAGGCCCAGGGGCCGGGCCGCGGCGTCGAAGGCCTCGCCGGGGCGCACGTCCGCCGGGGGGGCCAGCGTTTCAGGCGGGCGCACGGCGGCACAGGCACAAAGGGCCGCCGCCATGACGACGGCGGCCCCCATGCGCAGGACGGATGCCCGCAGGCGCGGCGCTAGTCCCACTTGCGCTTGTCCTCGATGGGCCGGATCTGCGGCGGCAGGGTTCCGGGGGCCACGATCTTCAGGTCGGGACGCAACTTGATCTGCTGGCGGAAGTCGTGCAGCAGCTCGTCCTCGCGCTTGAAGTTGGAGGCCTCCACCGACAGGACCATCTCGTCGATGCCGCCGGGGTTGGTGACCTCGATCTGCCAGCGCTTGATCTCCTCGAAGCGGGCCATGACCTGCTCCACCTGGTGGGGGTAGACGAACATGCCCTTGATGCGCGTGGTGGTGTCCACGCGGCCCACGATGTTGCCCAGGCGCGGGCTGCTGCGGCCGCAGGCGCACGGGGCCCGGTCGATGTAGGACAGGTCGCCCGTGGCCAGGCGGATGAGCGGGTAGGTCTTGTTGAAGGCCGTGACCACGATCTCGCCCACCTCGCCGTCCTTGAGGGGGATGCCCGTGTCGGGGTGGCAGATCTCCACATAGGCGCGGTTGGCGATGTGCAGGCCGTTGGTGTGGAAGCATTCGTAGCCGATGCAGCCCACGTCGGCGGTGCCGTAGCCCTGGCGCATGATGAGGTCGAACTTCTTCTCCAGGGTCGCGCGCATCTTCTCGGGGAACTTCTCGCCGGTGACGAAGGCGACCTCGACGAAGAGATCCTTGCGCAGGTTCAGCCCGGCCTCCTCGGCCTTCTGGGCCAGGTGCATCAGGTAGCTCGGGGTGCCCACATAGCCGGTGACGCGCAGCTTCTGGAGGATGTCGATCTGGGTGCTGGTGTTGCCGGGTCCGGCGGGCACAACGGCGCAGCCCAGGTTCTTCAGCGGCTCCTCGAACATCAGCCCGGCGGGGGTCAGGTGGTAGTTGAAGGCCACCTGGGCCAGGTCGCCGGGGCGGAAGCCCGCCGCGTAGAAGCCCTCGGTCCAGCCCCAGTAGTCTTCGCCGCGGTCTTCGGGGTCGAAGATCGGACCCGGGGAGAGGAACACCCGGCGCAGCTCGCCCAGGTCCTTGGTCAGCAGCCCGCCCAGACGCGGCCCCATGGACTGCAAGAAGATCAGCTCCTTCTTCTTGAGGATGGGGATATGCTTCAGGTCGTTCAGGGTCTTGAACTTCTCGACGTTGAACTGGGCGCGGTCGAAACGCTTCTTCACGTCCTCGGAGTAGCGGTAGGCGTAGGAAAGCAACTCCTTGAGCTGGATGGTATAGTATTGCCTGCGCTCGGACTCGTCGAGCACCTCGCGGCGCGAGTAGATTCCTTCGGTTCTGTCTTTGCGGGTCATCCGGTTCTCCCTTTCCTTATAAATATGGGGTGACTCCTCGCTGGGGTTGAGCCTTATAGCATATGCCAAAAACGGGAAACAAGGGGGGCACGAGATTTTCGACTTCCTGCAAACATATTTCATCGCCCGTGGCGAATAATGGACCAAAACACGTTTTCATGCGCTGAAAATGAGAAAAAAAGCCTGTAAACGCCCATAACCGTATTTTCATGGCCAGCGCCCCACCCCGGGTGCGCCCCGCCCGGGGCCCCTGCGGCGGGGATTATCGCAAATTGTCAACTGCTTATCCCGCGCGAGAGCGGCGCGCCCCGCCCGGGGCCGCGGCTTCGGCGTGGCCCCAGGGGAAGGCGGGGATGAAAAACCTTTGCCGGCAAGCTGTTCCACCCTGGCGGAAAGCGGGCCAAGGCTCCCGGCACGGCATGGCGGCACGGCCGGACCTTGCGGGCGCGCCGCTAGAGCCGCAACAGCCCGGCCAGAACGTCCAGCCCCTGGCGCAGGGCCTGGCGGGAGCGCGCCCCCAGCAGCGAGAGGCGCACGCCCTGCTCGGCCCGGGCCGCGCCCACGGCGAAATGCTCCCCGTGGGCCACCACCACCCCGCGCCGGGCGGCCTCGGCGGCGAAGTCCACGGCGCGCCAGCGGCGCGGCAGGGGCAGCCAGGCGTAGTAGCCCGTGGGCCGCGCGCGGCAGGCGCCCGGGCCAAGAGCCTCGGCCAGCAGCGCGTTGCGCGCCCCGGCCTCGGCGCGGTTGGCCTCGATGGTCCGGCGCACGGTGCCGTCGGCCAGCCACTGGGCGAGCACCTCGACCATCAGCGGCGCGGCCTTCCACGAGGTCCACTCCACGGCGGCCTCCAGGGCGGGCAGGTCCGCCCCGGGGGCGCGCAGGAAGGCCACGCGCAGGCTGTCGCACAGCACCTTGGACGTGGCGGCGACGAAGCAGCCCAGCTCGGGGGCCAGGGCCGCCAGGGGCGGCAGGGATTCGTCCACCGTCAGGGCGTACACGTCGTCCTCGATGATGCGCAGCCCGAAGCGGCGGCACACGGCCACGACCTCGTGCCTGCGGTATTCGGGCATGTGCGCCGTGGTCGGGTTCTGGCAGGCGGGCATGACGTAGAGCCCGTGCACGCGCTGGCGCGCGCAGGCCCGGGCCAGGGCGTCGGGGTCCAGGCCGTGGGCGTCGATGTCCACGGGCACCAGGTGCAGCCGCAGGCGCTTGGCCAGGGGCTTGACCAGCGGGTAGGTCAGGCTCTCCACCGCCAGGCGCTCCCCGGGGCCCAACAGGCCGCCCAGGGCCACCAGCAGCGCGTGCTGCGCCCCGGCGGTGACCAGCACCTCGCCGGGCTGGGCCGGGCACCCGTAGGCCCCGGCCCAGGCGGCCCCAAGCTCGCGGTGGCGCGGCAGGCCGCGCGCGCCGTAGCGCCCCACCAGCTCGTCCAGCCCCGGCGAGCGCGCGATGCGCGCCAGGGCGCGGCCCAGGTCCGGGCCCAGGGGCTGGTACGCGGCGGTCAGGCCCATGTCCACGGGCCCGGGCGGCGCGCACGAGCCCCGGGCCGCGCGGGCGACGGCCGCCGCCCCGGCCCCGGGGGCGCCGCCCGGGGCGCCCTGGTCCAGCAGGCGGGCGAAGTCTTCATCGGCACGGCCCACATAGGTGCCCCGGCCGCGCTCGCCGCGCACCAGTCCCCGCCGGGCGGCCTCGGCGTAGCCCCGGGTCACGGTGCCCACGGTGACGCCCATGGCGGCGGCCAGCTCGCGGTGGGTGGGCAGCGCCGCCCCGGGAGGCAGCGCTCCCGAGGCCACGGCCGCCTCGATGGCGTCGGCCAGGGCCAGGTAGCGCGGGCCGGGGCCGCGGGCGTCCGGCAGGGGGAAATGAATTGTCATGGTGACAATTGATATTTTGACGCGCGGATTGTGTCAATCGTAGGCAGACCATGGACCGTGCAGCCCGCCCGGCCCCACCCAAGCCCCGGCCCAACCGCCGCACCGAGGAGACGCCGTGCCCGCCGCAGCGATGGACATCATGCCCCTGGCCCTGTTCT
>Ga0172382_10005195_pt1 | contig 19534 bp, 15 predicted proteins | sample Leawel138RmetaG_FD_122245 | JGI IMG/M metagenome (GOLD analysis project Ga0172382, IMG submission 122245) | Leachate microbial communities from a municipal landfill in Southern Ontario, Canada - Leachate well 138R metaG | ecosystem: Engineered > Solid waste > Landfill > Unclassified | place... | reverse complement strand
CAGGACCGTGAAACGCTTTTGCGCCGATGATAGTGGACGGACGTCTGTGAAAGTAGGTCATCGTCAAGCTAACTACAATAAAAAGCCCCATGCTACCGCATGGGGCTTTTTTCTTTCTACCGCGCCCTCAGGGCTGTGAAAAGGTATCGGTCCGTAAGCCTGCCCTAGCCAGGCGGATGTGAGGCTTTTACACTCAGGAGTGCTTGGAACAGAAAGGAGAGTGCCGTGCGGCGTTCGTTTTTATTGTCGGCGTGCCTGAGCGCCAGCCTTTTATTATCTTCCCACACGATCGCGGCGCAAACCCACCCGTTTGAAAGTATTCCGGTCAGCAAGGCCGAGCTGCCTGAGAACGTCGAACTCAACGAGGAGTGGGTGACGGGCTTGTCGCACCCGTGGGGGATGGATTTTCTGCCGGACGGTCGTTATGTGGTCACTGAGCGCCCCGGCAAACTGAAAGTCATTGAAGACGAAGGGGAAACCGTCTCGGAGGTCAGCGGCCTGCCGCCTATTTATGCCTCCCGGCAAGGCGGTTTGCTGGATGTGCTGGTGCATCCGGACTGGGGCATGAATGGCCTCATCTTCCTGACCTTCTCCGAGGGAGACAGCCGCTCCAATCACACTGCGGTCTACCGCGCCAAGCTGGTCCGCAACACGGAGGGCTGGACGCTGGAAGACGGGAAAGTGATTTATCGCCAAACCCCGTCGTTTTCAGGCGGCCTGCACTTTGGCGCCCGCCTGGCCATGGATGACGATGGCGGGCTGTACGTCAGCCTGGGCGAACGTTCAAACCAGGCGGAATACGCTCAGAACACCGAATCCTCGTTGGGCAAGATCCTGAAGCTGACCATTGAAGGCCAGCCGTTTTCCGGCAATCCCTACCGGGGCAAGGTCGGCATCCTGCCTGAAATCTGGTCGCTCGGACACCGCAACCCGCAAGGGCTGGAGTGGAATGCGGAGCTGAAGCAGCTGTGGTCGGTTGAGCATGGCCCGAAAGGCGGTGATGAACTGAACCTGATTGAGCCCGGAGAGAACTACGGGTGGCCGCTATATACCTACGGCAGACGCTATAGCGGAGGAAAAATCGGAGAGCCGGATTCGCCACCGAATTTTGCCGCACCAAGCTATGTCTGGGTGCCTTCCCTGTCGCCGGCGGGACTGGCTTGGTACCAGCACGAGAGTATTCCGGCCTGGAAAGACCAGCTGCTGATTGCCACCTTGAATGGCAAAACACTGATTGCGTTGGAGTTTGACGGTAAGAAAGTCGTGCGTGAGCAACGCTACTTGAGCGATCTGGACCTGCGCTTCCGTCAGGTGAAGGTGGGGAAACAGGGAGACATCTTCCTTTTGGTTGATGCTTCAAAAGGGAAGATCATGCGGCTGAGCGCGAAACTGCCTCCACTTTCCCCGGCTGCGCCTTAACTCAAGTGCGTGTTGACGATCTTGGTGAGTTCAAACATGTCAACGGTCGGCTTGCCGAACAAGGCTTTCAGTTTCTCATCGCCATTGATATTGCGACGGGCCTTCGGATCCTGGAGGTCGTGCTTCTTGATGTACTCCCAGATCTTGCGTGTCACTTCTGTGCGGGGCAACGCTTCCGCGCCGATAATGGCGGCCAGCGTAGGACTGGGTTTCATGGGCTTCAGAAACGCGGCATTAGCCTTGCGCGGGGCCGCTGGCTTGGAGGCCGTGGAGGTTTTTTTTGAGGCGGGCGCTTTTTTTGCGGTTGCCTTTTTTGCAGTGGCCATGCGTACTCTCCTTAGCGGGATCAAAAAGTGTAAATCCGGTCGCGCACAAGCTGATCTTGTGTGCGAAGATAGTTTGCGTTGGCAGCATATCGCCTTAATCCCGCCAGAACAACTGAAATCCAGTCACTATCGGTAATCTGGCGTCATGGCGATAGGACAAAGTAATCTCAATAACGGTACATAAGGTCAGATGGCAGGCGTCCGGAAACGAAAACAGGGGGCAGAATCCATGGAGAAAGGGGCACGCTGGGGGGCTCCCCTTCAGGCCATTCAACAGTGGCATGATGCCTTGACCGCAATCAGGCAGGATCTGCATGCCAACCCGGAACTCGGGTTCCAGGAGGTGAGAACCTCGGGCATCGTGGCCAAAACCCTATCCTTGCTGGGCTATGAAGTCACCAGCGGCATTGCCCGGACGGGCGTGGTGGGTGTCTTGAAGGGGCAGCAATCCGATAGCGGCCTCAGCATTGGCTTGCGGGCGGACATGGATGCGCTGCCCATGACGGAAACCAATACTTTTCTGCACCGTTCACAGCGTGAGGGGCTTGCGCATGGTTGCGGCCATGACGGGCACACCACCATGTTGCTGGGCGCGGCCAAATACCTGGCGCAGACCCGGCGTTTCAACGGAACCGCTGTCCTGATCTTCCAGCCTGCCGAAGAAGGGCTGGGCGGCGCAAAGGCGATGATCGAAGAGGGGTTGTTTGAGCGCTTTCCCTGTGACCGTCTGTTCGCGCTGCATAATTGGCCCGCCTTGCCCCCTGGCACCATCGGCATCAATGACGGACCGATGATGGCGGCGGCGGATCGTTTTGAAGTGGTCGTGCGGGGCCGGGGCGGCCACGGCGCACATCCGTACCAAGCCATTGATCCGGTGGTGGTGTCGGCGCACATCATTACCGCGCTGCAAACCATTGTCGCGCGCAATATCAACCCGATTGATGCCGCCGTGTTGTCCGTGTGCGCAGTGCAGGCCGGACAGCTCACGGCCATGAGCGTGATTCCGCACGAAGCCCGCCTGGTCGGGACGGTGCGGACCTTCCGCAAAACGGTTCAGACGCAGATAGAGCAGCGCATCTATGAAATTGCCACCCAGGTGGCCGCGGCCTTTGGCGCCACGGCGGAAATGAGCTATGAGCGGGTGTATCCCGCCACCCTCAACACACCCAAGGAAGCGCGCTTTGTTGGAGACGTGGCCAGCCGCCTGTTCGGCGAGCCGCAGGTCATCCGGGATCTGCCGCCTTCGCTGGGCTCCGAGGACTTTTCCCTGTTGCTGCAACATTGCCCGGGCGCGTATTTCCGGCTGGGGCAAGGGGGCGCGGAAGACGGGAAGCTGCTGCATGGCAGCAATTATGACTTCAACGATGCCGTCCTGCCTGCCGGTGCGGCGATGATGGCGGCGCTGGTTGAACAGGGCATGCCGCTGACTGAGCCTGCTGAGTCGTACAATGTCAGTCATTTGCAACCTGCCTCAGTCTAAGTTCATGAGTTCAAGCACCTTAACGATTACCCGCCCCGACGATTGGCATCTGCATCTGCGTGATGGCGAGGCGCTGAATGCCGTGGTCGGCTACTCCGCTGCCCAGTTCGCGCGCGCCATCATCATGCCGAATCTGCGCCCGCCCGTCACCACGACCGAGCAGGCCATCGCGTACCGGGACCGTATTCTGGAGGCCGTGCGCCGCAGCGGGCACCCGGGTTTTTCGCCGCTGATGACGCTCTATCTCACGGACAATACCCCGGCGGAAGAAATCGAGCGCGCTTTTGATTCCGGGGTGGTGCATGCCGTCAAACTCTACCCGGCGGGCGCAACCACCAATTCGGACGCGGGCGTGACGGATCTGCTCGGCAAGTGCGGCAAGGCGCTTGCGATGCTGGAGCGGCTGGGCATGCCGCTGCTGGCTCATGGCGAAGTGACGGACGGCGAGATTGACGTGTTTGACCGCGAGGCGGTCTTCATTGATCGCGTCATGATTCCGTTGCGGCGGGCCTTCCCGACGTTGAAGGTCGTGTTCGAGCACATCACCACCCGGCAGGCGGCGGATTATGTGAAGGAGGCGGAAGGCCCGGTTGCCGCCACCATTACGCCGCAGCACCTGCTGTATAACCGCAATGCGATTTTCCAGGGCGGCATCCGGCCGCATTGGTATTGCCTGCCCATTCTGAAGCGGGAGACGCATCGCCAAGCCTTGCTGGAAGCCGCGACCAGCGGCTCACCGCGTTTTTTCCTGGGTACGGACAGTGCGCCGCATGCCAAAGGGCTGAAAGAGCACGCCTGTGGCTGCGCGGGTTGCTTCTCCGCCTTCCATGCCATGGAACTCTACGCAACGGCGTTTGATCAAGCGGGCAAGCTCGATAAGCTGGAAGGCTTTGCCAGTTTTCACGGCCCGGATTTCTATGGCTTGCCCCGCAATACCGGCACGCTGGCCTTGCGCCGCGAAGATTGGACGGTGGATGCCGAATTGGCGTTTGGCAATACCACCATCGTTCCGCTGGCCGCCACGGAAAGCCTGCCTTGGCGTGTGGTGGCCGAGTAAGCGAGCGGCCCGACGCATTTGCCATTAAAATAGAACAGCAGGGCGCGCCGGACGATCGCGAGTTTTCTCGAGGAAGGTCCGGACTCCACAGGACAGGGTGACGGCTAACGGCCGTCCGGCGAGGGGCTGGTTCACCAGCCCCGAAGCCGAGGAACAGGGCCACAGAGACGAGTCTGCGTTGAGGGATCGCCATCAGGCGGTCACCGTCATGGCTACTCCATGATGTGCGGCTTTCGGGCTGCGTCAAGGCAGGGTGAAACGCGGTAACCTCCACCCGGAGCAATACCAAATAGGCATGCGCACGGCTTCGGCCGTAGAGAGCGGTCCGCTCCAGCATGCGGGTAGGTAGCTTGAGCCAGACAGCAATGTCTGGCCTAGAGGAATGATCGTCAGCAGTTCGCTGCTTACAGAATCCGGCCTATAGGCGCGCCCTGTCTCCCCCGTTTTTCTTCCCCCTCCCGCTTTTTCCGCCTTCTGATTGCAATAAGCCGTCGGGAATTGTTACGTCTCGGTTTTTGTTTGTTCATCGTCGCTCCAGACTTCCAGCTTCACCTTCATTACCCGATACAAGGCCCTGATTTATTGAGGTTTTTTGATTTGATCCAGGATGAAGGGATGCATGTAAGTCCTTGTTCTGTATAAAAAAAATGAACTTTCCCTTCTTGACCGCGCTCAACCACTCATTTAGAGTGGGAAATAGTAGGAAATAGTGCAAAAAAGTGGGGTAAACAGATCGTGTTTCAAGGTAGCAGCGCACTGACGTTGGATGCCAAGGGGCGGATGTCATTTCCGGCCCGGCATCGTGCTGCCTTATTGGAACAGTCGGCAGGCCAGTTGACGGTCACTCGCCACCCTGATGGCTGCCTATTGCTCTATCCCCGTCCGGTTTGGGAAACCAAGCGGGAGCAAATCGCCAATTTCCCGGTCTCCGCCCGTCATGTGAAGCGCTTGTTGCTCGGCAACGCACAGGACGTTGAGCTGGATGGCTCGGGCCGCATTCTGATCGCGCCTGAGCTGCGGTCGGCAGCGAGCCTGACGCGGGAAGTGCTGCTGATGGGCATGGGCGAAGGGTTCGAGTTGTGGGATGCACCCACCTACCAGCAGCAGGAAGCCGCTGCGTTGGAGGCGGGCGTTCCTGAAGATTTACTGATTGATTTTTCTTTCTAAAAAACGTGACTACCCCTTTTTTGCATCGGCCAGTCCTGTTGGAGCCGACCGTTGATGCGTTGTTTGCATCCACGGAAACGGGTGCGCAAGGCGTATGGGTTGATGGCACTTTTGGTCGAGGGGGGCATTCGCGGGCATTGTTGCAGCGGCTGGGCCCGGCGGCGCGCCTGATCGCCTTCGACAAAGACCCGCAGGCGGTTGAGGCGGGGCTGCGCTTGGAGCAGGAGGATGCGCGCTTCAGCATCATCCATCAAGGATTCGCCACGCTGGAGTCGGCGCTGGAGGAGCGGGGCATCGAATGGGTCAACGGCATCATGATGGATCTGGGCGTGTCCTCGCCGCAGATCGATGATGCCGAACGCGGCTTTTCCTTCATGAGGGACGGGCCGCTGGACATGAGAATGGATACGACGCGTGGCGTGACCGCCGCGCAATGGCTTGCCTCGGCAAGCATCGATGACATGCGGGAGGTCATTGGACGATATGGTGAAGAACGGTTTGCTTTCCAGATTGCAAAGGCGATTGCAGCTCGCCGCGAGGAACGGCCTCTCGAGTCCACTGCCGAGCTTGCCCAGCTCGTGGCTGGGACCGTCCGCACGCGCGAGAAGGGCCAGCACCCTGCGACCCGTACCTTTCAGGCTGTACGGATTCACATCAATCAGGAGCTTGAAGAGCTCACGGATGCGCTCGCGGCATCTTTGAACAAGCTGGCGCCGGGGGGGAGGCTGGCCGTGATCAGTTTTCATTCACTCGAAGATCGTATCGTCAAGCAGTTCATCGCCGCCGCTGCCAACCCGGGGGCGGAAACCGCGCGCCTGCCGATCCCTGAAAAAGACCGGCCGCAACCCGTGTTACGGTCCGTGGGGCGTATCTTGCCCGCCGAAGAAGAAATCGCGTTGAACGCGCGGTCGCGCTCGGCGGTGCTGAGGGTGGCCCAGCGCACGGAGACGCCGCTGCCTGAGCAGGGCGGCCACGCCTTCGTCAAACCCTTGCCCGGCCTGGGCCAGCAAGGCCGCGGGCGGATTCGCCGCTCGCCAAGAGGAGGCTGACGCATGGGACGCCTCCTGTTCATCCTGACCGCCGCGCTGATCGTCAGCGCGTTGTCGTTGGTGACCAGTCAATATCAAGGGCGCAGCTTGTACGTCGAGCTCGAGCGCGCCCAAGTGGCTGCCCGCGAACTGGATGTGCAGTGGCGCCGTTTGCAGCTGGACCAGACGGAACATGCCAAACAGGCGCAGATTGACCGCGTGGCCAAGGGGCAGTTGAAGATGGATGGCGTGACGCCCGCGCGAACGATTTATCTGGCCCGTCAGGGCGAGCATCTGGCTTTCCTGCCTTATGGGCCGAGCGGCAAGCCGCCTCCGCCGAAGGGCAAGGGAGGGCGTCCATGAGAAAAGGCCTTCGCTTCAGTCCTCGTCATCCCGTCCTGCACCCGTCCTTGTCGATGGGGCGTTCGCGTTTTGTGCTGTTTCTGCTGTGCGCCGGTTTTTTCGTCATGGGCGCCCGCGCGCTGCATTTGCAGGTGCTGTCGAATGAGTTTCTGCAAAAGCAGGGCGAGTCCCGCTACGCGCGGACGCTGACCCTGCCCGCGTCGCGCGGCAAGATCACGGATCGCAACGGGTCGGTGCTGGCGTCGAGCGTCCCGGCGCGCGCGATCTGGGCCATTCCGGAAGACGTCAATGCCACGCCTGAGCAGCAGCGGAGCCTGGCCAAGTTGCTGGCCATGCCGCTGTCGGATTTACAGCGGCGCTTGAGCCATGAAGACAAAACCTTCGTCTACCTGAAGCGTCAGGTGTCGGTGGAGGTGGCCGAGCAGGTGGCGGGGCTGGGGCTGTCCGGCATTCATCAGCTGCCTGAAACCTTGCGCTATTACCCGGAAGGGGACGTCATGGCGCACATCGTCGGCTTCACCAATATTGAGGGCAAGGGCCAGGAAGGGATCGAGCTGGCCTTCAACTCTCAATTGTCGGGCCGCGAAGGAAGCCGCCGGGTCATCCGCGACCGTCTGGGCCGGGTGATTGAAGACGTTGGCGTGATCAACCAGCCCGCCAATGGCCATGACTTGAGCCTGTCGATCGATACCCGCATTCAGCACCTGGTCTATACCGCGCTGCACGAGGCGATGACCCGCCATAAAGCCAAAGGCGCGGCGGCCGTGGTGGTTGACATCCGGACCGGCGAGCTGCTGGCGCTGGCGAATCTGCCCAGCTACAACCCGAACGATCGCAGCAGCTTGACCGGCGCTACGCTGCGCAACCGCGCGCTGACCGACACCTTCGAGCCGGGCTCGACCATCAAGCCGTTCCCGGTGGCGCTGGCCCTGGACCTGGGACGGATCAAGCCCGCCACGGCCTTTGATACCGGCAATGGGCGGATGACTTTCTATGGCCGCACGATTTCCGATACGCGCGGCTATGGCCGCATCGATGTCGGCACCATCGTCCAGAAATCCAGCAATATCGGCATGGCGCTGATTTCGCAGGGGCTGGACAGCAAGGAAATGTGGGACAAGTACACGGAGCTGGGCCTGGGCAAGGTGCCGAAACTCGGCTTTCCCGGCGCCGTGGCCGGACGGCTGCGCCCCTGGGATAAATGGCGCCCGATTGAAAAAGCCACGATGGCTTATGGCTATGGCTTGTCGGTATCGCTGATTCAGCTGGCGCAGGCCTATACCGTATTTGCGCGGGACGGCAAATTGATTCCGCTGACCTTGCTGAAAACCGAGGGCGTGCAGACCGGACCGCAGATCTTCACGCCCGCTACCTCCCGCTTGATGCGTCAAATGCTGGAAGCGGCGGCGGGGCCTGGCGGCACGGCGTCGCAGGCCCAGGTGCTTGGCTACCGTATTGCGGGCAAGACCGGCACGGCGCGCAAAATCGTGAACGGGGCGTACGTGCCGAAGTACGTGGCATCGTTTGCGGGCTTTGCGCCGGTCTCGAATCCGCGCGTCATTGTGGCGGTGATGGTTGATGAGCCGTCGGCGGGCAGCATTTATGGCGGCGCGGTGGCGGGCCCGGTTTTCTCGAACGTCATGGGCGGCACGTTGCGCATGTTGAATGTGGAGCCGGATGCGCCTTTCAAATCGCTGGTCATTCCCCAGAACCCTTTGCAGGAGAGCCTGTGATGACGCACATTCTGGATGCGCTCAGCATTGTCGAATGGCTGCAGGCCAACGCTTCGCTGCAAGCCCATCTGGTGCTCGACTCCCGGCGGGTCAATGAACGCGATGTGTTCGTGGCCGTCCCCGGCAAGCACGGCGACGGCCGCCAGTATATGCGGCAGGCGGTGGAGCGCGGTGCGTCCGCGATCGTGGCCGAGGCGGCTGACGAGGCCGTTCATGCGGCGCAGTTCGAGGCCCTGAAGGTGCCGGTGCTGCGGGTCGCGGGACTGAAGCGTCTGTTGGGTGAGCTGGCCTCGGAGTGGTATGGCAATCCGTCCCAGCATCTGTGCGTGATCGCCATTACCGGCACCAATGGCAAAACCAGTTGCGCGCAGTGGGTGTCGCAACTGTTGAGCGCGCAGGGCGTGCTGTGCGGCACGGCGGGAACCTTGGGCGTCAGTTTGCCCGGCCACCGGTTGCTGGGACTTGATGACCTGGAAACGCTGACCACGCCGGACGCGCTGAGCCTGCACCGCATGATGGCGGTGTTGATGCAGGCGGGCGCGCAGGCGGTGGCGCTGGAAGCCTCCTCCATCGGTATCGAGGAAGGCCGCCTGGATGGCACGGCCATTCAAATTGCCGCGTTCACCAACCTGACGCTCGATCACCTGGACTACCACCACACGATGGAGGCCTACGAGGCAGCCAAGACCAAGCTGTTCTTCTGGCCCGGCGTCAGCCAGGCCATCATCAATACCGACAACGAAGCGGGACGGCGCCTTTATCAGAGCGTGCGGGACAAGGCGGCGGGCGTGATCGGGCTGTGCGCGTACGGCACGCAGCTGGAAACGATGCCCGACGGCGGAGCGCGCGTCCGCGCCGAGGCGGTCCGCGTGGATGACCAGGGCATCGCGTTCGATCTGCTCGTCAACCAGCAGCGCGCCACTGTGCGTTCGCCGCTGCTGGGCTTGCACAATATTGAAAACCTGCTGCTGGTGGCGGGCGTGCTGCATGCGCTGGACTGGCCGATTGAGAAAATCGCGGGCGCGCTGCAAAACGCCCAGGCCGCGCCCGGCCGTTTGCAGCTGGTGCCCGCGGTCAGTGAAGCGGCGCCGCTGGTGGTCATTGATTATGCCCATACGCCGGATGCGCTGACGCGCGCCTTGAGTGCGCTCGAACCCATTGCCCAAGCCCGCCAAGGCGAGCTGGTCTGCGTCTTCGGGTGCGGCGGCAACCGCGACGCCACCAAACGGCCCTTGATGGCGCAAGCGGCGGCCAAGGCGGATCGTGTGGTGCTGACCAGCGATAATCCGCGCAACGAAGATCCCTTGGCTATTTTGCAGCAGGTGCGCGCCGGTTGGCCCGCTGCCCGCGATAACCCGTTCGCGCTGCGGGTCGAGCCGGATCGTGCCCGCGCGATCAAAGCCGCGATTCATGCCTCGCGCGTCAATGACGTGATCCTGATTTCGGGCAAAGGACATGAAAATTACCAGGAAATCGGTCAGGTGAAGCATGCCTTCTCTGACATGGAGCAAGCCACCTTGGCCTTGATTACTTATACGGCGCCCGCCACCCGCGTCACCTTGCTGGACTTGTGCGTGGACTTGGCGGCGGTGCCGCATCATATGAGCGCTGAAACCGCGCGTCTGCCGTTTATCGGCGTCAGCACCGACAACCGCAAGGTACAGCCGGGCCAGGTGTTTTTCGCCTTGAAGGGCGAGCGCTTTGATGGCCATGACTTTGTGGCCACGGCGGCGCAGGCGGGCGCGGTTGTGGCCGTGGTTGAATACCCGGTGGTGGACTGCCCGATTGCGCAGTGGGTCGTGACCGACACGCGCGAAGCCCTGCTTCAACTGGCTACTGTGTGGCGTCAACGTTTCGGCCTGCCGCTGATTGCCGTGACCGGCAGCAACGGCAAAACCACGACGAAGGAAATGATTGCCGCCATCCTGGCCAGTCATGTGGGCGTCCATGCGCGGCTTGCCACCCAGGGCAATCTGAACAATGACATCGGCCTGCCGCTGACCTTGCTGGGGCTGGCCGCGCACCACCGTTGCGCGGTGGTTGAGCTGGGCATGAACCATCCTGGTGAGATTGCCCAACTGGCCGCCGTGGCCCAGCCCACCGTGGCGCTGGTGAACAATGCCCAGCGCGAGCACCAGGAGTTCATGCATACCGTGGAAGCGGTGGCCCGCGAAAACGGCGACGTGCTGTCGGCGCTCGGACCGGAAGGCGTGGCGGTCTTTCCCGCGGATGAACCGTATACCGATATCTGGACGACCCTGGCCGGGTCGCGCCCGATGCTGCGCTTCGGTTTGAACGCCGCCGCGGACGTGCGCGCCGAATCGATTGAACTGGACGCCGCGCAGACCCGTTTCGTGCTGATCACGCCGACCGGGTCGAAGCCGGTCAGGCTGCGCGCCGCCGGCCTGCACAATGTGCGCAATGCCCTGGCCGCCGCCGCCTGCGCGCTGGCCATTGAGGTACCGCTGGATACGATCGTCCGGGGGCTGGAACAGTTCGAGCCGGTCAAGGGCCGGATGCAGCACCATGCGCTGGGCGACGGCGTCTTGATCGATGACTCCTACAACGCCAATCCGGATTCCGTGCGCGCCGCCATTGATGTGCTGGCCAGCTTGCCGGGGCCGCGCATCCTGGTTCTGGGCGACATGGGCGAAGTCGGTGATCAAGGGCCCGCCGTCCATGCCGAAGTCGGGCGCTACGCCGCTGAACGCGGCATTGACGCCTTGATGACCTTCGGCGAAGCCGCGCAGCAGACCTTTGCCGCGTTTGCGGGCAATGGCCTGCATGCGGTGCTGATTGATGAAATCGCACCTGCCGTTCGTGACCGACAACCCAAAGCAGTCCTGGTCAAAGGATCCCGTTTCATGAGGATGGAGCGCGTCGTCAATGCGCTGTTGAATCCGCCTGGCCCAAACACCCCTGACTCGACAGGTAAAACAAATGCTGCTTGAACTGGCCCAATGGTTGTCTGAAGACTACCGGTTTTTTTCGGTCGTCAACTACATCACCCTGCGTGCGGTGCTGGCTTGCGCAACCGCGCTGATCATTGGCCTGGCGGCGGGCCCGTGGGTGATTCGCCGCCTGACGGCCTTGAAAATCGGTCAGGCCGTGCGCTCCTATGGCCCGCAAACCCATCTGGTGAAAACCGGCACGCCGACGATGGGCGGCGCGCTGATTCTGATCGCCATCGGCATCTCCACCCTGCTGTGGGCCGACTGGAGCAACCGCTTCGTGTGGGTGGTGCTGCTGGTGACCTTCGGTTTTGGCTGGATCGGCTGGGCCGATGACTACCGCAAAGTGGTGCGCCGGGATCCGGAAGGTATGCCCGCGCGTGAAAAATTCTTCTGGCAGGCATTGATCGGCCTGGTGGCCTCGGTCTACCTGACGTTTGCCATTTCCGCGCCGGACAGCATCACGGCCTGGACCTGGTTCAAGGCCTGGGTGGTCAGCGGTTTCCAGTTCCCGCTGCCGACCCGCGCCGACTTGATTGTGCCGTTCTTCAAGAGCATCAGCTATCCGTTGGGCGTCTTTGGTTTCATCGGGCTGACCTGGTGCGTGATCGTGGGCACCAGCAATGCGGTGAACCTGACTGACGGCCTGGATGGCCTGGCCATCATGCCGACCGTGCTGGTGGGGTCGGCCCTGGGCATCTTCGCTTACGTGGTTGGCCGGGTCGACTACTCGCGCTACCTGCTGTTTCCGTATATTCCGGGCGCCGCCGAGTTGATGGTGATCTGCGCGGCGCTGGCGGGCGCCGGGCTGGCCTTCCTGTGGTTCAACGCCTATCCCGCGCAAGTGTTCATGGGCGACGTGGGCGCATTGGCGCTGGGCGGCGCGCTGGGCACGATCGCGGTGGTCGTGCGCCAGGAAATCGTGCTGTTCATCATGGGCGGGGTGTTCGTGGTGGAAACCCTGTCGGTGGTGGTGCAGGTGGCCTGGTTCAAATACACGAAAAAACGGTATGGAGAAGGGCGGCGAATATTGAAAATGGCGCCGCTGCATCACCACTTTGAAGTCGGTGGCTGGAAGGAAACGCAAGTGGTCGTGCGTTTCTGGATCATCACCATGATGCTGGTCCTGATCGGACTGGCGACCCTGAAACTGCGTTGACAGAATGAACGTGCCCGAGTCCCTTGAAACCTCCGCTCAATCCTCAACCTTGCCGACGCTGGTGCTCGGCCTGGGCGAGTCCGGTTCCGCCTGCGCGCGCTGGTGCGCGCGGCAGGGCGAACTGGTGCGCGTGGCGGATTCACGCGGGGAGGTGGCCATTGATGCCTTGCGCGAAGCGGCGCCTGACGCCGAGTTCTTGTTGGGAGACGCGGCGCTGTCCACGGTTGATGGAGAACCCGTGTTTGCGCTGAGTCTGCTGGACGGCGTGCGGCGCGTGGCGATCAGTCCCGGGCTGTCCTTGATTCAAGGCAGCGCCGCGCCACTGGTGGCGGCGGCCAGGGCGCGCGGCATCGAGGTATGCAGCGAATTCGACCTGTTCGCGCAGGCGTTGCGGACGCAGCAGGCGCAAGGCTATACGCCATTGGTGCTGGGCGTGACCGGCACCAATGGCAAAACCACGGTCACGGCGCTGACCTGCCATTTATTGAATCAGAACGGCCTGTCCGCCGTGGCGGCCGGCAACATCAGCCCGTCGATCCTGACGGCGTGGATGGCGGCGCTGGACCGGCAGGACTTGCCGCAAGCCTGGGTGCTGGAACTGTCCAGCTTCCAGCTGGAAACGACCCATCACCTGCGTCTGGATGCGGGCGTGGTGCTGAACCTGTCGCAAGACCATCTGGATTGGCATGGCGATTGGGCGGGCTACCAGCAGGCCAAGGCCCGTCTGCTGAAGCTGTCCCGCCTGACCATCGTGAACCGCGCCGACCCGGCCGTGCGCAGTTTGGTCGGTGCGCTCGATGATGAGCCGGTGCGCAGCTTTGGCGCGGATGCGCCGACGCTGGCCGGGGATCTCGGGCTGGATCTGGATCATGGCGTGAGCTGGCTGTGCGAGGCCCTGGCCGACGAAGACGAGCCCGCGCCGCGCCGCAAGAAGCATGAGCCCGTCCTGCGTCCCGCCGGACGTCTGAACCGCCTGATGCCCGCCGACGCCTTGCGGATCCGCGGCGCGCACAATGCCTTGAATGCCCAGGCCGCGCTGTTGCTGGCGCGGGTGGCGGACTTGGGGTGGGGAGGCCTGTTGCGCGCGGTGCGTGATTATGAGGGCGAGCCGCATCGGCTGGCTTTCGTACGCAATGTGGCCGGGGTGGATTTCATCGATGACAGCAAGGGCACGAATGTCGGCGCCACGGTGGCGGCGCTGGACGGTCTGGGCCAGCGGGTGGTGCTGATCGCGGGCGGCGTGGGCAAGGGGCAGGACTTTTCGCCCTTGCGCCGCAGCGTCGCGGCGCAGGCGCGCGCTGTGGTGCTGATCGGCCAGGATGCGCCGCGCCTCCAGCAGGCCCTGGGCACTGCCGTGCCGGTGGCGCTGGCCGCCACGCTTGAGGATGCGGTTGAGCAGGCGTTTGGCCTGGCGCAGCCCGGCGACGCCGTGCTGCTGTCGCCGGCTTGCGCCAGCATGGACATGTTCCGCGACTACAAGCACCGCGCCGAGGTCTTTGTCAGTGCTGTCCAGGAACTGGCGTTCGAACGGGGGGAGGTGTGAAATGAGCTTGTTTGGCGAGCTGACCTCCGGCGTCAATGCGGTTCGGCCGAGCCGCACCCAGATGCGCAACTATGATTTGCCGCTGATCGCCTCCGCATCATGCCTGCTGCTGCTGGGCCTGGTGATGGTGTATTCCGCGTCGGTGGCCCTGCCGGATTCGCCGAAGTTCTCCCGCTATGACAACCACCATTTCCTGATTCGGCATGCCATTTACATCGTGCTGGGCCTGCTGGCGTCCGCGCTGGTGTTCAGCATCCGGATGAGTTTCTGGAAGAAATGGGCGAAGCCCGTCTTCGGCGTGGCGCTAGTGCTGCTGGTGGCAGTGCTGATTCCGGGCATCGGACGTGAAGTCAACGGCGCCAGTCGCTGGATTTCGATGGGTCTGTTCAACGTGCAGCCCTCCGAACTGATGAAGCTGGCCGTCATCCTGTACGCGGCGGACTACACGGTCCGAAAGCAAGAGCACATGCAGCAGATCATGCGCGGCTTCGTGCCGATGCTGCTGGCCATGGCCGTGACCGGCGTGCTGCTGATGGCCGAGCCGGACATGGGCGCCTTCGTCGTCATCACCGCGATTGCGATGGGCACCTTGTTCCTGGGCGGCATCAATGTCCGCATTTTCATTCTGCTGCTGGTGCTGCTGGTTGGTTTCTTCGTGATGGTCATCTGGCTGTCGCCGTGGCGGCTTGAGCGCTTCTTCGCCTACCTGGATCCCTGGGATCAGGCCAATGCGCTCGGCAAAGCCTATCAGCTGTCGCATTCGCTGATCGCGTTCGGCCGCGGCGAATGGTTTGGCGTGGGTCTGGGCGCCAGCGTTGAAAAACTGCACTACCTGCCGGAAGCGCATACCGATTTCATTCTGGCCGTGGTTGGCGAAGAGCTCGGCCTGGTGGGCGTGATGATGGTGATGACCTTCTTTTTCATTATTGTGCGCCGCGGGTTTGAGATCGGCCGTCAGGCGATTGCGATGGATCGTGATTTCAGCGGCCTGGTGGCCAAGGGCGTGGTGTTGTGGATCGGTGTTCAGGCCTTGATCAATATGGGGGTCAACCTCGGCCTGCTGCCCACCAAGGGCTTGACGTTGCCGTTCATGAGCTTTGGCGGCTCCGGCATCATTGCCAATATGTGCGGCGTGGCGCTGTTGATGCGGATCGATTATGAAAACCGCATTCTGATGCGAGGGGGGCGGATATGAGCACGCAGCACGCCGCCGTTCAGCGCAAAGACAGCGCGGGCCGCACGCTGATGGTGATGGCGGGCGGCACCGGTGGACACATCATGCCGGGCCTGGCGGTGGCCGAACGGCTGCGCTCGCAGGGCTGGCAAGTGGTCTGGCTCGGCAACCCGGCGGGCATGGAGGCGCGGCTGGTGCCGCAGCACGGGATCGCGCTGGCGCCGGTGCATTTTTCCGGCGTGCGCGGCAAAGGCGCGGCCACGCTGTTGAAAGCCCCGTTTCGCCTGCTGTCCGCCATGCGTGACGCGGCGCGCGCTTTTCGCGCCCATCGGCCCGACGTTGTCCTGGGCATGGGCGGCTACGTGGCGCTGCCGGGCGGATTGATGGCGCGGCTCAGGGGCATTCCGCTGGTGCTGCATGAACAGAACTCGGTCGCGGGCATGACCAACCGGGTGCTGGCCAAGGTGGCCGATCGGGTGCTGACCGGGTTCCCCGACGCGCTGCCGGGCGAAACCACCGGCAATCCGGTGCGCGCTGACGTGGCGGCCCTGCCCGAACCCCAACAGCGCTATGACGCCCGGCAGGGGCGATTGCGCTTGGTCGTGCTCGGCGGCAGCCTGGGCGCCCAGGCCTTGAATACGATCGTGCCGCAGGCGCTGGCCTTGCTGCCGCCCGCACAGCGGCCCGATGTGATGCATCAATCAGGAGAGAAGCACTTGGACGCCTTGCGTCAACAGTATGCCCAGTCCGGCGTCGAGGCCGACTGCCGGGCTTTCATCACCGATATGGCGCAAGCCTATGCCGACGCGGACGTGCTGATCTGCAGGGCTGGCGCGATGACGGTGGCCGAAGTGTGCGCCGCCGGGGTGGCGGCGATGTTCGTGCCGTTCCCGTTCGCCGTGGATGACCACCAAACCCGCAATGCCGACTATGTGGTCAACGGCGGGGCGGGCTGGCTGCGGCAGCAAGGCGAGTTGACCGCCGATGGGCTGGCCCAGTGGCTGGCCGGTCTGACGCGCGAGGTCTTGAAAGAGAAAGCGCAGCGCGCCCGCGCGCTCGCCTTCCCCGACGCAACCCAGCGGATTGCCGCGCTTTGCGAGGAGGCGGCCCTGCGCTGATTGCCATGAGACATCGCATTCGCAATATTCATTTCGTCGGGGTTGGCGGCATCGGGATGAGCGGCATCGCGGAAGTGCTGCTGAACCTCGGTTATCGCATCAGCGGTTCGGATTTGCAGGACAGCGCCGTGACGCGCCGTTTGCAGCAGCTGGGCGCGCACATCGTGACCGGCCATCGCGCCGAGAACGTGGAAGGCGTCGACGTGCTGGTCACGTCCACCGCCGTGGCCGGGAACAACCCCGAAGTCATCGCGGCGCGCGCCAAACGGATCCCGGTCGTGCCGCGGGCGGTGATGCTGGCCGAGCTGATGCGTCTGAAGCGCGGCATTGCCGTGGCCGGCACGCATGGCAAGACCACCACCACCAGCCTGGTTGCCAGTCTGCTGGCGGCGGGCGGCATGGATCCGACCTTCGTGATCGGCGGGCGCCTGAACTCGGCGGGTGCCAATGCGCGGCTTGGGCAGGGCGAGTTCATCGTGGTGGAGGCGGATGAGTCCGATGCCTCCTTCCTGAACCTGCTGCCGGTGATGTCAGTGATCACGAACATCGACGCCGACCACATGGACACCTACGGCCATGACTTCGCGAAGCTGAAAAGCACCTTCGTCGAGTTCGCGCAGCGCATGCCGTTCTACGGTACGGCCGTGGTGTGCATCGATGATGCGAACGTGCGTGAGATCCTGCCGTTCATTTCCCGTCCGGTCACCACCTACGGGCTGTCGGAGGAAGCGCAGATCCGCGCCCATGACGTGCGCGCGGTCGGGACGCAAATGCTGTTCAAAGTGAGCCGCGCCGATCCGCGCCAGCGCCTGGCGGAGTTGGACATCGTGCTGAATTTGCCGGGCGAGCACAACGTGCGCAATGCCTTGGCGGCGATTGCGATCGCCACGGAGCTGGGGGTGACGGACCAGGCGATCCAGGAGGCGCTGATTGCGTTCAAGGGCGTGGGGCGCCGGTTCTCGAACTGGGGCGAACACGCCGTTCCGGCGGCCAATGGCGGTGGCCAGTTCACCTTGATTGACGACTACGGCCATCACCCGGTCGAAATGGCGGCCACGCTGGCCGCGGCGCGGGGCGCCTATCCGGATCGCCGGATCGTGCTGGCTTTCCAGCCGCACCGCTATACCCGCACGCGGGACTGTTTTGAAGATTTCGTCAAAGTGCTGAACCAGGCCGATGCGGCGCTGATCTCGGAAGTGTACGCGGCGGGCGAAGCGCCGATCGTCGCGGCCGATGGCCGGGCCCTGACCCGCGCACTGCGGGTGGCGGGCAAGTTCGAACCGGTGTTCGTCGAGGACATCCAGGCGTTGCCGGAGGCGGTGCTGAACTTCGTGCGTGACGGCGACGTCGTGATTGCAATGGGGGCCGGTTCAATTGGCGCCGTGCCCGCCAAAATTGGAGAGTTGGTGCTTGCCAACGCTGAACCACAAGGAATGAAGGAATGAGTGCCGTGCAGCAGTTTGGCAAAGTCGGGGTGTTATACGGAGGCCGCTCGGCAGAGCGCGAGGTCTCGCTGATGTCGGGCCAGGGCGTGCATGACGCCTTGCGCCGCAGCGGCGTGGACGCGCATCTGTTCGATACCGGCACGCAAGCCCTGGAGGAACTGATTGCCGCCAAGTTTGACCGCGTTTTCATTGCGCTGCATGGACGGCATGGCGAGGACGGGGTGATGCAGGGCGTGATGGAAGCGCTCGATCTGCCCTACACCGGCAGCGCGCCGCTGGCGTCCGCGCTTGCCATGGACAAGATCATGACCAAGCGGGTGTGGCTGCACGAAGGCATCCCGACGCCGGAGTTCCGCGAGTTGCGCGCCGACTCCAGCCTGCGGGAAGCGGCCGGCGCGCTGGGGCTGCCGCTGATCATGAAGCCGCCGCACGAAGGCTCCACGATGGGCGTGACCAAGGTGACCTCGGTCGACCAGATGAAAGAAGCCTATGCGCTGGCCGCCGAGTTTGACGAGGTGGTGCTGGCCGAGCGCTTCGTCCAGGGGCGGGAGCTGACCGTGGCGGTGCTGGGCCGGGGCGACCAGGCGCGGGCCTTGCCGATTGTCGAAATCAAGGCGCCGGATGGCAACTATGACTATCAGAACAAGTACTTCTCCGATGAAACGCAATATCTCTGCCCGGCCGAGCTGGACCCGGCGCTGACCGCCCGGATCCAGGACATTTGCGAGCGCGCCTATCGCGCCGTGGGATGCGAGGGCTGGGGCCGGGTGGACCTGATGTTGTCGGCCGATGATGAGCCGTATGTCCTGGAAGTGAATACCTCGCCCGGCATGACCGGCCATTCGCTGGTGCCGATGGCGGCGAAGGCCAGCGGCATGAGTTATGAAGCGCTTTGCCTTGAGATCCTGAAGGATGCCCGCTGCAAAGTGGCGGTGAAGACGAAATAGGAAAGGGGACTTTTTTCCGTGTGGAATGACGCGCGTTCGATCAACCTGCTGGCTAATGCCATCTATGTGACGGCAGCCACGCTGCTGGGCATTGCCGCCGTGATCTGGCTCGCCCACCGGCCGGTGTTCGCCTTGCAGGCGATCTGGGTCGAAGGCGACCAGGGGCGGCTTGAGCACCTGAGCGCGGAGTCGGTCTCGGAGGTCATCGCGGGGCGTCAGGTCGGCAACTTCTTCACGGCCAACCTGCAGGATGTGCGCCAGATGTTCGAAGGCGTGCCGTGGGTGCGCCAGGCGTCGGTGCGCCGGCAATGGCCGAACGCGCTGGTGGTGACCGTGCAGGAGCACCAGGCGCTGGGCTTGTGGAATGAAACCCGCCTGATGAATTCCTACGGCGAGTCGTTCACCGCGAACCTCGGCGAGGCCGAGGACGAGCAACGCCTGCCCGTTATGGGCGGACCGCCGGGCTCGGAGAAGCTGGTGGCGCAGCGTTACGCGGAGCTGGTGGATTGGTTCAGGCCGAGCCAGCTTTATCCGTCGCGCGTGTGGCTGACCTCCCGTTATGCCTGGGAAGTGACCTTGTCCAATGGCACGACGCTGGAGCTGGGCAGGGATCCGACCACCTTG
>Ga0172382_10005194_pt1 | contig 19536 bp, 14 predicted proteins | sample Leawel138RmetaG_FD_122245 | JGI IMG/M metagenome (GOLD analysis project Ga0172382, IMG submission 122245) | Leachate microbial communities from a municipal landfill in Southern Ontario, Canada - Leachate well 138R metaG | ecosystem: Engineered > Solid waste > Landfill > Unclassified | place... | reverse complement strand
CTGATGGTGTGCATCGTCATCCTCGCCGTTGTATCGGTGCCCGCCCGCGCGGGCCACAATCAATACCCGCTACCAGCTTACCAACAGAGGGCGGCGCCAAGACTTGATATTGGTCATTTCGGGGGGCGCGGCAGCGATTAAACGGCGCACATAACGCAGGACGCATTCACCCCATGCGCCTGGTATGGTTTTAATGCCTGTCCTCGGGGCCTGCCGCAGTGCCTCAGAAGAACTCCGGCTCCAGCTCGCGGTAGATGAAACTGGCATTGGCCCGGTGGTTTTCCTCGTACAGCGGCACCTGCGCCCAGTCCGGCATGGCCGCCGCAGCGACCGCGTCCTGCAGCGACCGGTCGGCCTCGAGCTGCTGCCGCATCCGCGCGCGCAACCCTTCGACGTAGGCGCGCGTCGCCGCCAGCATCGGAAACGGCGGGCGCTGGGCGCTGCCGTGGCCGGGCACCATCAGGCGGATATCGCCGAAGGTCTTCTGCAGCCAGTCGTGGGCGGCGAGCAGCGCGGCGCTGTGGCCGTCACCGATATAGGTGACGCGTTGATTGAAGGCCAGATCCGAGACCCACAGGATACCGTCCTCCACCTGATGCACCACCAGATCGCCGTGCGAGTGGTGGCGACCACTGTTGTAGACGTCGAAGGTCCGGCCGCCGAGTTCGAGCCGCAGCCGGCCGAAGGTCTCGGCCGGTACCAGCAGATCGGGCGCGACCGCGGTGAAGCCAACCATGTCCTGCGGCAGCAGGCCACGCCGGTACTCCACGGATTGCTCGAACGTCGGCGAACCGAGGTACTCGGCCATGCCGGGGTGACCCACCACCTGCACACCGTCCAGTGCGTGCAGCGCGCTCGCGCCATAGGCGTGATCGGGATGGTTGTGCGTCAGGATGAGATAGCGGATCGGCTGATCGGTGACCGAGCGCACCGTGGCAATCAGACGCTGGCCGAGGCGCGGCGTACCGAGTGCATCGATCACGACCACGCCGGCATCCGTCACCACGAAGCCCGCATTGCCGTTGAAGCCGCGGTTGTCGGCGTCGATGGTGGCGATGTTGCCGTAGAAAAAGTACGTATCCGGGGCGAGCCGGTAGAACGGCAGGGTATCATCGGGGCTATCGTCCGCACCCAGCCGCGTATGCGGCAGTACCGGCGTGTCGATGGCATGCGCCGGCAGTGTATGCCGCGCAGCGCCCGCGCCACCACCACGGTCGACCAGCCCGCCATACCCGGCCGCCGCCAGCGCCGTTGCGCCAGTCAGCAGCGCGGCCATGAGAACCCATGACCTGCGCGCTGTGTACAGAGGCGTGTCCATCGCTCCCTCCGGAAGTCCCTGGGCCCTCGGCCATTGCACTGCACCGGGTCTCCGGCACGAAGGCCGGAAGAGCCACGCAACCGAACGCTATCCGTACCTTCTGTGGATATGGCTCAGGTCATGGCCAACCGGAGACCCTGCCGGACCAGCGTACACAAAATCCGTCCGAACATCCCGCCATGACCCCACCAGCACCCGGGGATCTCTGCCCTGTCCGTCAACCGGTCAGCGCCATACCCCGTCCGGTGAGCGGTGGCGGTCCATCACCTTGACGTAGTTGGCGCGGTCGTAGGCGGTCGGGTCGATCGCGTGCTGGCGGCTGACGCAGCCCTTGAGTTGCTGCACCGAGGCATATTCATGTTCCTCCAGCCAGCGCAGCATGTCCGTGCGGATGCGACCGAGCGTCTCGGGACCCTTCTTGAGCAGCACGCTGCACAGGTGGGTGACGTCGGCACCGGCCATCAGCGCCTTCAGGGCATCCTCCGCGGTGTGGATACCGCCGGTCACCGCCAGCGACAGATCGACCTTGCCATACAAGGCCGCCACCCAGTGGACGCGCAGCAACGCCTCGTAGGGCGATGACAAGGTCAGCGTCGGCGTCACCTCCCGCGTCTCCAGATCGATGTCGGGCTGATAGAAGCGGTTGAACAGTGACACACCCTGTGCGCCGGCGGCCTCCAGTGAGCGCACGAAGTGGCCGACGGAGCTGAACTGCGACGACAGCTTCATGGTGATGGGGATGGCGACGGCCGCCTTCAGCTGATACAGCAGCTCGACGTAGCGGCTCTCGACCTCGGCGCCGGACTCGAACGGATCGGCGGCGACATAATAGACGTTCAGCTCCAGGGCGTCGGCACCCGCCTCCTGCAGTTGCCGGCCATAGTGCACCCAGCCGTCGGCGGAGATGCCGTTGAGACTGGCGATCACGGGGATGGACAGGCTGCGTTTGAGCGTGGCCACCTGCTCCAGATAGTCGTCGAGCTCGCTCAGATACTCATCGGCCACCGGCACGGGCCGGAAGGAGTCCGCCTCGCCGAAGCCGATGGCCTGCTCGTGAAAGAAGCGCGCCGCCGCCTCCTCCGAGGCGGCGATGGTCTCCTCGAACAGCGAATACATGACCAGCGCCGCGGCGCCGGCGTCCTCCAGCCGTCGTGCCGTGTCCAGATCGCGCGACAGCGGCGAGGCCGAGGGTACCAGCGGATTGGCGAGCCTGAGGCCGAGATAGTCGGTGCTGAGATCGATCATGATCCATCCTCCTCGGCCGTCGGCGGTATGGGCGGTTCCGCGGGTCGAGCTGCCGGGTCCACCGGCGGCTCGGGGGGCAGGTCGGCCAGCTGCCGGTAGCGATGATAGCGCTCCCGCACCTCCTGCTGGGACTCTGTCAGGAAGGTCTCGGCCGCATCCGGGTGGCTGCGCCACAACATGTTGAAGCGTGTCTCGGTCTCGACGAATTCCCGGTAGCGGATCGACGGCTCGGCGGAATCCAGCCGCAGCGGATTCTTGCCGGCCGCGGCGCGCGCCGGCTCGTAGCGCAGCAGCGGCCAGTGACCGCTCGCGACCGCGAGGTCCTGCTGGCGATGGTTGAACGACAGGTCCACGCCGTGGGCGATGCAGGGCGAATAGGCGATGATCAGCGACGGTCCGTCGTGCGCCTCGGCATCGAGGAAGGCGCGCAGTGTCTGCGTATCCCTGGCACCGTAAGCGACTTGTGCGACATAGACGTTGTCGTAACCCATCGCCAGCAGGGCCAGATCCTTTTTGCTGGTCGGCTTGCCGCCGGCGGCGAACTTGGCCACCGCGCCGCGCGGCGTCGCCTTGGACATCTGGCCGCCGGTGTTGGAATACACCTCGGTATCCAGCACCAGGATGTTCACGTTGCGGCCGGAGGCGAGCACGTGGTCCAGACCGCCGTAGCCGATGTCGTAGGCCCAGCCGTCACCGCCGATGATCCACACGCTGCGCCGCACCAGGGCATCGGCAACGGTCTCCAGTGCGCGGGCGCGCGGGTCGTCGATATCCTGCAGTACCTGGCGCAACAGCGCCACGCCCGCGCGCTGCTCGGCGATCGCCTGCTCGTCGCCCTGCTGGTCCGGCCGGGCCGCGGCGCGCAATTCGGCGACCAGGTCCTCGCCGAGGCGCTCGCGCAGGTCGCACAGCAACTCGCGCGCGTATTCGGTCTGCTTATCGACGGCGATGCGCAGTCCCAGGCCGAACTCGGCATTGTCCTCGAACAGCGAATTGTTCCAGGCCGGGCCGCGACCCGCGGCGTTCACCGTCCAGGGCGTGGTCGGCAGATTACCGCCGTAGATGGACGAACAACCGGTGGCATTGGCAACCAGCATGCGGTCGCCGAACAGCTGGCTGGCGAGCTTGATGTAGGGCGTCTCGCCGCAACCGACACAGGCACTGGAGAACTCGAACAAGGGTTCCAGCAGCATCGAGCCCTTCAGGGTGGTGCGCTTCACCGCGCTGCGGTCGTATTCCGGCAGCGTCAGGAAGAATGCCCAGTTGGCCTGCTCCTGCGCGCGCAGGGGCTCGATGGGTGCCATGTTGAGCGCCTTGCGTGAGGCGTTGGATTTGTCGCGGATCGGGCAGATGTCCACGCACAGCCCGCAGCCGGTGCAGTCCTCGGGCGCGACCTGATACATCATCACGTGGTCCTGCGGGTAGTCCCGGCCGAGTGCCTGACGGTACTTGAAATTTTCCGGCGCGTTCTCCATCAGGCTCGCGGGCACCAGCTTGCTGCGGATCGCGCTGTGCGGACAGACCAGCGGACACTTGCCGCACTGGGTGCAGAGCTCCGGCTCCCATACCGGGATCTCCAGCGCGAGGTTGCGCTTCTCATAGGCCGCGGTGCCCAGCGGGAAGGTGCCGTCGACCGGCATCAGACTCACCGGCACCCGGTCGCCCTCACCGGCGAGGAGCGCGGCGGTGAACCGAGTCACGAAATCCGGGGCATCGGGGGCGACCACCGGCGGTCGCTCGAAGCCGCTGGTCGCCGTCTCGGGCAACGGCACCGCGTGCAGGCTGGCAAGCGTCGCGTCGATGGCGCGGAAATTGAACTCGAGGATGCGTCCGCCCTTGCGGCCATAGGTCTTCTCCACGGCCGCCTTGATCGCGGCGATGGCCTGCGCGCGCGGCAGCACGTCGGAGATGGCGAAGAAACAGGTCTGCATGATGGTATTGATGCGCTTGCCCATCTGCGCATCCTGGGCGACCTGGTAGGCGTCAATGGTGTAGAAGCGGATGCGCTTGTCGATCATCTGCTGCTGCATACGCCGCGGCAGGCTGTCCCAGACGCGCTCCGGCGGCTCGGGCGAGTTCAGCAGGAACACCGCGCCCGTGGCGGCCTTGTCGAGCATATCGTAGCGCTGCAGGAACACCGGCTGGTGGCAGGCGACGAACTGCGCCTCGTCGTCGCCGATCAGATAGGTCGAGCGGATCGGCCGCGGGCCGAAGCGCAGATGCGATACCGTCACCGCGCCGGCTTTCTTGGAGTCGTAGACGAAGTAGCCCTGCGCGTACAGCTCGGTGGCCTCGCCGATGATCTTGATCGAGTTCTTGTTGGCACTCACGGTGCCGTCGGAACCGAGGCCGTAGAACAGCGCCTGCACGGCACCCGTGTGCGCATCCGTGCGCCAGCCGGCATCCCATTCCAGACTGGTATGGGTGACATCATCGTGGATACCGATGGTGAAACCGTTCTTCGGCTGTTCACGCCCGAGTTCGTCGAATACCGCCTTGATCATGCCCGGCGTGAATTCCTTGGACGACAGGCCGTAGCGGCCGCCGATGATGCGCGGCAGCCGGCCGAATTTCGGGTCGCCGCCCATGTGCGACTGCGCCAGCGCGGTCACGACGTCCTTGTACAGCGGCTCGCCGTCCGCACCCGGCTCCTTGGTACGGTCGAGCACGGCGAGGGCGCGCACCGTCTCCGGCAGTGCGGCCAGCAGCGCCGTGGCGTCGAACGGCCGGTACAGACGCACCCGCAGCAACCCGACCCGCGCGCCCTGGGCGTTCAGGAAATCGACCGTCTCGTGCACCGCCTCCGCGCCCGAGCCCATGATGACCATGACACGTTCGGCATCCACCGCACCGTGGTACTCGAACAATCGGTAGGCACGCCCGGTGAGTGCGGCGAAGCGGTCCATGGTCGCCTGCACGATGCCGGGAAACGCTATGTAGTAGGGATTCACGGCCTCGCGGCCCTGAAAATACACGTCCGGGTTCTGCGAACTGCCACGCAGCACCGGATGCTCCGGCGACAGCGCACGGGCGCGGTGCGCGTGCACCTGCTCGTCGGACACCAGCGCACGCAGTACGCTGTCCTCCACCGCACGGATCTTGGCGACCTCGTGCGAGGTACGGAAGCCGTCAAAGAAATGCACCATGGGCACGCGGCCCGCCAGCGTCGCGGTATGCGCGATGGCGGCGAAATCCATCGCCTCCTGCACCGAACCGGCGCACAGCATGGCGAAACCTGTCTGACGCACCGCCATCACGTCGCTGTGGTCGCCGAAGATCGACAGCGCCTGGCAGGCGAGTGAGCGCGCCGCGACGTGCAACACCATGGGGGAGAGCTCGCCGGCGACCTTGTACATGCTGGGGATCATCAGCAACAGACCCTGCGAGGCCGTGAAGCTGGTCGCCAGGCTGCCCGCCTGCAGGGCGCCGTGCACCGCGGCGGCGGCGCCGCCCTCGCTCTGCATCGCGACGATGTGCGGCACCGTGCCCCAGAGGTTCTTGCGGCCTTCCGCCGACCAGGCGTCGGCGAACTCACCCATGGCCGAGGCCGGCGTGATGGGATAGATGGCGCACACCTCACTCACGCGGTGCGCGACGGTCGCGGTGGCCTCGTTGCCGTCGATGGTCAGCCAGGATCCAGCATTCATACTCTCACTCCCGGGCGGAACTCCGCCCACAGTCCGGGACAGCATAGCCGTGCCGCCGGTTCCGCAACCAGCCCGGAACCATATTCAGTTGATAGAGATCAACCGGTCACGCGCATCCGGCCGTGTAAATACGAAACTCCAGTCTGTGCCGCGACTGCGATACACTCGGTGTCCGGCATAAACACCCCATCCGCTGACGGAACCGGTCATGCAGACACTGCTCGTTTCACTCGGCCTCGCCCTGCTGCTCGCCGCCGCCCCTGCCCGGTCCGAGGAGGGGCCGGACATCCTGCAGACCTTCGACGCGTTCGTGCTGTCCAGCGCGGCCGCCAACAAGTGCGGGCGCCCCGACGAGGCCACGCTGAAAAAGTTCCTGGCGAATTTCGAGCGGGTGTGGATGCGCACTGCGGAGGCGCTGGAGGAACACTATCCCGACCGGACGAAGGACCAGATCGGCCAAGCCATGAAGGCCAAGGCGGACCATCTCTCGAACAAGGTGTTCGCGGTCGTCGCGGCCGACGGCTGCGAGGACACGAAGATCCGGGACCTGCTGGAGCGCTTCAAGATGTACGTACTGTGGGAGCCCGGCAAGGATTTCTGAGCCGATCGGGGCCCGCGATTCGAGGGCTGCCGGGATGTGTCGGACGGGCCGGACGGGATGGCTAGCGGGCGTCCGACTGCGCGGCGAGGTCAGTCGCCAGCATGGCGATGTCGTGCAGCAGCTGTTCGATCTCACCCTGCGCCTGCATCCGACCGAGCTGCTGGAACAACTTCTCCTTACGCTTGGCGACGAGGCGCGCCACCAGCAGCACGCCGGTGACCATATCCTGCTTGCGCTCGCGGGCCAGCGCCCGTGCGTCCGGTGCCGTATTGAGCATGAGCTCCAGCCAGCGCTCAGCCTGTCCGGTGGAGGCCTTGCGGATGCGCCGGCGCAGCACATCGCCGAACACCTGCGCGTCGTGATATTCACCGAGCAGATTCTGCAGCCGCTGCAGGCGCCGCACAACGGACTCACAGCCCTTGCTCTCGGCGCGCAGCGGTGCGAGCAGATAGCGGATGCGCTTGCCGTAGATGCGCGCCGCGTGCACCTGGTCCTCGTCCTCGCGCGTCTCGATGTGGTGCAGATGGAAGGCCAGCTCGTCGACCAGCTCCGTGAGATGATCGGCGCACAGATGTCCCAGCGATGCACCAGGTGACGCGCCAGCGACGGCCGTATCCAAGGCCTCGTTGTGGGCCAGCACCTCGCACAGCCGTTGATCGATGTAGCCGAAATCCTCCAGTACGTCGTTGCGCAGCTCGCGATAGGCCTCGGCGGTACGCAACTCGATCTGCCGCAGCAGCCAGCGGAAACCCAGCGCCCCCTCACCACGCACCTGCCGTTCCTGACGGCGCAACCAGTCGAGCTGCACCTCGCTGTCGCGCGCCTCACTGGTGTCGCGCGCCAGCCGGCGCATGCGCTTGCGCAGTTTTTTGGGCAGCGAGGGGAAGGCCTCTGGATAGGCATCGAGGGTACTGCGCAGCTGACGCAGGCCGACGCGGAAGTCGTGCAGCGCCTCTCCGTCGGGGTGCTTGGTCAGGCGCAGGTGTCCTTCACGTACCTTGTCGAGCTGCACCGAGGCGATGATGGCTGCGGCCCGCGTCGCGGGCATGGCCAGCAGTGGCGCCATCGGGTTGGGCGTCTCACTCGTGGGCAGGGTGAGCCTGGTGTCGTCCATCGACTGCTCCGCGGTCCGGGTCATGGTCGAATCCCCATCAAGATTGGTCGAGGGACCGGGCCTGTCAAGGCGCGGACGGTGAAAGGCGCGGATTCTACCCTCTGGGAGAGCTGGCTGGCCAGGGCGCAAAATGCACGGCACGGTGGGTCGAATGTCCTCGACAGACTGCGGCTGCGTCGGGGCGCAGCCTGCATGCCGCGCCCCGCAAAGCATATGGCCACGGAAACACACGGAAACACGCGAAAGGCGGGGATGTGGCGGGTTTTGCATTCCGTGTACTTCCGTGTGTTTCCGTGGCCATATGCTTTGCGGGCGGTAGCCATCGTGCGGCCGCGCTGCTCAGTCCCCCGCGTCGAGCAGCGGCTCGAGTTCCGGCCAGACGATATCGAGCATGTGAGCCTGGGCCTCGGCGCGCGGATGGATACGGTCGGGCTGCATGAGGCGTGGCCGGGTGGCGATACCGTCGAGCAGAAAGGGCACCAGCGCCACCCGCTCCTGGGCGGCGAGTTGCGGAAACATCGCGGCGAAGGCCTCGGTGTAGGTGCGGCCGTAGTTGGGCGGCAGACGCATGCCGACCAGCAGCACCCGGGTACCAGTGGCGTGCGCGGTGCGGATGATCGTGCGCAGATTATCGCGGGTCTGGTCGATACCGAGCCCGCGCAGGCCGTCGTTGCCGCCGAGTTCCACGATCACCACGGCATAGGCCTCCCGTGCCAGCAGATCCGGCAGGCGCGCCCGGCCGCCGGCGCTGGTCTCGCCACTGACGCTGGCGTTGACGACCTGCTGCGGCAGGCCGTGCTCACGCAGCCGCCGCTGCAGCAGCGCCACCCAGCCCTCCTCGATTCGGATACCATAGGCGGCGCTCAAGCTGTCGCCGAGAACCAGGATGCGCGGCGCACGGTCAGACTGGGCATCCACCGCACCGTCGGCCTGCGCCACCCAGGCCAGGCTCCAAAGGACCAACATGGAAAAGACTGCTCTCATTACGGTGCATCAGCTCAGCAAAGTCGTACCGATCGGCGGTGGTACCCTGACGATCCTGGACAAAGTCGACCTGGAGATCAATCGCGGCGACAGCGTCGCCATCCTCGGTGCATCCGGCTCGGGCAAGTCCACCCTGCTGGGACTGCTGGCCGGTCTGGATGTTCCCAGCGACGGCGAAGTGTGGGTCGGCGAGGTCTGCATCAGCCGTCTGGACGAGGACGGCCGCGCGCGCGCGCGCGCCGGCCAGATCGGTTTCGTGTTCCAGACGTTCCAGCTGCTGCCCAGCCTCACGGCCGTCGAGAACGTCATGCTGCCGTTGGAGCTCGCCGGGCGACGCGATGCCGGCGAATATGCCCGCGACTGGCTGGGGCGCGTCGGCCTCGCCGACCGCCTCGACCACTATCCGCGCCAGCTCTCGGGCGGCGAACAGCAACGCGTCGCCATCGCCCGCGCCTTCGTCGCGCGGCCCGCATTGCTGTTCGCCGACGAGCCTACCGGCAACCTCGACAGCGTCACCGGCGGGCGCATCATCGAGCTGCTGTTCGAGCTCAACCGCGACCAGCAGACCACACTGGTGCTGGTCACCCACGACCCCTCACTGGCGGAGCGCTGCCGGCGCCACGTGCAGCTCGATGCCGGCCGCGCGACGGAGCGGCCACGATGACCGGCAGCGGCCGGCTACGGCTCGCCTGGCGGCTGCTGCGCCGCGATGGGCGTGCCGGCGAGTTGCACGCGCTGCTGTTCGCGCTCGCCGTCGCCGCCGCCACGACCACCGCCGTCACCGCCTTCTCCGAGCGGCTGACGCGCGCGCTGGGCCAGCAGACCACGGAACTGCTCGGTGCCGACCTGGTGCTCGAGGGCTCGACGCCGGCACGTGCCGAACTGCTGGACGAGGCCCGGCGGCGCGGCCTGCGTCACACGCAGTCGGTGGAATTCGCCAGCATGGCGGTGGCCGACCACGGCCTGCAGCTGGTCAGCGTCAAAGCGGTCGCCGCCGACTATCCGCTGCGCGGCGCGGTGCGCATCGCGGACGCGCCCTTCGGCACCGAACGGCCCGCCGAGACGATGCCCGCGCCGGGCACGCTGTGGGCGGAATCACGGCTGTTCGGCGCGCTGCAACTCGCCCTGGATGACCGGCTGCGCATCGGCGACGCCGAGTTCCGCATCGCCGGCGTACTCGGTTTCGAACCCAGCCGCGGCGGCGATTTCCTCAATCTCTCGCCGCGCGTCCTGATGCGCGTCGACGACCTGCCGCGCACCGGTGTGATCCAGCCTGGCAGTCGCGTCACCTATCGCACGCTGTTCGCCGGCGACGAACTGGCCGTGGCGCGCTACCGTGACTGGCTGCAGCCGCGACTCGGCGAGCAGGAACATCTGCAGGAGGCACGCACCGGCCGGCCGGCGATCGGCAACGCACTGGACAAGGCCGAGCAATACCTCGGCCTGGCGAGTCTCGTCGCCATCGGCCTGGCCGGCGTGGCAGTGGCGATGGCGGTACGGCGCTACAGCGCACGCCATTACGATGTCAGTGCCATGCTGCGCTGCCTGGGCGCGGTGCAGGCCGACATCCTCGCACTGTATCTGTGGCAGATGCTGCTGCTGGGGCTGGCAGGCAGTCTGACGGGCGCCGCACTCGGCTGGATCGCACAGTACGGGCTGGTGGCGCTGCTCGCCGAATTGTTCCCGCTGACGCCACCGGCCGCCGGGCCGCTGCCACTGCTGGTCGGCACCGCCACCGGTCTGATCACCCTGGTCGGCTTCGCACTGCCGCCCGTGCTGCGGCTGCAGCGGGTGCCGCCGCTGCGCGTGTTGCGCCGCGACCTGGCACCCAGCCCGCCGCGCGCCTGGCTGGTCTACGGGCTGGCGATCGCGACGCTGCTCGGCCTGATGGGGTATTACACCGGCGATGCGCGTCTGACGCTCAGTCTCGCTGCCGGCACGGCCGGGATCGCCCTGCTGATGCTGGGCGCGGCCGCCGCCCTGCTCGCCGCGAGCCATCGGCTGCGACACCGCGTCGGCACGGCCTGGCGCTTCGGCATCAACAGCCTGTGGCGCCGCAGCGCCGCCAGCGCCGGGCAGATCTTCGCCTTCGGTCTGGTGCTGATGGCGATGAGCGTGACTCTGCTGCTGCGCACCGATCTGCTGGAGAGCTGGCAGGCACAGTTGCCGGCGGACACGCCCAACTACTTCGCCATCAACATCCTGCCCGCAGACCAGGCCGCCTGGATGGCGTTCATGCAGGCCGCGGGTATCGACGGCGCACCGGTGTACCCCGTGGTGCGCGGCCGTCTCACCGCGATCAACGGCGAACCGATGCGGGCGGCGGTGACCAAGGAGGCGCAGGACAGCAATGCCCTGCACCGCGACCTGAACCTGACCTGGAGTACCGACCTGCCGGCGGACAACCGCATCCTCGCCGGCCGCTGGTTCGCGGCTACCGAACAGGGTACGGCGGACGCCGCCGCGGTGTCGGTGGAACAGCAGCTGGCCGAACGCCTCGGTATCCGGCTGGGCGACACCCTGGAGTTCCTGATCGCGGGGCAGACGCTGACAGCGACGGTCACCAGCCTGCGCAGCGTCGAGTGGGATTCCTTCCGGCCGAACTTCTACATGATCTTTCCGCCCGGTGCGCTGGACGCCTTTCCGATGACGGCCATGACCAGTTTCCATCTGGCTGCGGCGCAGCGCGGCCTGCTGCCGCGCCTGGTGGAGCGCTTCCCGGCCGTGACCGTGCTGGACGTGGAGGTGCTGCTCAACGAGGTGCGACGCATCCTCGAACAGGTGACGCTGGCGATCGAGTACATCCTTGGCTTCGTGCTGCTGGCCAGCCTCGCCGTGCTGCTCGCCGTGCTGGCCGCGAGTCACGACGAGCGCCTGCACGAGGGCGCGCTGCTGCGCGCCCTGGGCGCCAGCCGCCGCCAGGTGCGCGCCGGACATGTTGCCGAGTTCGCACTGATCGGCCTGCTCGCCGGCCTGCTCGCCGCCGCCGGCTGCGAGTTGGTGATCTGGCTGCTCTACACCCAGGTCTTCCATCTCGACTACGCCTGGAAGTGGCCGGTGTGGATCGCGGCACCGCTGACCGGCGCACTCGCGATCGCCGCCGCCGGCTACCTCACGACGCGGCAGGTGCTGTCGACGAGTCCGTTGCTGCTGCTGCGGGATTGAACAGGTGTCGAACCCCCGCGCGCCGAACGGGGCGCGGGGTTCTGTGACGGGTGGGTGCTACGACGGCACGAAGTACGCCGCAACCGCCCTGGAATCGTGACGTACGATTATTTTCCGGCCAACTGGCGTGTCGCCTCGGGCGGCTGCAGCTGCTGATTGAGGGTGAAGCCGGAATCGAAGGCCAGCGCCTGCCAGGACGGCGGGGCACTGCCGCGCTGCACCAGGACCCAGGTGCGACCGGTCTGTTGCTCGAGCAGTACGCTGCCCGCCTCGTCGGTGCCACCCCCGGTAAGGCGCACGGCGACGATCTGGTAGGTCAGCGGCGGCGGTTCGTACTTCGGCGGCCCCGCCAGCACCGCAACACTCAGGGCCGCCAGGGCGGTGCCAGCCAGAAATTTCCATGTCATGCCGGGAAGCCTCCCGCAGCGCTGCATTTCACCCCGCTCGGGCACTCGCGCGCAACGCGCATGCACGCGCCGGGTCTTGAGGGTGTTTGAATGCCTTGAACTCCAAACCATGTCCGACCACCTTCCGTATGAACGGTGTCACCTGCACGCCGCCCTGCGTCCAGATGGATACACAGCGGCTGAATCCAGAAAGCCGATGGCCGACTCGCGCAGACAATCCACCGGCTACTGCCGGACCTGCCATTCAAGTAACGGGCCAACGTGATGGGACACGAATATCCTGGCCATCGACCGGGTCGCCGGACCTGGACTCGGATCCAGACATGGCGGCCCGCAGGCAGTGGCTATCGACGGGACGGGCAGGGCAACGTACACTCCACCGTGTTGTAGACGGAGACATGTGCCAGAAACCCGTCACAGCCGCGGTACCCTTGCCGTCGATCATTTGACAGACGGCGTACGTCTCCTATGCTGTGTCTTATGGAGGTCGCAGGGACTGCGCCATTGTTTGAAGTACTGCCCATTCCCTGTCGTACACGTACCCCTACCGAGTTACCGGCCCGATCGCGGACCACCGGCACATCGTCCGGGATCCGATTTTCAGCTAAGGAGAAGAAACCATGAAGACCACCAACAACAATCGAACCCTGTACACAACCCTGCTGACCACCCTGTTCACGGCGGGGCTGGCGCTCGCCACACCGGCAGCCGCGGATTCCCACCAGGGTTACGCCGCCAATTCTGGCAACACCATCTGGCGCAGCGCTTTCGGGGAATGCTGGCACACCTCCTCCTGGACCAAGGACAAGGCCATCGCCGAATGCGAGCCGCACCTGATCGCCAAGGTCGAGGAACCGGCACCGGTCGCAGTCGCACCCGAGCCCCGGCGGACCGTGGTGCGCATCAGTCTCGAGTCCGACACCTACTTTGGCTTCGACAAGGCCGAACTGACCGACTCCGGCAAGGCCAAGCTCGACGAGATGGCCGCCGAACTGGCCGGCAAGAAGGACCCACGCATCCAGATCACCGGCTACACCGACCGCATCGGCAGCGAGGCCTACAATATGGGCCTGTCGCAGCGCCGCGCCGACGCCGTGAAGACCTATCTCGCGGGCAAGGGTATCCAGACCGATATCATGGAGACTGCCGCCATGGGTCCGAAAAACCCGGTAGTGAACTGTGAGGGCATGACCGGGCGGGCGCTGATCGAGTGCCTGGGGCCGAACCGTCGTACCGAGGTGGAATTCTCGGCATTCGAGGTGGTGGAAGAGACACAGTAGTCTGGTGTCGAATGACGAGTGAGGACCTAGGCCCTATAGGACCTAGGTTCTCGGCGTGAGGCGTGAGGCGTGAGGAGAAAAATAAAACCCATCTCTGGCCACGGAACCACACGGAAAAACACAGAAAAATTCACTGAGCAAAAGCCCAGTTTGTGAGCATGAGGGTTACCGGGTCCGATGGTGAGTTCGCACTTCCATCAGAACCGGTAACCCTCACTTTTTTAAGTCAGGTGTCAGATCAAGTCGAAACTACTTCATGTAAAAGCCCTGGTGGTAACCGGGCAGCTTGCTTGCTGGGATTTTGCAAAAGCCCTTTTCCGTGTTGTTCCGTGTGCTTCCGTGGCTAAAAAAGGTTTGTCTTTTACGCCTCACGCCTCACGCCTCACGCCTCACGCCTCACGCCTCACGCCTAACACCTAGCACCCTTGCTTCAGCCCTTCTTCTTGATATGGCGCACCATGCGCTTGCGCTTCGCCTGCTGCCGCGGTGTGAGTTTGTTGCGCCGGTCCTTGAAGGGGTTCTCGCCGGTGCGGAATTCGATGCGTACCGGGGTACCGACGATGTCGAGCGCCTTGCGGAAGACATTCACCAGATAGCGCTGGTAGGCCTCGGGGACGTGCTCGGTCTGGTTGCCGTGGATAATGATCAGTGGCGGATTCTGCCCGCCCTGGTGGGCGTAGCGCAGCTTGATGCGACGGCCCTGCACCAGGGGCGGCTGATGCGCGAACACCGCCTGTTCGAGGATACGCGTGAGCTGCGGCGTGGAAAACTTCGTCGTGGCCGAGCGGTAGCAGCGCCGTACTGCACTGAACAGGTCGCCGACACCCGAACCGTGTAGCGCGGAGACGAAGTGGAACTCGGCGAAACCGATGAACGGCAGGCGCCGGTCGAGTTCCTGGCGAATCCAGTTGCGCGCGTCCGGATCGAGGCCGTCCCACTTGTTGATCGCCACCACCAGCGCACGCCCGGAATCGGCGGCGTAGCCGGCCAGCGTCGCATCCTGCTCGCTCAAGCCCGCGTGCGCATCCAGCACCAGGATCACCACGTGCGCCGCCTCCATGGCCTGGAGCGCCTTGATGACACTGAACTTCTCGATGGCCTCACTGACGCGGGCGCGGCGTCGCACGCCGGCGGTGTCGATCAGGGTATAGCGCTGCCCGTCACGCTCGAAGGGTACGTAGATGCTGTCGCGGGTGGTACCGGGCTGGTCGAAAGTGACCACGCGTTCCTCGCCGAGGATGCGGTTGAGCAAGGTGGACTTGCCGACGTTGGGGCGGCCGACCAGGGCGATGCGGATACTGTCATCGTGCTCCGGCGCGGCCGCCTCGCCGACCTCCGGCTCCGGCAGGCCGGTCAGTACACGATCCATCAGCTGCGGCACACCCTGGCCGTGGGCGGCGGCAATGGGCAACGGCTCGCCCAGCCCCAGGCGATGAAACTCCGCGGTGACCACCGCGCTGTTGCAGCCATCGACCTTATTGACCACCAGGGTGACGGACTTGCCGGCGCGGCGCAGGCGTGTGGCGATGGCCTCATCGGTGACGGTCAGACCAGCGTGCGCATCCACCATGAACAACACGACATCGGCCTCCTCCACCGCCAGCCAGGACTGCTTGGCCATGAGTGCGTCGATGCCGGTCTCGTCGCCGGACAGACCGCCGGTATCGACCACCAGATAGGGCCGCCCGCCGAGTTTGCCCTCGCCGTACTTACGGTCGCGCGTCAGTCCAGGGGTACCCGCGACCAGCGCGTCACGGCTGCGCGTGAGCACATTGAACAGTGTCGATTTGCCGACGTTGGGACGACCGACCAGGGCGATGACGGGAAGCATAGGAATCTTAGGGGCCAGGGGGCTGGGGGCTGACGACCGGAGAATGGACTTTGGACAGCATGGCGCTTACGTACGCTGATGTCCCGGAAAATGGCCACGGAAGCACACGGAATGACACGGAAAAAGACTCACTGTACAAAGCCCGGAAACCAAACCGTGGGTGATGATCCTGAGTTTACATCGTAACTTCTTTCCGTGTTGTTCCGTGAATTCCGTGGCCTAGAAGGAAGGGTTTGAGTACGTGCCATCAGACCTTGGATATGGAACACCCGCTCCACACGGCGTATCACTCGCGCATTGCGCCTGCTGGCGGGTAGTTTTCCATCCTCGTCCCTGGTCCCTAGTCCCCAGCCCCTCTGATTTTATACGCTGCCAGCTTGCCGCCGTTGCCGTAGACGAACAGGGTGTCGTCATCGACCACGGGCGTGGCCAGCACGCCCTTGCGATCGACGCGCGTGCGGCCGACGATGGCGCCGTCGGAACGCGCGAGCAGATGCACGTAGCCTTCGAAATCGGCCACGACGACATATTCGCCGAAAGGTACGGGTGCGGTCAGTGCACGCCGCTGGAACTTATCCTGTTTCCAGACGGAGGCACCGTTGCCGCGCTCCAGCGCCCACACATCGCTGCTGTCATCGGTGACGTACACCTGGCTGAAATCGACCCCCACGCCGGCTGCAGACGACATGTCGCGCGACCACAATACGCGCCCACTGTTGCCTTCGACGGCGGCCACGCGGCCCTGGTAGGCGGCGACATAGATGGTTCCTCCCCAGACCTGCGGCGGTGCGTCGATGTCGACCATGCGCTCCAGTTCCGAACGACCGCGGGCAATGGCGATACCGGTCTCCCAGACCGGCAGGCCACGCTCCAGGTCCAGCACGGCGAGCTTGCCGTCGTCGAACGCGGCGACCACGGCCCCCTGGACCAGCACGGGTGAACTGGTACCCCGCAGCGACAGCACCGGCACGCTGCGGTCGAGCACCCAGACACGTTTGCCGTCGGCGGCATTCAGCCCGGCCAGCTTGCCGTCGACGGTCTGCACCACCACCTTGCCGTTGCCGGCGGCCGGTACGGACAGGATCTCGCTGGTGAGCGTCGTGCGCCACACCTCGTGACCGTCATTCCAGTCCAGGGCGACCAGATCGGCCTCGCTGCTGCCGACCAGCACCAGACCGTCGCCGACACCCACGCCGCTGGACACGGCGATGCCGGTCCTGGTCTCCCAGATGCCTTTACCGCTGGCCGCATCGACGGCACTGACCTTACCCTTGCGGTCGGCGGCGAACACCCGGCCCCCATCCACGGCCGGGCGCAATCGCAGGAACTGTGCGTCGATGCCGGCGCCCATATCGCGCTCCCACAGCGACTGCAACTGCACACGGGGCTCGAATTCGGGCAGTTCGGCGGGTGGCTCGACATTGTCCTTGCCGCGCAGCCAGGCGCAGCCATTCAACCCGCCAACGGCCAGCGCCAACAGTACAACGGGCAGCAGGCGTCTCATGACTGGGGGCCGGCGTCAGGCACGCGCACCGTGTCGTCGCGCTTGGCCTCGATGAGGGCGCGCCCCGACAACTGTTCCGGCGCCGCCGCCAGGGCACGCTCGTAGGCCGCGTGAGCCGCCTCCAGGTCGCCGCGTGCGCGCGCGATGTCGCCACGCAGATCCTCATACAGCACCGTGTAGCTCGGCGCATCGACCCCCGCAATCAGCTGCTCCGCGGCATCGGCATCGCCACTGCCGAGCAGCACCCTCGCCAGGCGCAGGCGCGCGCTGTGTTTGATCCCCTCATCCTTGGCATGCTCGTAGGCCCACTGCAGCTGACCACGGGCACCGGCGAGATCGTCCTGCTCGATCTGTACCCTGGCCATCTGCAGGGCGGCGAGCACCGCATATTCCGAGCCCGGGAATTCCTTGATCATTTCGTCGTAGGCGCGGGCGGCGTCTTCCGGCTGGCCGGCACCGATGGCGGCAACCAACTGGGTATACAGGTTCGACGCCCCCTCCGCATAGCGGTCGCCATACTCGGTCCAGGCCCTGATGCCGAACAGTGCGGCCAGACCGAGCAGCACGCCGGTGATGAGCGGCAGGCCGTTCTCGCGCAGCCAGCCCTTGAGGGCCTCGCCTTGTTCTTCGTCGGTTCTATAGATCTCCACTGGACGGACTCCGTATTGCAGATTGTTTCTGGGCGTGAGGCGTGAGGAGTGAGGCGTGAGGAGAAAAACATAAACCCTTTTTTTGCCACGGAAGCACACGGAACAACACGGAAAAATGCTTGGGTAAAAGCCCAGTAATCAACCCACTTGCTCACAACCTGGGCTTTTGCTCATTGAGTTTTCCGTGTCATTCCGTGTGCTTCCGTGGCCATAAAGAAGTTTCACTCCTCACTCCTCACTCCTCACTCCTCACGCCCCACCCACTCCCCCAGCCGCGCGATCGCGTCGGCCTCGCTCAGGGTCTCCTGCCCGGCCGTGCCGCGCAGGGGTTTGATGCCGATGCGGCCGGCCCGCGCCTCATCCTCGCCGACGATCAGGGCCCAGGCCGCACCGCTGCGGTCGGCACGCTTGAACTGACCCTTGAAACTGCCACCGCCACAGTTTACCTGCAGGCGCAGGCCGGGCACAGCATCGCGCAGGCGTTCGGCCAGCACCGGCCCCTGGCATTGGGCGGTCTCGCCTACCAGCACCAGATAGGCATGCACCGCCGGGGCGTCCGGCCGCACGTCGAGATCGGCGAGCAACGCAACCAGACGCTCCATGCCGAGCGCGAAGCCGACCGCCGGCGTGGGCCGGCCACCCAGGTATTCGACCAGGCCATCGTAGCGACCGCCGGCACAGACCGTGCCCTGCGCACCGAGGCGATCGGTGACCCACTCGAATACCGTGCGGCTGTAGTAATCCAGGCCGCGCACCAGGCGTGGGTTGACACGGTAGGCGACACCAGCGGCATCGAGCAGGGCACGCAACGCGGCGAAATGCGCCTGCGATTCCAGGTCCAGGTGGTCGGCCAACCGGGGGGCGGCCTCGATCAGGCCCTGCATGGCGGGGTTCTTGCTATCGAGGATGCGCAGCGGATTGGTGTGCAGGCGTCGCTGGCTGTCCTCATCGAGCTGTGCGCGGTGCGCGCTCAGGTACGCGACCAGAACGTCGCGATAGGCCGCGCGCGCCGCCGCGGTGCCCAGCGAATTGATCTCCAGCGCGACGTCGGTGAGTCCGAGCACGCGCCACAGGCGCGCCGTCATGAGGATCAGCTCCGCATCGATATCCGGGCCATCCATGCCGAAAGCCTCGACACCAAGCTGATGGAACTGACGGTAGCGGCCCTTCTGCGGGCGCTCGTGCCGGAACATCGGCCCCATGTACCACAGCCGCTGCACCTGGTTGTGCAGCAGGCCGTGCTCGATGCAGGCGCGTACGCAGCTGGCGGTACCCTCGGGGCGCAGCGTCAGGCTGTCGCCGTTGCGGTCCTCGAAGGTATACATCTCCTTCTCGACGATGTCGGTGACCTCGCCGATGGAGCGCTTGAACAGCTCGGTCTTCTCGACCACCGGCATGCGGATCTCACGGTAGCCGTAGGCGCCGAGCAACGCACGGAAGCGGGCCTCGAGCTGCTGCCAGGCACCGGTCTCGCCGGGCAGGATGTCGTTCATCCCGCGGATGGCCTGCAGTGTCTTGGGTGATTGTGACATGGGCTGTATGCGTGTCGAGCGTGGATCGGAAACCGGGGGAAACCCCGCTAAAACCGGCGCCGCCGGCATCAACGATCGGCGTCCAGACGGAAGCGGGCAACCGCCTCGCGTGTGTGGGGCGCCAGATCGAAGGGTACACCGTCGACCTGCAGCTCGACGGCCTGGGCATTGCCCAGCAGCACCCGCAGCGGCGCCTGCCCCGCCACGCTGCGCCGTTGGTCCTTGCGCATCAGACCGTACAGCAGGCGCGTGCCGTCG
>Ga0172382_10005191_pt1 | contig 19540 bp, 16 predicted proteins | sample Leawel138RmetaG_FD_122245 | JGI IMG/M metagenome (GOLD analysis project Ga0172382, IMG submission 122245) | Leachate microbial communities from a municipal landfill in Southern Ontario, Canada - Leachate well 138R metaG | ecosystem: Engineered > Solid waste > Landfill > Unclassified | place... | reverse complement strand
ACTTGGTGATCGCCGCCGTCAGCGTCGTCTTGCCGTGGTCAACATGGCCGATCGTGCCGATGTTCACGTGCGGTTTGTTGCGTTCAAACTTTGCCTTTGCCATGGTGGCTTCTCCTATTCTCGTGTCGGTTGCGGTGCGCGACGGCGCACCCTACGGCGGTAGGGCGGGGTTCCCCCCGCCGCACCGATCAGGCGTATTTCTTCTGGATCTCGTCCGAGATGTTCTGCGGCACGGCATCGTAATGGTCGAACTGCATCGTGAACACCGCGCGGCCCGAGGACATCGAGCGCAGGTTGTTGATGTAGCCGAACATGTTGGCCAGCGGCACCATCGCGGTGATCACGTTGGCGTTGCCGCGCGTGTCCTGCCCCTGCACCATGCCCCGGCGCGAGGTCAGGTCGCCGATGATCCCGCCGGTATATTCCTCGGGGGTCACCACCTCGACCTTCATGATCGGTTCCAGCAGCTTGGCGCCGGCCTTCTTCAGCCCCTCGCGCATGCCGGCCCGCGAGGCGATCTCGAAGGCCAGGACCGAGGAGTCCACATCGTGGAACGCACCGTCGATCAGCGCCACCTTGAAGTCGATCACCGGGAAGCCCGCCAGCGGACCCGAGTCCATCACCGACTTGATGCCCTTCTCGACGCCCGGGATGTATTCCTTGGGCACCGCGCCGCCGACGATCTTCGATTCGAACGAGTAACCCTCGCCCGCTTCGGTCGGCGTGATGACCAGCTTGACGCGGGCGAACTGCCCGGTGCCGCCGGTCTGTTTCTTGTGCGTATAGTCGATCTCGGCCTCGCGGCTGATCGTCTCGCGGTAGGCCACCTGCGGCGCGCCGATATTCGCCTCGACCTTGAATTCGCGCTTCATGCGGTCAACAAGAATGTCGAGGTGAAGTTCGCCCATGCCCTTCATGATGGTCTGACCCGATTCCTGATCGGTCTCGACCCGGAAGGACGGATCCTCGGCGGCCAGACGTGCCAGCGCGATGCCCATCTTTTCCTGGTCGGCCTTGGATTTCGGCTCGACCGCGATCTCGATCACCGGATCGGGGAAGTTCATGGTTTCCAGAACCACCGGCTTGGCGGGATCGCACAGCGAGTCGCCCGTGGTGGTTTCCTTCAGCCCGGCCAGCGCGATGATATCGCCCGCGTAAGCCGCGTCGATTTCCTCGCGGTTGACCGCGTGCATGACCATCATCCGGCCCACGCGTTCGCGCTTGCCCTTGGTCGAGTTCAGCATCTGGTCGCCCTTCTTCAGCGTCCCGGAATAGATCCGGGTGAAGGTGAGCGAGCCGACAAAGGGGTCGTTCATGATCTTGAAGGCCAGCGCCGAGAACGGTTCGGCATCATCCGCGCGGCGCGGGATGTTGCGTTCTTCCGATTCGTCGTCCGGCGAAAAGCCCATCAGGGCCGGAACGTCGGTCGGGGCCGGCAGATAGTCCACCACCGCGTTCAGCAGCGGCTGCACGCCCTTGTTCTTGAAGCTGGAGCCCGCCAGCACCGGGAAGAAGTCCAGCGCCAGCGTGCCCTTGCGGATCAGGCGGCGCAGGGTCGCCTCGTCGGGCTCGTTGCCCTCGAGGTAGGCTTCCATGGCGTCGTCGTCCTGCTCGACCGCAAGTTCGATCATCTTGCCGCGCCATTCCTCGGCGACGGCCTGAAGATCATCACGGATCGGCTGACGGACCCAGTTGGCGCCGAGATCGTCGCCCTTCCAGACCCATTCTTCCATCTTCACCAGATCGACGATGCCCTCAAGATGGTCCTCGGCGCCGATGGGCAGGGCCACCGGGCAGGGGGTGCCGCCGGTGCGATCCTTGATCATGGCGACGCATTTGAAGAAATCGGCGCCGATCTTGTCCATCTTGTTGACGAAGACGATCCGCGGAACCTTGTAGCGGTCGGCCTGACGCCACACCGTTTCGGTCTGCGGCTCGACGCCCGCGTTGCCGTCCAGCAGGCAGATCGCGCCATCCAGCACGGCCAGCGAGCGTTCAACCTCGATGGTGAAATCGACGTGGCCGGGCGTGTCGATGATGTTGAAACGGTTACGCAGATCGGGATTCGGGGTGTAATCCGCATCCTCGTGACGTTCCCAATGGGTCGTCGTCGCGGCCGAGGAAATGGTGATCCCGCGTTCGGCTTCCTGCTCCATGAAGTCCATGGTCGAGGCACCGTCATGGGTTTCACCCATCTTGTGGTTCTTGCCGGTGTAGAACAGGATGCGCTCGGTCGTCGTGGTCTTGCCCGCGTCGATATGGGCCATGATCCCGAAGTTCCGGTAACGTTCCAGCGGATATTCGCGTGCCATGGTCAGGCTCCTTCCCGCTTACCAGCGGTAATGGCTGAACGCCTTGTTGGCGTCGGCCATCTTGTGGGTGTCCTCGCGCTTCTTGACGGCGGTGCCGCGGCCGTTGCAGGCGTCGGCAAGCTCGCCCGCGAGGCGTTCTTCCATCGTGTTCTCGTTGCGCTTGCGCGCGGCGGTGATCAGCCAGCGGATGCCCAGGGCCTCGCGGCGCTCGGGGCGCACCTCGACCGGCACCTGGTAGGTGGCGCCGCCGACCCGGCGCGAGCGGACCTCGACCGAGGGCTTCACGTTGTCGAGCGCCTCGTGGAACGCCTCGACCGGCGCGCGCTTCAGACGGCTCTCGACCCGCTCCAGCGCGGAATAGACGATGCGCTCGGCGGTCGATTTCTTGCCATCGACCATCAGGTTGTTCATGAACTTGGTCAGCACCCGGTCGCCATATTTGGCGTCGGGCAGGACTTCGCGCTTCTCGGCGGCGTGACGACGCGACATATCTCAGTTCCTCACTTCGGACGCTTGGCGCCATATTTCGAACGGCGCTGGCGACGATCCTTGACGCCCTGCGTATCGAGAACACCGCGCAGGATGTGATAGCGGACGCCCGGAAGGTCTTTCACCCGGCCGCCACGGATCAGGACCACCGAGTGCTCCTGAAGGTTGTGCTTTTCGCCCGGAATATAGCTGATCACCTCGAAGCCGTTGGTCAGGCGCACCTTGGCGACCTTCCGCATGGCCGAGTTCGGCTTCTTCGGCGTCGTCGTATAGACGCGCGTGCAGACGCCGCGCTTCTGCGGGCATTGCTGAAGGTGCTGCGACTTGGAGCGCTGCACCTTGGGCTGCCGCGGCTTGCGGATCAGCTGTTGAATCGTCGGCATTCCGGTTCCCCGTATTGCAACCCGTTCGTTCGTCGCTCGTCAGCGCGACATCCGGGGGCATTTCGTCATGTCTGCGCCTTGCGCGTCCGCAAAACGCCAAAACCGCATACGTCTCCCTGTTCGCGGGAAACGACGCGGTGGAAATTCAGAGGATCGGGGCACCTGCCCGGATCGTGACCACTTCGGTTTCAGAACCCCGCTTCTGGCCATGCCGGATGCAGGTAGCGCGCCGTATAGGGGGAGTCGCGGGGGTTGTCAACACGGCTTCGGACCTTGCGCATCATCCCTTGCGCGAGGGCGGCCGGGGCCGTCCGCGCAGGCTTACGCCGGGGTCCGAAAAATCGGGCCGCGCCGGGGCGGGCCTGGTCCCCCTCGACCCGGGTTTCGGGCCGGGTTTCGGGCCGACCTTGGGCCGGGTCGGCCGGGCCTGCCCGCCGGAAAATCCGCCCTTCCCCACAGGTTTGCCACCCGAAGGCTTGCCTGCGAAAGGCTTGCGCGCGGGGCGGTCGCCGGACCTGTCGCCGGCGGAATCGCCCCTGTCCGCCGGGCGGCGGAAGGGCTTGTCCCCGGGCGCGGCGTTACGGGCGGGTTCCACCCGCGCGGGCCGCTCCGCCCCCGGCTTGGCGCGGGGTTTGCGCGGCTTGTGCCCGGCCTCTCCGTCGGGGGCCGGTGTCGCCACCCGCGCCGGGCGCGGGGCTTCGGCCGGGCGTTCCGCCACCGCATCAACGCGCGGCTGTCGCGGCGCCGGGCGCTCCGGCATGGCCTCGTCCCGCATCCGCCGCGCCGGGCGTTCTTCGGTGGGCCCGTCGCGCTCGCGCCGGGGCGGGCGGGGGGTATCGCCGCGCGGGGCGCGCGGCTTGCGGTCGCGTTCCGGGCCGGGGCGGGGGTTGCGTTCCAGCACCGGTTCGGCAGGCAGGCGGCGCAGGGACAGCCCCTCGTCCAGCGCAAGGTCCGGCCCCAGCGCGGCGGTGAAACCCGCCGCCGCCGAGGCGTCGATCTGCACGAAGGTCTCGTCCTCCTGCACCCGGATCGCGCCGATGGCGTCCTTGGTGATCCCGCCATGTTCGCACAGCTTGGGCAGAAGCCAGCGCGCCTCGGCCCGGCCGCTGCGCCCGACCGGGATCGCGAACCAGACCGATTCCGCGAACCCCGTGCGGGCAGGCCGGGGCGCCGGAGCGCCGGGCGCGGGGATGTCGTGCAGTTCCTCGGGCGCCGAACGGCCCGCGCGCCACAACCGCAGCGCCGCCGCAGCGACCGCCTCGGCCCCGTGCCGGGCCAGCAGGGCAGCGACCATATCGGCCTCGTCCTCGTCCGGTGCGCCGAATGCCTCGTTCTCCATCAGCCTTGCGTCATCGGCCGCGCGCACCTCGTCGGCTGAAGGGGGCTTGCCCCAGTCCGCCGTCACCTTCGCGCCCGCCAGCAGCCGCTGCGCCTTGCGGTAATCCGAGGGCGTGACCACCAGCACCGAAACGCCCTTCTGCCCGGCCCGGCCGGTGCGGCCCGAGCGGTGCAAGAGCGTCTCGGAGTTCGAGGGCAGGTCGAAATGCACCACCAGGTCGAGCCCCGGCAGGTCGATGCCGCGCGCAGCCACGTCGGTCGCGATGCAGACCCGCGCCCGCCCGTCGCGCAGCGCCTGAAGCGCGTGGCTGCGCTCCTGCTGGCTGAGTTCGCCCGAGAGCGCCACCACCTGGAACCCCCGGTTGCCCATGCGGGCAAGCAGGTGGCTGACCGCCGCACGGGTCTTGCAGAACACGATGGCCACGCGGGCCTCGTGCAGCCGCAAGAGGTTCAGCACCGCGTTTTCCCGGTCGCGCAGCGCGACGCTGATCGCGCGGTATTCGATATCGCCATGCTGGCGGGCCTCGCCCCGGGCGATCACCCGCAGCGCGTCCCGCTGGTAGTCCTGCGCCAGCTTCTCGATGCTGCGCGGCACGGTGGCCGAGAACATCAACGTGCGACGGTCCGCAGGCGCGGCGGCAAGGATGAACTCCAGATCCTCCTGAAAGCCGAGGTCGAGCATCTCGTCGGCCTCGTCCAGCACCGCCGCCCGCAGCGCCGAAAGATCGAGCGACCTGCGCTCGATATGGTCGCGCAGCCGCCCCGGTGTGCCGACCACGATGGCCGCGCCACGCTCCAGCGCGCGTTTCTCGGTGCGGTAGTCCATGCCGCCGACGCAGGAGGCGACCCGCGCGCCGGTCCCGGCATAGAGCCATTCAAGCTCGCGCCGGACCTGAAGCGCCAGTTCGCGCGTCGGCGCGACGATCAGCGCCCGTGGCGCGACCGCCAGCTCCAGCCCCTCGGCCAGCAGTTCCGGCGCGATGGCAAGCCCGAAGGCCACCGTCTTGCCCGATCCGGTCTGGGCCGACACCAGCAGGTCGCGCCCCTCGCAGCCCTCGGCCAGAGCGGCCTCCTGCACGGGGGTCAGCGTTTCATAGCCCTTGGCTGCAAGGGCCGCCGCCAGAGGCGCGGCGATTCCGTCGATCAATGTCATGTCCGTCTTTCGCGGAAGGGGGGCCGCTGCGGCCCGGGCCAAGGCGCCCATCCCTTCCCGCCCGGCCCCATATCGCCGGGGCGCTGGAACATCGGCACCCGAAGCGGGTCGCATAGGCCGGGAGGCGGCGGATGTAAAGCGGAAAGGCGGTGCGGGGCGTGGAGTCGCGCCCTTGGGGCCTGTCGCAACAGAGGGCAGCGGCCGACCGCGGGGGGCCGCTGCAACGCTGGTGGTCTGGCAGTTTATGGTGCCGGAGACTCCTCGATCAAATCGTGCCGCGACGTTGCAATAGCGGCCGCCGTCGTGCCGAAGGCACGCCTCCGGCGCGACGCGGGCGGTCGGCCGCTGCCCGGGCCGCTGGCGCGGCTGTTCCGGGCAAGGGGGTGCGCGTGAGCGCACCCGGCACGGGACGGAGTTGTAGGGTGCGCTTCAGCGCACCATCCCCCCTCGCCACCGGAAAAACCATCCTCAGCCGCCCGGGCGCAGCCTGTCCATCAACCCCCGGTGCAATACCGGCGGCGCGGCCAGCACACCCTCGGTCATCGGCCGTGGCGCGTTGAACGCAAGCCGCGTCCCGTGCCGGTCGGTCACCGCCGCGCCCGCGCGTTCGGCGATCAGCCCGCCCGCGGCGATATCCCATTCCCAAGTGTCGCGCATCATGATCAGCCCGTCATGCCGCCCCTCGGCCACCAGGCACAACCGATAGGCGATCGAGGGGCGGAAGCTGCGCTTGAGGTCCGGAACCCCGCCCGGCCAGAACCCGGGCGCGAGGTTCGGCCGTGTCACCAGCATCCGCGAACCTTCGAGCTTTCCGGTCCCGCTCGCATGGATCGGCACCCCGCCCAGCCTTGCCGGGCCGTCCGCGCTGGCGCTGTAAAGCCGGTCGAGCGCGGGCAGATAGACCACCCCGGCGATCACCCGCCCGGCCTCGGCCACCGCAAGCGAATGGGCGAAGGCGTCCTCTCCGGCGATGAAGGCGCGGGTGCCGTCGATGGGGTCGATGATGAACACCCGTTCCGCCCCCAGCCGGGCGGCGCTGTCGTCGCTTTCCTCGGACAGCCAGCCATAGCCGGGCCGGGCGGCGCGCAGCCGGGTCTCCAGCAGCCTGTTGACGGCGATATCGGCTTCGGTCACCGGCCCCGCGTCGCCGGGCTTTTCCCAGACCTTCGGGCGGCGTTTCCAGTAGCGCCGCGCCAGCACCCCCGCCTCGCGCGCCGCCCCGACCAGCAGCGCAAGGTCGGCCTCAGCTTCCCGCAAGGGTCAGCCCCTCGACCAGCAGGCTCGGCACCTGCAAGGACAGATGCGCCCGCGCGTCATTCGCGGGCCGGATGCTGCGCAGCATGTCGCGCAGGTTCCCGGCGATGGTGCATTCGTTCACCGGATACGCGATCTGGCCGCCCTCGACCCAGTGGCCCGAGGCGCCGCGCGAATAATCCCCCGTGGTCGGGTTGACCGAGGCGCCGATCAGCGAGGTGACCAGAAGCCCGGTGCCCATCTCGCGGATCAGCACGTCGCGGCCCACCGCGCCCTGCGTCAGCGCCACGTTCGACGGCGCGGGGGCGGGCGGCGACAAGGTGCCGCGCGCCGCGTTCGCGGTGCTTTCCATCCCCAGCTTGCGCGCCGTGGCAAGGTCGAGGATCCAGCCGGTCAGCACGCCGCCCTCGACGATCGCCCGGCGGCGGGTCGCCAGCCCCTCGGCGTCGAAGGGGCGCGAGCCGGGGATGCGCGCCCGGTGCGGATCCTCGATCAGGTCGAGCCCGGCGGGCAGCACCGGCTGGCCCAGCGCATCGCGCAGCCAGCTTGCGCCCCGGGCAACGGCGGTGCCGTTCACGGCCGCCAGCAGATGGCCGATCAGCGAGGCGGCAACCCGTTCGTCGAACAGCACCGGAAAGGCCCCGGTCGGCGGCTTGCGTGCGCCCGCGCGGGCCAGCGTGCGTTCGGCGGCGATCCGGCCCACGTCCTCGGGATCGGGCAGGTCGGCCTGGAAGATCCGGCTCTCGGCGCACCAGTCGCGTTCCATCGCCGTGCCGCTGCCGGTGATCGCCACGCAGGAGACCGAACGCGAGGTCCGGGCGTAGCCACCGGAAAAACCGTTGGTCGCCGCCAGATGCACCCGCCGCCGCCCGTAGCCCGCCGAAGCCTGATCGACCTGCGAGATGCCGGAAAACGCCAGCGCCGCCGCCTCGGCCCGCAGCGCGTCGCGTTCCAGCGCCGCCGGGTCGGGCTCGGGCGCGGGGTCGTCAAGCTCCAGCGCCGCAACGTCGAAGGACCGCGCAAGCTGCGCCGGATCGGCCAGCCCGGCATGCGGATCCTCGGGCGCCTCGCGCGCCATCGCCACCGCGCGTTCGGCCATCGCCGCCAGCGTCCCCGGCGCGGTGTCCGAGGCCGAGACGCAAGCCTGCCGCCCGCCGATCAGCACCCGCAACCCGACCTCGATCCCTTCCGAGCGTTCCGCCTGTTCCAGCCGCCCGCCGCGCATGTCGATCGACAGCGCGGAACCCTCGACGGCGATGGCGTCGGCCGCACCGGCCCCGGCGCGGCGGGCCTCGGCCAGCAGGGCGGCGGTCAGGTCGGAAAGGCGGTCGGCGGTCATCTGTGCTTCCTCGTCGCGGACTCATGGCGGGGCAAAGGAAAGGGCCGCCCGTCGGCGGGGCGGCCCCGGCACCCTGCGGCGCCTGTCCTGTTACTGGATACGCTGGCCATTCGCCAGCACCGCACCGTCGGGCGTGACCTCGATGGTGGAATGGATCGTGTCCTCGCCCTCGCCCGGGCGGCCGAACAGCCCCATCATCATCCGCGCGCCCATCGCCTGATCCTGCGGCACGAAGCCCATCTCGACCAGCCGGTCGAGCAGCCCGTTGCCGCCGACCAGCGTCAGGTCGAGCGAACCCTCCGGGCGCGGCAGCCCGCCGAAGGTCTCAAGGTCGGAGTTGTCGAAGGTGAAGGCCCCCGATCCGGTCAGTTCCGCCCCCACCGCGCTCAGCCGCAGTTCGTCGAGGTCAAGCGCGTGCAACTCGGCCGGCTCGTCCTCCATGGCCATGGCCATCGGATCGAGGATATCGGCCAGCATCTTCGCCTTGCCGCGCGCGTCGATCACCAGCGTCGCCGGATCGCGCGGCAGCCCGCCCATCGGGTCGAACATCCCCCAGATCGCATCGGTGACCGACAGATCCACCAGCCGCGCGAGGAAGGAGAAATCGGCGGGCTCCTCGGTCGTGCCCAGCGGCATCAGCAGGCCAAGCGCATATTCCGACATCGTGACGTTGATCTCGGGCAGCGGGATCTCGTCACCGGTCACCGTCAGGTCGAAATCGGTCGTGGCGACGGAATATTCCAGACGGTCGGCATCCATCGCCATGTTGAACTCGCCGCTGCTGCTGCTGCCGCGCGCCGATGTGGCCTCGCCGCCCTCGGTAAAGTCGAAGCCGAACCGGCTCGGCCCGGTGGTGTAGTTCGCCACCATGGCAAAGCCTGCTCTCAGCATGGCGGGCAGGTCCGCGAAATCCATCCCCTGCACCATGGTGCCGGAAGCGGTCGCGGCGATGTCCTGCGTCTCGAACTCAAGCGACATCTCGCCATCGCCTTGCGGGTCGCTCGCCGCCAGCGTGAAGGTCAGGGTATCGGCGGCAAAGTCGTAGTCCTGTTCCAGCGCACCATCCCGCAGAAGCCCGTTATAGACCCCGCTGAAGGCGCCGAAGACCATGCCCAGGTCGAGCGGAAGATCCTCGCCATCGACGCTCATCCTTTCAAGCACGAGACCGAGCCCGGCGCCCGACATGTCGTAGGACATCGCCTCGATGCTGCCCGAGGCGATGGTGGTCATGTCGTCCTGGCGCAGCAGCGCCTGAAACTCCATCTGCTCGATGCCGGGTTCGCTGAACGAACCCGTCATCCGCTGCTCGGGCGCCATCTCGATCCCGACCGTGCCGTCGCCGCGGTCGTGCAGCCGCAGGTCTCCGAACCGAACCGACATCCGGATATCGCCCTCGGCAAGGTTCATCCCCACCCCGCGCAGCACCAGCGTGGCACCTTCGCGCACCTCCGAGTCGGCCGATACCACCACGCTGGACAGGGCGCTTGTCTGCTTCCAGTGCTCCCAGACCTGTTCCGGGGTGACGTCCGCCGCGGCGGTTCCGGCCGCGACAATCGCAGCGGCGGCAGGCAGGCCAATGGCTCTGATGCAGGTCATAACGATACCTTTCGGTGAAAAATTCCAATCCGCAACATCCTGCGATACGCAGATCAGGTCAAGGGGGCGCCATGGAAGTTGCGCGGCTGGCCACCGCCACCGGGGGGACACCGGGGACTGGCGGGCCGGGGGCGGGATGCGCTAGACCTGTGGCGGGTCCGAAGGGAGAAGACGGCATGACGGTAGCGGGAAAGGTGGTGGTCATCACCGGGGCAAGCCGGGGGATCGGTGCGGCGGCGGGGCGGCTTTTCGCCGCCGGGGGCGCGCGGGTGGTGGCACTGGCGCGCGGCGCGGTGGACTGGGCGGACGAGGCGGGGGCGCTTGCGCTGCCCTGCGACGTGGCCGATCCGGGCGCGGTGGCCGAGGCGATGGCCGAGGCCGGGGATCGGCTGGGCCCCGTCGAGGTGCTGATCGGCAACGCGGGGGTGATCGAGCCGATCGCGCTGTTGTCCGAGGCCGACCCCGCCGAATGGGGCCGGGCCGTGGACGTGAACCTCAAGGGTGTGTTCCACGGAATGCGCGCGGTGCTGCCCGGCATGATCGCCCGGGGCGCGGGCACCGTGATCACCGTCAGCTCCGGCGCCGCCCACAACCCGCTGGAAGGCTGGAGCGCCTATTGCGCGGCCAAGGCGGGCGCGGCGATGCTGACCCGCGCCGCGCATCTGGAGGCCGGGCCCGCCGGGGTTCGCGTCCTGGGGCTCTCGCCCGGCACCGTCGCCACCGACATGCAGCGGGCGATCAGGGCGAGCGGGGTGAACCGGGTCAGCGGGCTGGACTGGTCGGCGCATGTGCCGCCGGAATGGCCCGCAAGGGCGCTGCTGTGGATGTGCGGCCCCGACGCCGACCCCTTCCTCGGGCAGGAAATCTCACTGCGCGACGAGGGCATCCGCCGCCGGCTGGGGCTGTCCGCATGATCCGGCTTGAAATCGACGGCGGGCTCTGGACCGCGACCCTCGACCGGCCCGAAAAGGCCAATTCGCTGACCCGCGCCATGCTGGCGGAACTCTCGGAAATCGCCGGGCGCGCCGCCGCCGAGGGCGCGCGGGCGTTGGTGCTGACCGGCACGGGCAAGGTGTTCTCGGCCGGGGCCGACCTCGACGAGGCGCGGGCGGGCCTTGCCACCGATCCGCTGTGGGAGGAACTGTCGGGCCGGATTGCGCGGCTCCCCTGCCTGACCATCGCCGCGCTCAACGGCACGCTGGCAGGGGGCGCGATGGGGATGGCGCTGGCCTGCGACCTGCGGCTCGCGGTGCCGGGGGCGAATTTCTTCTACCCGGTGATGAAACTGGGCTTCCTGCCCCAACCCTCGGACCCGGCCCGGCTGGCGGCGCTGGTCGGACCGGCGCGGGCGCGGATGATCCTGATGGCCGGGGCAAGGGTCGGCGCCGAGGAGGCACTGGCCTGGGGCCTGATCGACCGCATCGCCGCGCCCGAGGCGCTGCTGGCCGAAGCCCGCACCCTGGCCGAGGCCCCGCTGGCGGCAAGCGCCGCCCATGTCGCGGCGATCAAGGGGATGATCCCCGGCTGACCGGGCCGGGCGCCGCGCTTGCGCGTGGCGATCCGGGGGCCCACGGGGCGCCCGTTCGCGGCTGGAACCTTCCACTGGAAGGCTCCCGAGACGCCGCCTCCGCCGGGGATATTAGGGACAGAAAATGAGCAGGATGTATCCTTGCCCGATGCTGCGCGACTTGAGAGTTCGGGAGCCTCCGGCGGGGATATTTTCGGACAGAAGAAGACGGGAAAGGCGCAAGGGTCGAGCAGGCGCGACCGCCTGCCCCCTTCCGCGGCAGCGGCGCGCGGCGACGGCCCCACATCGGGGCCCGAGCCGCGCGCCACCCCCTTCAGATCAGCCCTTCGGCCCGGAACAGCGCCTTCACGTCGCCCGCGGGCCTCGCACCGAGGTGGCCGATCACCTCCGACGCCGCGACGCAGCCCATCCGGCCCGAGACCGCCAGCCCCTGCCCGGTCGCCAGCCCGTAAAGGAACCCGGCCGCGAACTGGTCGCCCGCGCCGGTGGCATCGACCGGCACCACCCGGCGCACCGGCACCTCGGCCCGCTCGTCCCCGCGGATCAGCACCACGTCGTCGCCCGAGCGGGTGCAGACCACCAGCGGGCAATCCGCCGCCGCCCGCGCCAGCGCCACCGCCAGATCATCGGTCTGGTAAAGCGACATCCATTCGTGCTCGTTGCCGATGACGTAATCCATCCCCTCGCGCACCAGCCTGCGGAAATCACCGCGGTGGCGATCGACGCAGAACGGGTCCGACAGCGCGATCCCGGCCAGGCCGCCGCCCGCATGGCAGGCCGCCACCGCCTTGAGGAACGCCCGCTTGCCCGCGTCCTTGTCGAACAGGTAGCCTTCGAGGAACAGGATCGCCGCGCCCCCGGCCACGTCCTCGGCCACGTCGGCGGGGCCGAGATCGGCCGAGATCCCCAGATAGGTGTTCATCGACCGCTCGCCATCCGGGGTGACGAAGATCATGCTGCGCGACGTGGGCAGGTCGGCCCCGCCGACCGGCGGGTTGACGAAATCCGTCCCCTCGGCCGCCATGGCGCGGGCGTAGAACCGGCCCGGCACATCGTCGCGCACCCGGCCGATGAAGGCGGTGGAGAGCCCGAGCTTGCCGAGCCCCGCCAGCGTATTCGCCACCGAGCCCCCCGGCGCCTCGGTCCGGACCCGCATCGCGGCATAAAGCGTCTCGGCCCGCTCGGGCCCGACAAGCTGCATGATGCCCTTGCCGATCCCCATATGGTCAAGGAACATCTCGTCGGTCCGGGCAAGCACATCGACGATGGCGTTGCCGATGCCGACGACCTGGCGGATTGTCATACTGTCTTTTCCTCGTAACGGCACAGGTCGGCGATCAGGCAGTCGCCGCAGCGCGGCTTGCGCGCGGTGCAGATGTAGCGGCCATGCAGGATCATCCAGTGATGGGCGTGCTGCTGGAACTCGGCCGGGATGTGGTCCTCGATCGCGCGCTCCACCCGGTCCACGTCCTTGCCGGGGCAGATGCCGGTGCGGTTGCCGAGGCGGAAGATATGCGTATCGACCGCCTGCGCGGGGATGCGGAACCACATGTTCAACACCACGTTCGCGGTCTTGCGCCCGACCCCCGGCAGCGACTGCAACGCGGCGCGGGACGAGGGCACCTCGCCGCCATAGTCCTCGGCCAGGATCCGGCTGAGCCGGATCACGTTCTTCGCCTTGTTGCGGTAAAGCCCGATGGTGCGGATATGCGAGGTCACCCCCTCCTCGCCCAGTTCCAGCATCGCCTCGGGCGTGTCCGCCACCGCGAACAGCCCCCGCGTCGCCCGGTTCACGCCCGCGTCGGTCGCCTGCGCCGAAAGCGCGACCGCCACCAGCAGGGTGAAGGCATTGCTATGTTCCAGCTCACCCTTCGGCTCGGCCTCGGCCGCGCGGAACCGGGTGAAGATCTCGCGGATCGTGTGATAGTCGAGTTGCTGCGCCATGCCCGCGATATGCCCCAGCGGACGGGCGCGGGCAATGGGGCGCGGGAAAAGGGGGCGCAACCTGCGCCCCCCATGCCTCACCAGTCCCCCCAAGGCACCCAGGGGCGCCCCGGATGGCCGCGCGCCAGCGCGACATGAATCGACACTTCACCGCGCGCGCAGGCGCGCCACAAAGGGCGGGGGCCCCCTTTCCCGGCGATCTCAACCGGCGTCGGTCGTCCGGACGATACGGGCGCGCAGGTCGTCGGCCTCGGCGCGGGCGCTGCGCAACCCGTCCATCGCCGCGCGCAACTCGGCCTCGGTCTGGGTCAGGCGGTTCATGAGTTCCGCCTCGCGCTGGTGCATGTAGGCGATGGCATCGTCGCGCGCCTCTTCGGCCTCGTGCAGCGCGCGGGCCAGCCGGTCGATCTCGCCCCTGCGCTGGGGCGGCACCTTGCGGAAACGGTGCAGCAGCCAATAGGCGAACCAGCCCGCCGAAAAGGCGATGAACAGGATGATCGCCGTGACGACGATGAATTCGGTGCGGTTCATGCCCTGATCCCCAGCCGGCACCCCCGGCCGGTCCCTCAGTCGTCGGTGCCTCAGTCGGTCCCGGGCCTCCGCTGCGGGCGCAGCGTCATTTCCCGGGGTGCGGCCGAATCGTAAGGCGCCCGCGCGGCGGAGTCATCCCCTGAACCGGCATCGCCGGGATTTTCCTCACCAACACCGGCAGCCCCGACACTGGCGGCAGGGTCTTCACCGGGCAGGATTTCGGTTTCCAACCCGTTGCCGGCCTCATCCCGGGCTTCCGCTGCCGCCTCGTTCCCTGCTCCTGCCCCGTCCGCCCCGACCTCATCCGCCTCAGCCGCATCCGGCGCGGGGGCGGGTTCTTCGGCCATGTCCGCCGCATCGGTCTTGGGCTCTTCTCCGGCCGCCTCCGGCGCCGGTTCTTCAGCGGGGGTCTCCGGCCCGGCCACAGCCGCCCCGGCACCCTCCGCTGCCCCGCCGGCCAAGTCGTCGCCAGGGTCTTCGGGGCGCGGTTCGGGGCGGGCCTCAGGCAGCGGGGCGTCGTCCTGCGTGCCCGTCTCCTCATCCCCCGCGACATCCGCTGCCAGCCCCTCGGGCCGGGCGCGGGGCCGGGCCGGGGGCGGGCCTTCGTTCACCGGCACCACTTCGGCCCCGGTCTCGTCCAAAGCCACAGCCTCGTCGGCCTCCGCCGCCTCCGGCCCGATCAGGCGGAACTCGATCCGCCGGTTGGCCTCGCGGCCCGCCTCGGTCGCGTTGTCGGCAACCGGCCGGGTCGGGCCGTAACCCCTGGCCGAGAAACTGCCCACCGGCACCCGCAGGCCCATCAGCGCCCGCAGCACCGAATCGGCGCGGTCCTGGCTCAACCGCAGGTTGGTTTCGGCCCGGCCCTGGCTGTCGGTATGGCCGCCGATCTCCAGCGGCACGTCCATGCAGTCGCGCAGCACATCGGCAAGCGCCACAAGCGTGCGCTGTCCGCCTGCGTCGATCTCGGCCGAACCGGGGGCAAAGGTGACCTGCCCCCCGGCCAGCACCGTATTGGCGCTGATCACGCATTCCTCGGGCGTGGGCAGCGCGGCAACCGGGTCGAGCGTCTCGTCATAGGTGACGTCGATGCTGAACCGCGCCCCCTGCCCCAGCCTTTCCGACAGGATGCGCGAGATCGCATCGCGCGTCTCCTGCGAGCCGGAGACCCCCCGGACCTCGACCCGCCCGGCCTCGACCAGCAGCGATCCGTCGCGCAATTCGGCCAGCGCCGAAAGCCCGGCCAGCACCCGCACCGCCCAGCCCTCGGGCAGGGTCTCGTCGAAGCGGGTCGCGGTATAGACCGCCTCGGCACCGAACCGCGCCCGCGCATAGGCATCGACCGCATCGCGCTGCATCCCGTCGGTCAGCCGCCCCCGCAGCTGCACATGCCCGTCGGGGCCCAGCGCGGCGGTGAAACGCGGCGGCCCCTGATCGCGCGGCATGGTCTCGGCGGTCTCCAGCACGGCGCGGAGCGAGAACACGTCCGGCAGCGCGGCGGTCAACTCTCCCACAACCCGGTCGAAATCGTCCTGCCCGACCTCGGGCGTGGCGGTCAGCGTCACATCGGCGTCGGAAAAGGTCACCGAACCGCGCCCGAGTTCCGCCAGCGCATCGATCCCCAGCACCGCCGCATCGGCCCAGCGCGGCGAGGGCACGCCAAGGCCGATGGTGCAGCGCCCGCCCCCGCGCGGCAGGCCGGCGGTGACGGCGGCGGTCAGGATACGCGCCCGCGTGCGTTCCGACTCGGCCGAACAGGCGTCGAAACGCGGGCCGTTTTCGTCGATCACGAAGCGCAGGGTGAAGGGGGTGATGACCGGGCGCGGCGCGGAAATCTCAAGCTGCACCGACACGTCTTCGGGCACCCGCGCAAGCAGATCGGCCTCGAACTGGCGGCGCTGGTCGGCGCTTTCGGAAATGGCGATCACCTCGACCCGCCCGGCCGAGATCGAGATCTTCGACCGAGGCAGGGTCTTCAGCGCCTCGAAGCCGAAACCAACGGCGCTGTCCCAGCTTTCGGGCACCGGGAAATCGGCGGTCTCCAGCATGTCGGCCACGCCCTCGTCGCCGGTCAGCCGCACCACCTGTTCGACCATTCCGGCGTGTTCGTAACTGGCGGGAACCAGCCCGATCAGCGAGATGCCGTCGTCGTTGCGCAGCAGTTCCAGCGAGAATCGCGGCGCGGTCAGTTCAACGCCCGGCGTCACCTCCATCGCGTCGATCACCTGCGCCGCATCGACCACCGAACCCGCGATCGTCAGCGCCTCGAACCGGGTCGATTCGTTCGGCGCCGTGCCGGTCAGCGTGACCAGCATCCCGTCGGCGGCGACATCGGCCCAGTCGAATCCGGCCTCGGCCAGCAGCCGGTCGATGGCCCGGGCCGAGCGCGACTCGATCGCCTTCACCGCAAAGACCGAAACCGTCCCCGCCAGCAGGGCGGCGGCCGAGAAGGTGGCGATGGCGATGAAGCGGGCGGAAAGGCGCATTCCTGCATCCCTGGCTGTGGCGGGCGCCCCGTTCCTAGGGTCCGGGGCGGGCAGGATCAATCACACGAATGCGCTACCGGCGAGAAACAGCGCAGCGATCAGCCCGGCATCGCGGTTCGACCGGAACAGCCGCAGACACCCGTCCGGGTCGTCGATATCCAGCCGCGCAAGCTGCCAGCCCAGATGCGCCGCATAGCCCCAGACCCCCGCAAGCGCGACCAGAAGCCGCGCCCATGACGCGTCCCCGGGCAACGCCAGCACCACCGCAAGCATCATGAGCAGCGCCGAAAGCGCCATGAACCCCCGCAGCCAGGCCGCCGTACCCGTGCCGAACAGCAGGGCGGTGGACTTGACGCCGATCAGCGCGTCGTCCTCGCGGTCCTGATGGGCGTAGATCGTGTCGTAGAACAGCGTCCAGGCGATGCCGGAAAGGTAAAGCGCCACCGGCGCAAGGCCGAGGCTGCCGGTATGCGCCGTCCATGCCAGCAACGCGCCCCAGTTGAACGCCAGCCCGAGGAACACCTGCGGCCACCATGTGAACCGCTTGGCGAAGGGATAGATCGCCACCACCCCGAGCGAGGCCACCCCCAGCGCGATGGTCGCATTGTTGAAGGTGAACAGGATCAGCGCCGCCACGGCGGTCTGCGCCACCATCCAGACCAGCGCCTGCCGCACCGAAACCTGCCCCGAGGGGATCGGCCGCGACCGGGTGCGCGCCACGCTTCCGTCGATGTCGCGGTCGGTGATGTCGTTCCAGGTGCAGCCCGCGCCACGCATGAGAAACGCGCCCACGGTGCAGCCCGCGATGATCCACAGATCCCACGGCCGCCAGCCGTCGCCCATCGCCGCCAGCGCCACCCCCCAGAAACAGGGGATCAGCAACAGCCATGTGCCGATCGGCCGGTCGGCGCGCGACAGCCGCAGATAGGGCCGCGCGGAGGGCGGGGCGAAGCGGTCCACCCAGTTGCCGGGCAGGGCATCGGCCACCGGATCCACCTCGGGGCGGGGCTCTGGCGTTTGTGGCGTGTCGGACATAGGTTCGCCTTCATGGCTGACGCGAAGATACGCCTTTATCTAGACCACCCGCTCGGGCAGGGGCAAACGCTTCCGCTGACCCGTGAGCAGGCGCATTACCTGTTCGGGGTGATGCGGCTGGGTCCGGGCGCCCCTATCCTGGTGTTCAACGGGCACGACGGCGAATGGCTTGCGCATGTCTCCGGGGCCGGAAAGAAGGGCGGCACGCTGGCCTGCGAGCGGCAGACCGCGCCGCAAAGGAACCCGCCCGACCTGTGGCTGATGTTCGCGCCGATCAAGAAGGCGCGCACCGATTTCATCGTCGAGAAGGCCACCGAGATGGGCGCCGCCCGCATCCTGCCGGTGCAGACCGATTTCACCAATGCCGAACGCATAAGACAGGACCGCTTGCAGGCCCATGCCACCGAGGCGGCCGAGCAGTGCGGCGGCACATTCGTCCCCGAGGTCACCGGCCTGCACAGGCTCGACCGGCTGCTGGCGGACTGGCCCGGGGACCGCCGGCTGATGTGGTGCGACGAGGCGCTGGCGGGTGAGCCCCCCGCCCTGCCCCCCGCCTTGCCCGCCGTCCCCGGCACACCCGGCCCCTGGGCGATCCTGATCGGCCCCGAAGGCGGCTTTTCCCCGGTCGAACGCGCCCGGCTGCGCGCCCATCCCGCCACCGTTCCGGTCAGCCTCGGGCCGCGCATCCTGCGGGCCGACACGGCGGCGGTGGCGGCGCTGACGCTGTGGCAACTGACCTGCGGGGACTGGACCCCGACGCCACCATGAACATGATCCGCCCCGAGGTCGCCGCCCTGCTGATCCGTGGCCGCGAGGTGATCGCGGCGGGCACGGTCGCCGCACTCGGGTTCTGGGCGCTGTGGCGCGGCAGCTGGCCGCTCGCCGCGCTCGGCGGGGTGGCGCTGGCGGCGGGGCTGTTCCTCGCGATTCTCGCGCTGCGGCGGCTGCGGTTCCGCGCCGGGCCGGGCGGCCCCGGCGTGATCGAGATCGACGAAGGGCAGGTCGGCTGGTTCGGCCCCGGCATCGGCGGCTTCGTCTCGCTCGCGGAGCTTGCCGAGATCGGCCTCGTCACCATCGCCGGGCTGCGCTGCTGGCGGCTGCGGCAATCGGACGGCCGCCTCCTGCTGATCCCGGTCGAGGCCGAGGGCGCGGAACGGCTGTTCGACGCCTTTGCGGTGCTGCCGGGCCTGACCGGCGCACGGCTTCTGGCCGCGCTCGATTCGCCGGGCGACACGCCGGTGGTCTGGCGCCGCGACCTGCCCCCCGCCCTGACCTGAGCCGACCCCGGCCTGGCCCCGCCTTGACCTGGCCCCTCCTTGACTTGACCCGGAGAAGGCTGCACCTGTAGCCCCCGAACGCAAGGCACAGATCGGAGAGGCCCCATGTCGATACCCCAATCCGGCGGCGGGCCGATCGAGCGGCGCGAACAACTGGCCGAATACATGGCCGAGGGCTGCAAGCCCGAATCCGACTGGCGGATCGGCACCGAACACGAGAAGTTCGGCTATTGCCAGGACAGCCTGAAACCCCTGCCCTATGACGGCCCGCGCTCGATCCGCGCCATGCTGGAAGGGCTGCGCGACCGTTTCGGCTGGGCCCCGGTGCTGGAACAGGACAACATCATCGGCCTGACCAAGGACGGCGCCAATGTCTCGCTGGAGCCGGGCGGGCAGCTGGAACTGTCCGGCGCGCCGCTGGAAACCATCCACCAGACCTGCGACGAGGTGAACGCCCACCTGGCCGAGGTCAAGACCGTGGCCGACGGGATCGGCGCGCGGTTCATCGGCCTCGGTGCCGCGCCGGTCTGGCGGCACGAGGACATGCCGATGATGCCCAAGGGGCGCTACCGGCTGATGACCGACTACATGGGCCGGGTCGGCACCCATGGCACCCAGATGATGTATCGCACCTGCACGGTTCAGGTGAACCTCGACTACGCGTCCGAAGCCGACATGGTGCAGAAGCTGCGGGTGGCGCTGGCGTTGCAGCCGGTGGCGACGGCGCTCTTCGCCAATTCACCCTTTTTCGAGGACAGGCCGAACGGGCACAAAAGCTGGCGCTCGCGCATCTGGCGCGATCTCGACGCCGACCGGACGGGCATGCTGCCCTTCGTGTTCGAGGACGGTTTCGGCTTCGAACGTTACGTCGATTACGT
>Ga0172382_10005190_pt1 | contig 19541 bp, 14 predicted proteins | sample Leawel138RmetaG_FD_122245 | JGI IMG/M metagenome (GOLD analysis project Ga0172382, IMG submission 122245) | Leachate microbial communities from a municipal landfill in Southern Ontario, Canada - Leachate well 138R metaG | ecosystem: Engineered > Solid waste > Landfill > Unclassified | place... | reverse complement strand
CGAACCGTGCGGTCGAGCCAAGCCTGTTCCAGGGCAGCACGCTCGTCGTCCGGGATCTGCAGGTAGCGCTGCGCGATGACGTCATCGGACAGGCCCGGCACGTCGTTGGCGATCTGTTCGGAGCAGTCGAGCGTGATCATGGTCACGCCGCACTCCAGTGCCATGCGCACTTCCTGCTCGGTCTTGAGGTGGTCGCCGTCGGCGCCAAATCCCGCCTCGTAGCCTTCCTGGAAGACGGCCCAGGACGCGGCTGCCAATACGTCGTCGTAGTTGCGCCCGGTCAGGTTCAGCTCGCGGATCGACTGCTGGGCCAGCACGGGGAAGACATCGAGACCCCGGATCGTGCGCAGGTGGCCGGGGGATGCCAAACCGAGCCTATCGCCCAGCCCGATGGTGACCTTGCGCCCCTTGTGGCTGACCGGCCGGGTAAAGGGGAACAGCTCGCGCAGACAGCGGCAGTTGGCCAGGTCGGTTGGACAGACCCGGGCCATGCCGCCGCCAATATTGACATCTTCGCCGTGGAACCGGTCTGCGACCGCGGACACGGGGTAAATCACCAGGACGGGTCCTGCCGCTTCCCGTGCCATGAACAAGGTCACGTCTTCGATCTGCTGCAGCGATTCCGGATAAACAGCACTGCCGGGCGTTAGGCGGGCTTTGTCCCGCAGCTGCTCGATGGTTTGCTCAGCCAGGTTGATCTGTGCGCAAAATGCATGCCAATTGTTCATAACGGTTGCCTCCTCGCGGCCGGGTGCGGATCTCGTGTCCTCGCAGCAGTCCGGCCTGTACTCATGAGTATACCCAAAATTTGTGTCTTTTTCACCCTGTCCGCGTGTTTTCTTTTTTAACCAAGCTGTTTCCTTTGTCGTCTGTCAAGCATATGTCATGACATCATGTTGTCTTGTATCTGGACAGGCCGCATCCTTTCAGGTTTGCGGATATTTATGCAAACGGTGCTTTGACAAGGCGCGCGGGCTTGATTATAATAGCCTGTAAGGCTTTATTGAGTTGGGTTGTATGTTATAAATATACATTATTATGCATAGATTTGCATATGAACGGAGGACACTATGGCAAAGGAAAAGATTCTGCTGGCCTATTCAGGCGGATTGGACACCTCGATCATCATCCCCTGGCTGCTGGAGCATTATGACTGCGAGGTCATCGCCATGGCCGGCGAGGTCGGCATCGGGCTCGATCACGAGGCGCTTCGGGCCAAGGCGCTCAAATGCGGCGCCAGCGCCTGCTTCATCGAGGACATCGCCGAGGAATTCATCACGGACTACATCTATCCGACGCTCAAGGCCGGCGCGGTCTACGAGGGCAAGTACCTGTTGGGCACCTCGTTCGCCCGCCCGATCATCGCCAAGCGCATGGTTGAGATCGCCAAGCGCGAGGGCTGCACGGCCATCGCCCACGGCTGCACCGGCAAGGGCAACGACCAGGTCCGCTTCGAGCTGACCGTCAAGGCGCTGGCCCCTGAGCTCAAGATCATCGCCCCCTGGCGCATCTGGGACATCCGCTCGCGCGACGAAGAGCTGGAATACGCCAACGCGCGCGGCATCCCCGTCCCGGTCACCCGCGAGACCAACTACTCCAAGGACATGAACCTCTGGCATTTGAGCCACGAGGGCATGGATCTGGAGGATCCCGCCAACGAACCGAAGTACGAGAAGATCCTCGAGCTGATGGTCTCCCCCGAAAAGGCGCCTGATCAGCCGGCCTACGTCTCGATCGATTTCGAAAAGGGCGTGCCGGTCGCGGTCGACGGTGAAAAGCTCGCGCCTGTCGACCTGCTCAAGAAGCTGAACGAGATTGCCGGAGCCAACGGCGTCGGCATCGTCGACTTGGTCGAGAACCGGCTGGTCGGCATGAAGTCGCGCGGCATCTACGAGACGCCCGGCGGCACGCTGCTCTACGCGGCCCATCGCGAGCTCGAACTGCTCTGCCTGGACCGCGACACGCTGCACTACAAGGACCAGGTCGCTCTGCGCTATGCCGAACTGGTCTATTTCGGCCAGTGGTTCCATCCCCTGCGCGAGGCACTGGATGCGTTTGTCGACACGACCCAGCAGACGGTCAGCGGCACGTGCCGTCTCAAGCTCTACAAGGGGAATGTAATGCCGGCCGGCACCACTTCGCCCTATTCACTCTACCAGGAAGCGCTCTCGACCTTCGGCGAGGACGACGTCTACAACCAGGCGGACGCCGGCGGCTTCATCAACTGCTTCGGTCTGCCGATGAAGGTGATCGCCCAGATGAAACAGCACAACGGCCTGCTCTAAGCCGCAAAGGAGATTTCTATGACACCGCCACTGTGGCAAGGCCGGTTCCGCAAGGGCCTGGACAGCCAGGTCAACGCCTACAACGCCTCGATCAGCTTCGACGCCCGTCTCTACCGCCAGGACATCCTGGGCAGCCTGGCCCACGCGGCCATGCTGGCCAGCCAGGGGATCATCAGCGGTAAGGACGAGGCGGACATCCGGCGCGGGTTGGGCGAGATCCTCTTTGAACTGGACAACGGCCAGCTCTTGCCGGACCCCGAGGCCGAGGACATCCACATGTTCATCGAGGCTGAGCTGACCCGGCGGGTCGGCGACGCCGGCCGGCGCCTGCATACCGGGCGCAGCCGCAACGACCAGGTCGCGCTCGACCTGCGCCTCTACCTGCGTGACGCCTGCCTGGAGATCCGCTCCGGCTACCTGGCGCTGTACCAGGTCCTGATCGCGGTCGCCCGCCAGCACCTGCACACGGTCATGCCGGGCTACACGCACCTGCAGCGGGCCCAGCCGGTGACGCTGGCCCACCACCTGATGGCCTATGTCGAGATGATATCCCGCGACATCTCGCGCCTTGACGACTGCGCCAGGCGCATGGACGTGCTGCCGCTGGGCGCCGGGGCGCTGGCCGGGACCACCTACCCGCTCGACCGCGAACGGGTCGCCGAGATGCTCGGCTTTTCCGAGATCAGCCTCAACAGCATGGACGCCGTCTCCGACCGCGATTTTGCGATCGAACTGGCGGCGGCCCTGTCGATCTTCATGGTGCACGCCTCGCGTCTGTGTGAGGAGATCATCCTCTGGTCGAGCCAGGAGTTCGCCTTCGTCGATCTGGATGACGCCTACAGCACCGGATCGAGCATCATGCCGCAGAAGAAGAACCCGGACGTCGCCGAACTGACCCGGGGCAAGTCGGGCCGCGTCTTCGGCGACCTGATGACGCTGTTGACGGTCATGAAAGGGCTGCCGCTGGCCTACAACAAGGACATGCAGGAAGACAAGGAAGCGATCTTTGACGCGGTCGACACCGTACGGCTGGTCCTGCCGGCCCTGACCGGCCTGATCGAGACGATGACGGTCGACGAGGAACGCATGGCCGAGGCCGCCGCCGGCGGCTTCACCAACGCCACAGACCTGGCCGACTACCTGGTCGTCAAGGGCCTTCCCTTCCGCCTGGCCCACGAGGTGTCGGGCAAGCTGGTCCGACACTGCATCGACCGCGGCTTGGCCCTGCAGGATTTGGAACTGGCCGAGCTGCAGCGCTTCTCGCCCCTGATCGAGCAGGATGTCTACGAGGCGATCAGCCTCGAGGCCTGCCTCAACCGGCGTTCGCTGCCGGGCGGACCGGCGCCGGAAACGGTGCTGGCGGCCCTGGACCAGGCAGCCGCGCGCTACTGAAATCCCGCTGGAGGGCTTGCCCATGATCCGGTCATATCTCATCCCTGTCCTGGTCATCCTGGTTTTGCTGTTCGCTGCGGGCTGTTCCAGCCCGGAGACGACAGCTGCCCCCAGCCCGACGATTGCTGCGACAACCACCCGGCCGACGACCGTTGCCACGACATCAACCCGCGCGGCCCCGACCGCGACGCCTGTGCCGACACCGACGACGCCCCCGATGCCGACACCGGAACCGCCCGTCGGGCTGATCAACTTCATGACGGGTGAACCGCTTCCGGATCCGGATACGACCGTGCTGCGCCCGATGGCCTTCATGGTCAACAACACGAAGATCGCCACGCCGCAGACCGGCACCAGCGTCGCCGACCTGATCTTCGAAACGGAGATCGAGGGCGGCGTCACCCGCATGCTGGCCGTCTACACGGATGTCACCAAAGTCCCTGAGCTAGGTTCCCTGCGCAGCCTGCGCCACGATTTCATCGATATCGCCGGCGGTTTGGACGCGGTCATCGTCCATGTCGGCTGGTCCTACGCCGCCGAAGACCAGGTCAAGCGCCAGGATACGGATAACATCAACTTGCAAAAATACACCAGCGCCTGGTGGCGGGACGAAGTCTGGCTGCGCGAGCGCGGCACGGAACATTCCGTCAAGACGACCTCCGAGCGGATGGCATCCGCTCTGGAGAAATCCGGCTTGCGCCAAACCCTGAGCGACGGGCAGATCCCGTTTGCCGCCTTCCACAGCCCGGACAGCCTGATACCTGCTGCGGGCGATCCGGCCAGCTTGGTCAAGGTTCGCTTTTCCGGCTACAACACGACCACGCTGACCTGGGACGAGGCGGCCGGCAACTACATCAAGGGCGAGTACGGCAAGCCCCAGCTCGACCTGGGCACCGGCGAGCCGCTCCGCTTCACCAACGCGTTGATCCTGCAGACCGAGATCGCATCGTTCGAGGGCTCGATCCTGCGCGAAATCGACCTGGGCAGCGGCCAGGGCTTCTATGTGTCGGGCGGTCATTATGAAGCGATCGCCTGGAAGAAGGGTACAACCAACGAACCCTTCCGCTTTGAGACGAAATCCGGTCAGCCGCTGGTCATGAACGCCGGCAAGACGTATGTCGCCATCGTGTCCGAGCATCAGACGATCGTTTTTGAAGCGGCTGGCGGATAACACCCAAAAGCTCTAGACCCGTCGTGATCGGTTAACCCATCGCAACAAACCGCACAACATGATCCCAGCCGTTTAACGACAATCCGGATGCTTGTTGCTTACAGGTCGTCGATTTCCGGATCGAGCTGCATGGCCCGTTCCTGCCAGGTGCGCACGTCGTCTTCCAGACCAAGCATGCGGTAGAGCAGGGCTTTGCCGTGGCAGGCGTCGGCGCTGTTGGGGTCGAGCTGCAGCGCCTGGTCGTAGCAGGCCTGGGCTTCCTCGAAGTCGCACAGCTGGGTCAGGGTGTTGCCCTTGCCGATCCAGGCCGTGACATGGTCGGGGGCCAGCTGCAAAGCGCGGTTAAAGGCCAGGGCGGATTCCTCGAAGTCGCTGCGGTAATAGAGGATCAGGCCTTTGTTGCACCAGGCGTCGGCAAAGTCGGGGGTCTCGCGGATCGCCCGCTGGGTCAAGTCGAGGGCGCGGTCGTCTTCCCCGGTCAGGTGGAGGGCGTAGGCGAGCTCGTTCATGGCAAAGGTGTTGTCCGGCTCCAGCCGGACGGCGCGCTCGAGCAGGCCAAGGGCCATGTCGTCCTCGCCCCGGCGTGTCGCGATCATGCCCAGGATGACATAGGCGTTGGCGTAGCGGTCATCGAGCTGCAGGCAGCGCCGGCAGACTTTCTCGCAGTCGTCCATGTACCCGGCCGAGAACAGGATGTCCGCCATCTCGTAGTAGATGTCCGGATCCTCGGGGTAGATGCGGCGCAGGTTGTTGAAGCAGCTGAGGGCCTCGAAATCGCGCCCCAGCATCGAGAGGCATTTACCCTGGCCGCGCATGGCGTCGTAGGCCTGGGGGTCGTGCTCGATTGTTTTGTCAAAGTCCTTGAGCGCGTCCGCATAGCGGCCCAGCTGCATGTTGACGTAGGCGCGGGCGATCAGGGAGTTGGGATTTTCCGGGGCGATGGTGCAGGCCTTTTCGGCGTCGGCCATGGCCTGATCGTAGTCGCCTTGCAAAAACCAGGCGTTGGATCGCAGGCAGTAGCCGGCAAAATCATCGGGGAACTTGCTGATTAAGGTATCGCAGGCGTCCATGCTGCGCGCCGTGTCGGGGCTTTGCTTGAGCAAACGTGCCTGGATCAGGAGCAGCTCGTACTGGTCCGGGGTCAGCTTGAGGGCTTTATCCAGCCAGAAGAGCGCTTCGTCCACGCGGCTGTCGTATTCGAGGGCCAGCACGGCCTCGAGCAGGTACTCGCCGCCGTACCCGTAGATCGGGTCGGCCTGGCAGCGGGCGTGCCAGTCGCGTGCGGCCTGCACCACTTCGTCGACCGCGTGGCGCTGGCGGGCTTCGGCGATTTTCTGCATCGTTTCCAAGCGGGCCAGGATCGGCTCTGAGACGTGATGGTGGCGGGCCTCTTCCCGATCCGCTTCGATCTGTGCCTTGATCTCAGGGGGCCAGTCCGCAAGCAGCGTTGCCAGGTAGAGGCGCAGCACGGGCGCCCAGCGCAGGGCCAGGCGGCGGTCCAGTTCGGCGCAGGGCCGGACCATCAGGCGTCGGTAGCTGCGCCGGACGCGGGCCAGGATCCGGCTGGCCTTGATCCATTCGTTGAGCTTCTGGTATGCCAGCTGGCTGTCCTCGATCTCCGCCTGCAGCCAGATGGCCGCCAGCTGGTGACAGAACAAGTTCTGTCCCTCGCTGATTCGGGTGATCTGGCTGCCGGCGTCCTCGAATTCGCCGCGCATCAGGCTGCGGACGACCGTGAGCGTCTCGTAAAGCCGCCCGCTCTGGCTGGTGTTGTCGCCCGGGAAACGGGGAATCGGGCCGTCAGCAAACAGCACCTTGATCAGGTGTTGCTCATTTTCCAGCAGATCCTGCCATTTACCGTCGGTATGCATCATGCTAGTTCCTCATGCTGTGGATCGGGGCCGGGATGCGGCCGCCACGGGCGATAAACGCTTCGGCCGAAGCGGGGTTGACGGCCATGATCGGTGCTGAGCCCAGCAGGCCGCCGTAGTGGACCGTGTCGCCGACCGTCTTGCCGGGCACCGGGATCAGGCGCACGGCGGTCGTCTTGTTGTTGAACGTGCCGATGGCCATCTCGTCGGCGATGATGGCCGCGATCGTCGCGGCGGAAACATCGCCGGGTATCGCCACCATGTCGATGCCGACCGAGCAGACCGAGGTCATCGCCTCGAGCTTTTCCAGGCTGATCCGGCCGGACGCGGCCGCGGCGATCATGCCCTCGTCTTCGCTGACTGGGATGAAGGCGCCGCTGAGACCGCCGACAAAGGACGAGGCCATCGTGCCGCCCTTCTTGACCGCGTCGTTGAGCATCGCCAAAGCGGCAGTCGTGCCCCAGGCGCCGCAGGTCTCAAGGCCCATCTCCTCCAGGATGCGGGCGACCGAATCGCCGACAACCGGCGTCGGGGCCAGCGACAGGTCGATGATCCCGAAGGGGACGCCCAAGCGGCGCGAGGCTTCCCGCGCAACCAGCTGGCCGACCCGGGTGATCTTGAACGCCGCCCGCTTGATCGTCTCGGCCACGCTGCCCAGGTCCTCGCCGCGCACGGCCTCCAGGGCGTGCTTGACGACGCCGGGGCCGCTGACGCCGACGTTGATCGCGCATTCCGGCTCGCCGGGCCCGGTGAAGGCGCCGGCCATGAAGGGGTTGTCCTCGGGCGCGTTGGCAAACACGACCAGCTTGCAGCAGCCGTACGCGTCGCGGTCGGCGGTCAGGCGGGCCGTCTCCAGGATGACCTCACCCATTGCCCGCACGGCATCCATGTTGATGCCGGTCCGGGTGGTGGCGACGTTGACGCTGGCGCAGACCAGGTTCGTGCCGGCCAGCGCTTCGGGAATGGCGGCGATCAGGTTGTCGTCGCTGTGGCTCGATCCTTTGTGGACCAGGGCCGAAAAGCCGCCGATGAAGTCGACGCCGACCTGGGCGGCGGCCGCGTCCAGGGCCTTCGCGTAGCAGGTGTAGTCGGCGCTGTCGCCGGACGCCGCAACCAAGGCGATCGGGGTTACGGCGATGCGCTGGTTGATGATCGGGATGCCGTACTCGCGGCTGATCGCGTCGCCGACGCGCACCAGGTCGGCCGCCCGGCGGCAGATCTTATCGTAGATGCGCCGGCAGGTCTCCTGGTGGCTGGCTGTCGCGCAGTCCAAAAGCGAGATGCCCATCGTGATCGTGCGCACGTCCAGGTGCTGTTCCTGGAACATGCGCAGGGTTTCTAGGATTTCCAGATCGTTGAACATGCGCTTCCCTCAGATCCGGTGCATGATGTCGAAGATGTCCGCGTGCTGGACGCGGATCGAGATGCCGATCGTTTCACCGAGCTGTTCGAGCCGCTCGCCCAGTTCGAGGATGCCGACCGTCATGGAACGGATGTCGACCAGCATGATCATGGTAAAGATATCCTGCAGGATCGTCTGCGAGATATCCTTGATGTTGACCTGGACATCGGCCAGCAGTCCGGCGACGGCGGCGATGATGCCGACCCGGTCGCGGCCGACCACGGTGATGACGGCGTTTTGGCTGTTAGGGGTCATGGGGCTTCCTTTCTGGTCTAAACGTCGTAGACGACGAGCGGTGTGGCCAGCTCGGTCTGCGGACGGATCTGGCGGGCTTCGGCCAACACGTCACCGGGCTCGATCAGGGGCAGCAGGTGGGTCAAAAGCAAGGTCTTGACTTGGCAGGCGTTGGCCAGGTTCGCGCATTCGGCGGCCGTCATGTGCATCATGCGGGGCTTGCGCAGCCGCTCGATCGAGCCGGCGTCCATCAGGGCCAGGTCCGCGTCCTGGATCAGGGCTTTAATGTTGGGGCACGGGACGGAGTCGGCGGTCAGGGCCAATTTCCTGCCGTCCTTCTCGACGCTCAGCCCGTAGGTCTCGACCGGGTGTTCCATGGCATAGAACCGGACCGAGGCGCCGTACAGGTTAAGCGTGCTGCCCGGGTTGATCTGGCCGATGACCAGGTCGCCGTCACTTTGCAGGCTCGCGACGATGTTTTCCGGCGACGCCGGGGCGATCACCGGGATCGCCGGCCGTTCGACACCGAATTTTCGGCTTAGGTCGATCGCGTACTTCAGGACCTGCATGTCGCTGATGTGGTCGTAATGCAGGTGCGTCAAAATGATCGCGTCAAGCTGGTCGAGGCGGATGAAGCGGAACAGGTTGCCCAGCACGCCGCTGCCGCAGTCGATCAGGATATTCCGGTCGTCGTAAGACAGCAGGTAGCCGGATGTCGCGCCGCCGGGGGCAGGAAAGCCGCCCGAAGCGCCCAGAACCGTCAGTTTCATGGCTGTCACCTCTCTTCACCAGACCCTGGCCGGTAAGGCCAGGATGCATACAGGATTATTTTACCATATTGCGCGATTTGTCAACAGGAAACCATCCGTCAGGCGTCAGGAGGAGATCCATGCGCTGGTCATGGGGTTCGCTGGGCAGCGAATCCAACCGCTGAAAGGCATACGCCGCGCCGACGCGCAGCGTCCGGGAAGGCAATGCAGCGAGCAGGCGGTCGTAATAGGCCTTGCCCCAGCCGAGCCGGTTGCCGATCCGGTCGAAAGCCAGGCCTGGCACCAGGATTAAATCCAGTTCAGGCCAGCGCGGCAGCAGCAGATCTTGAGGTGGCTCAGGGACACCGAAATGGCCGGGCCTGAGTACGTCGTCCGGTGCCTGGTCCGGCGAGACGGCGCCCGGCAGCAGCTGCCCCTGGCTGACAGCCGGAAAATAGAGCGTCGCCGGCCAGGCCTGCAGTAAAGGCCAGCAAAGGGACAGGTCCAACTCCCGGCGCATGGCGGCGTAGACGCCGATGTGAAGCGGTCTGGGCGCCGACGCGAGGCGCTGCGTCAGCAGATCCTTTAGCGGCGCGACAAAGCTGGCGGCGGCTTCCTTTTGGAATGCGTCGCTCAGCTGGCTGCGCCTTAACAGGATCGCCTGGCGGATCTGCCGCTTGTGCTCAGCCGGCTCCATCGTGATCTAGACGCCGTCCGCTTCCGGAAACAGCATGGCCTCGATGTAGAGGTCGGTGAAACGCTTTTGGGCCGACAGTTCGTAGTATGTGATGTCAGATGCCAGCTCGCGGGCCTGCTGGAACAGCTCCTGCTCGATCAGGCAGGCCAGCGCGCCCATGCCGGCCGTGTTGCCGGCCGAACGGGTCTTGCCGCGCAGCGCCGGCGGCAGCAGACCGATCGCCAGGGCGTCGTCGATATCCAGGTAATTGCCAAAGCCGCCGGCGATAAAGACGGTATCGATCTGCTCCGGAGCCAGGCTGGCTTTTTCGAGGAGCAGCAGGACACCGGCCGCGATCGCGGCCTTGGCGTTTTGCAGCTCGCGGATATCCTTTTGGGTCAGCGAGATGGCCTTGCCCCGGGCGCTTTTAGCGGCCGGCGCCAGCTCGATCCGGGTCAGGCCGTCGGCCTCGACCACGCGCCCGCCCAGCGCAGATGGCAAATCTTCCGGCTCGTCCGTGATTCGCCCCGTCTCGTCGATCAGGCCCAGGCGTAAAAAAGCGGCGATCGCCGACACCAGTCCGGAGCCGCAGATGCCGGCGGGCAAGAGCGTCTCGAGCCCCTGCTGCCCGATCACGCTGAAGGAAAGGTCGTCGCCGGCATCGCTTACGCGGTCGATCGCCCCCTGGATACCGCCCATGCCGCAGCTGATGTTGGCGGCCTCAAAAGCCGGGCCGGCTGCCGTCGAACAGGCGACCAGGCCCTGCGGCGTGGCGAGCACGATCTCGCCGTTGGTCCCGATATCCAGGAGGATGGCGTTCTTGCCGGCTTTGGCCTCCAGGTGGAGGCTCGTGGCCAGCAGGCCGGCCGTGATGTCGGCTCCGACGTAGCCGGCCATCGAGGGCAGCAGCTGACAGATGGTGTCCGGCAGCAGCGGCAAGCCGAGGTCGGACGCCGCCAGCGTCTTGGCGGCGACAGAGGCCGGGATGAAGGGGGTGCGGGCGATCGCGTCGGCCGGGATGTTGCCCAGCAGGTGCATCATGACGGTGTTGCCGGCCAGCACCAGGTGGGCGATGTCCTCCAGCTTGTAGTCGCGGTTCTCCTGGCGGCCCGCCAGATCGAGCAAATGACCGGCCAGTTCGGCGATGGCACGCACCAGCACCTGGTGCAGGCTGTCCTGGTGCCCGGCGGCCGCCTGCTCGATGCGGCTGATCACATCCGCGCCGAATGCGCGCTGCGGATTGAGCATGGCCGTGGTCGCCAGCAGCCGGCCGCTGGTCAGATCCGCCAGGTAGGCGGCCAGCGTCGTTGTCCCGATGTCGATCGCCATGCCCAGCGGGCCGGGGCTATCCTGGCGCACCAGGCGCAGCAGCGTGCGCGTGTCGGTACGGTAAAAGCAATTCAGATGGTAACGCTGTTCGCGCAGATGGCGGGGCAGCTGGCGCAGCAGGCGGTACGGCACGTCCAACTGGCTGACCTCGGCTAGACGCTCGTCGTCGGCGCGCTGGTCCTCGAGCGTCGGCTCAGGAAGCACAAAGTCCTGCATGGCGACCAGGGGCGACAGGTTCAAGTCCGGCAGCATGCCGCTGGTCGAGACCTGGGGCCGGACACGTTCCGGCATGCGCACCACCAGGGGCGCGTTCGGGTCCACGCCGGCCTGTTGCCAGAGTTCGGCGGTCAGACGGGTCTTGCAGGACAGCACGTCCCCTAAACCGTCGATGCTGACGGTGCACTTGCCGCAGGTTCCCCTGCCGCCGCAAGGCGCCGTCACGTATAGATCCTGCTGGCGCAGCGCCTGCAGCAGTGTATCGCCGTCCTGAACCTGAAAACGGATGTCGCGATCCTGATCGATGACGTAAAGTTCCATAGATGCCTCCAGTTAAAAACTAGACCTATTTTACCACTTTTAACCCATGTGCAAGCGTATCTTGTTCCCATTGACCTGTCTGTACCCTAGATGACTGTTCAGCCAGGCGCAAAACCGATAGAATAGGAAGACGGAGGTGAGGTTCGTGTCCACACAGCATGTCCAGATCGTCATGTCGTGCCATGTCAACGGGGCCGGGCGCCTGTTCGGCGGCCAGCTCATGGAGTGGATCGACGTAGTGGCGGCCGTGGCCGCACGGCGGCACGCGCTAAGTGACGTCACCCTGGCCGCGGTCGACGCCCTGGAGTTTATCGCCCCCGTGCGCATGAATGACACCGTGCTGCTGTCGGCCGATGTCACCTGGACCGGGCGCACCTCCATGGAAGTCCGGGTCGAGACTTTTGTCGAGCACCTGTCCGGCCAGCGCCAGCTGGTCAACCGGGCCTACCTGGTTTTTGTCGCCGTGGACACGATGGGCGAACCGCGCCCGATCCCGCCGCTCTTGCCCCAAACCGAAATAGAGCTAAAAGAATGGCAGCAGGCCGAAATCCGGCGAGCCCACCGACTCGGGCAGCGCCACTCAGAAGTTCCGAAAGCAACAGGTGATGCAGATGTCAGATGAGAAACCGATTCCGCCGGCCAAGCCGCTCAAGAAAAAGAGAACGCCATTGATGTTGTTGCTCGATGTCCTGATCATCGCCCTGGCGGTGACCGGCATCGCCCTGGTCGCCCGTCCCAAGATCATCCACTGGCAGCAGGACCATTACAGCCAGCAGCTGCTGGATAACTTCGAGCAGGGCGATGGCACGATCACCTTCTCGCCGGATGCCATGATCGTCGACGGCGAAGACATCGAGTACTTCGACGACATGGACGAATATGAGACGTCGCCGACCACCACGGCCACGACTGCCCCGCCGACCTCTCCGACATCATCAGGCGGTGCGACCGAACCGCCCAGTCCGACGCCGCAGCCGACCGCGGTCCCGACACCGGAACCGAAAAAGGTCACGGTCAAGGCGATCGGCCGGATCATCATCGACAAGATCGACGTCGACATGCCGATTGCCGAAGGGTCGAGCAAGTATAACCTGCGCGTCGCGATCGGGCACTATACGCCCAGCGCAGGGCTGGGCCAGCCTGGCCGAAACGTCCTGCTCGGCCACCGCATGTATACCTACGGACGGCACTTCAACCGCCTGGGCGAAGTGGAAGTCGGCGACAAGGTCGTTATCGAGGACAAGCAGTACCGCTATACCTACACAATCGACCAGATCGACCGCATCCTGCCGCATGACTTGCTCAAGGAAGTCTACGCCCCGGTCGACGGCAGCCGCATCATGCTGGTCACCTGCGACCCGATCCGGGTGGCGTCCCATCGCCTGCTGGTGCGCGGCGAACTGACCCAAACCGAGCCCAAGCCGTGACGGGTTAAAAAGTTTGGTGAAATTTGTTGTAAATTTTACGTGTAATTTGACGCGACCTGTGATATAATGTTCTTATTGGAAATCTTGACAGAGATTTATTTCCTGGTAATCAGGAGCAGAAGCATGTCTCAGCCTTTCAATTTCAGTTACTGTCATTGAGTTGGTAAGCTTGTTGCTGAACCAGCACGATTACGTTCTGGGAAATTAGGTTTCGGTCCGGATCAACCAAAATAGCTGAACCAGCGAAATTGAAAGAGGAACAGAACATGCCAGACAAGAACTTAACCTGCCGGGACTGCGGAGCTGCCTTCGTCTTTACGGAGAACGAACAGGCTTTTTATCGTGAGAAGGGTTTCGAGAATGAACCCCAGCGCTGTCCGGATTGCCGGGCCGCCAGAAAGCAAGAACGGAATCGCGGCGGTAGCGGCGGTCAGCGGGAAATGTTCCCGGCGATCTGCTCGGAATGCGGTCGTGAGACCATGGTCCCCTTCCGTCCATCAGGCGACAAGCCGGTCTACTGCAAAGATTGCTACAGACCCAGAAGCCGTTATTGATCCCAAGCAAACCATCACCCTGAGACGAGACCTCCTGCAGCGGTTTGCTGCAGGAGGTTTATCTTTTCAAAAGTTCCGCGAGGAACATCAACCGAGGAGGACATGAACACCATGCACGACAAATCTTTACACCTGCTGATCCACGATTTGGCCATCCAGGCCCGATCGAGCGGAAATACGCTGGCATATGATGCTGTCATGCAGGCCATGTCAGAGGCGGATATCGAGCCCGAGCAGACCGAGACGGTGCTTGGGCAGCTGTCCGCCAAAGGTGTCTCGATTCAAAAGGACACCGACCCCGAAGAACAGTCCAGCAGCAATGAGACAGCAAACAGCGACGATCCGGTCCGGATGTACCTTAAGGAGATCGGCAGCATCGACCTGCTGACCCAGGACGAGGAGATCGAACTGGCCAAGGCGATCGAATCCGGCGACGAAGATGCCAAGAAAAGGCTTTGCGAAGCCAACCTGCGGCTGGTCGTCAGCATCGCCAAGCATTATGTCGGCCGCAACATGTCCTTTCTCGACCTGATCCAGGAAGGCAACATCGGGCTTTTGAAATCGGTTGAAAAATTCGATTACACCAAGGGCTTCAAGTTCAGCACCTACGCCACCTGGTGGATTCGCCAGGCGATCACGCGGGCAATCGCCGACCAGAGCCGGACCATCCGCGTGCCGGTGCACATGGTCGAGCTGATCAACAAGACGATCCGCTGCCAGCGGCGCCTGAGCCAGGAACTGGGCCGGGAGCCGGATGACGCGGAACTGGCGTCCGAAATGGGCTTGACGGTGGAGAAGGTCCGCGAAACGCTCAAGTACGCGGTCGACCCCGTCTCGCTGGAAAAGCCGATCGGTGAAGAAGGCGACAGTTCGCTGGGCGATTTCATCCAGGATGACGATGCCGTCTCCCCGATCGATTTCGCATCCCAGTCCCTGTTCCGCGACCACCTGCTGGAATTGATGGACCACCTGACCCCGCGCGAAAACCGGGTGCTGCGATTGCGCTTCGGCATCGACGACGGGCGTACCCGCACCCTGGAGGAAGTCGGCCGCGAATTCAATGTGACCCGCGAACGGATCCGCCAGATCGAGGCCAAGGCCCTGCGCAAGCTGCGCCATCCTTCCCGGAGCCGCGTGCTGGCCGGCTATCTCGACTGATACGGTTTCCCAAAGCCTTGAAGATAAACAACCCTGTGCATAACCGGACAAGACCGGTTATGTTGTGTTTCGTTATCCTTCTGCCATCATGGTCAAGAATTCGGCCGCGATATTCGGGTCGAACTGCGTGCCCGCAGCGTTCCTGATCACGCCAAGCGCCTGTTCCCTGCGCTGCTCGAGAGGCAGATCGCCGCGATGGAGCACCCGGTCATAGGTTTCCGCGATCGCGACGATACGCGAGAGCAGCGGGATCTGCTCGCCCTTGAGGCCACGCGGATAGCCTTTGCCGTCCCAGCGCTCATGATGGCTGTAGACGTATTCGGACAAGTCAAGCGTCTCGTCGAACAGGTTGAGGATGCGGTAACCCACGATCGCGTGCTGCTGCATCGCTTCCATTTCATCCTCGTCGAGCCGCTCGCCGGTGACGGCCTTGTCGTCGAACGCGATTTTACCGATATCGTGCAGATAACCGGCCCGCTCCAGCGTCTTGATCTGGGGCTCATTCAGTCTCAGTGCGCGGCCCAGGCGGGCGCATAGTTCGCTGACCGACCGGGAATGGTCTCCCTCCCGCTTGGAGCGGCCGTGCAGCGTTTCCACGATCGTGTCGATCGCATCCTGCTGGACCGTCTGGCGGTTGAGCGTCTTGTCCTTGTACATCTCGTTTTCGGCATTGGCCAGGATTTCCTCCAGCGACAGGTCCGAATCGGTTTTGGTCTCGACCCCAAGGGAGATGGAGCACTTGACAGCGGCGACCCGCGCCCCGGCAAAGCCGTCACGGATGCGTTCCAGAAGCTTGTTCGCGTTGGCCTTGCTGGTTGACGGCAGCAGGATCACAAACTCATCACCGCCGATGCGGGCGACAACATCCTTCTCGCGGCAGCTCTGGGCCAGGATCTGGGCGGATTTTTGGATCAGCTCATCGCCGGCGGCATGCCCGAAGATGTCGTTGGTCAGTTTAAGGCCGTTGATATCGGCAAAGATGACCGACAGCGGCCAGTTCTCTGGCTTGTCCATCTCATTTAGCCTGTGCTCCAGGACGCGCCGGTTGAACAAGCCGGTCAAGGCGTCGTGTTCGTTCAGGTAACGGATTTTCTCCTCGTGTTCCCTGCGCTCCGTGATGTCCATGAAGGTGATCACGCCGCCGACGACGTTCCCGTTCTTGATCTGGGGATAGGCGTGGTAGGCGACATCGAATGCGCTTTGGTCCGCTTTCCAGAAAACTTCGTCATCCGCGGCATAGCCATGGCCGTTTTGGATGGCCTGGTAGACTTTGCAGTCCTGGAGCGGAAAGGGCTTGCCGTCCCGGGTGGTGTGGTGGAGCAGCTGGTGCATGTTCTTGCCCAGCAAGTCCTGGGCGTCACGGTACCCGAGCAGCTCGATGCTGCTGCGGTTGCAAAACGTGCAATTGCCCTCGAGGTCGATGCCGTAGATGGCCTCAGCCGTCGAATCCAGGATCAGCTGCAGCTGGCTGTTCGACGCCTCCAGGTCTGCGGTGCGGTCGCGCACGGTCTCTTCGAGGTTGTTGATCAGGCGCTGCATCTTGTCGGCCACCTGGTTGAAGCTGCTGGAGATGACGCCGATCTCGTCGTTGCGCAAAATGGCGACGCGCTGGGACAGGTCGCCGTCGGTCAAGGCTGACGAAACCTGCAGCAGGGTTTGCATCGGCTTCAGCAGCCGGCGGGTGACATAGATGTTGAGCCCCATGGCCAGAATCAGGCCCAGGATCACCAACAGGATGGTCCAGGTCAGGTTGGCCATGACCGGCGCCAGCAGGTAGCTGCGCGAGATGGCGGAAAAGACAACCCACTCGATGCCCGGCATCTGGATTTCCTGGACTGCGACATAGAGGTCGGACGCGCCGCCGCGGTAAAGGAAAAAGGCTTGCTGGTCCTTAAGATACTCCTGGTAAGCCTGGTGGACCGCCTGACTTTCGAAATCGCCGATCAAGGCGCGTTCCAGCGTGCCGTCCGGCTGACTGGCAAAATTCGCCAGGCCCATCGAGTTGGCAACCAGGGCGCCTGTCTCTTTTTCGACGATCAGGGCATAACCGTCGTAGGCCTGGACCGCTTCGGACAGCCTGCTGCCGATGTCGCTGAGCAACATATGCGCGCCCAGGACCCCCTGCAGGCTGCCATCCGGCGTGTAGATCGGCCAGCCGGCCGAGATGGCCAGATCGTCGATCACGAAATGCTTGTAGACCGGCGAAAAAGTCGGCTGGCCACTCGTTGCGGCCGCTTGGTACCAGGCGCGGGTGCGCGGGTCGAACGCGCCGGCATCGGCGACAAGGTCGCCTGCGGTCAGGTCGGGATTGACCGCATAGTACCAGGAATGGCCGCCTGTCCGCGCGTCGTTTTGCATGATCTCCAGCGCCCCGGCCGCATTTCGCCGCGCGCCGTAATACGAGCCGCCGGCCGATCCGTAGCTGAAGCTATAGACATCGTTCTCGTGCGCCTGCATGACGCTGATGAAAAACGTGTTGCGCGGCTCGTCTTGCCTCATCTCAAGCAGCGCGCTGCTGATGACCTGGTGGTTGACCTCGTTGATGTGCATCGGCACATGGACAAAATCCTGGATCTGCTCGTACAGGTCGTCGCTGATGTGCCGGGCGAACGTGCGCGTCGTCTCATCCGCCGACTTGTACCAGCTGGTGAAAATCAAGGCGCCGATGCTGCAGATGGAAATCAGCATCACGGCGAGAAAGACCAGGCTGATGATGGTCCGGATCGGGAGAGCCCTTTTGTCTGATGTCACCTGTTATCCCATCCTCGCTTCAGTGCTAAGCAGCTCCAGGGCAGCGTCCGGGTCAAGCGGGCGGCTGACCAGGTACCCCTGGATTTTATCACAGCCGTGCGCTTTGAGGTACTGGCGCTGACTTTCGTGCTCGACCCCTTCCGCTACGACGCAATGGCCCAGCTTGTGCGCCATCGAGATGATATCGCCGGTGATGGCCTGCTCCGGTTCCAGGTGCATCAGCTTGTCGATGAAGCGCTTGTCGATCTTGAGGCAATTGACGTTCAGCTCCCGCTCGCGGGCCAGCGAGGAATAGCCGGTACCGAAATCGTCGATCGCGATCTGCATCCCCAGGGCTTGCAGGTCGCCGAGAATGGTGTTGATCTCCTGGTAGTTGACCGCCAGGATCGACTCGGTGATCTCGAGGTTGATGCACTCGGGCGAGACGCCGGTATCCCGGACGATACGTTCGAGCGCGGGCAGGAAATCGCCGCGCAGCAGCTGGATCGCCGAGATGTTGATCGAAATGTGCAAGTTGCTGTAACCGTTCGACTGCAGCGTTTGCAAAAACTGCAGGGCCTTGCGGATGATCTGGTAGCCCAACGGGACGATCAGCTTGGTCTCCTCGGCGATCGGGATAAACTCCAGCGGCGAGATGCGGCCGAAGCCGCGGCTGTCGAAGCGGGCCAGCGCCTCAAAACCGCAGACCCCGTCGGTCATCAAATCCAGGATCGGCTGATACTGCAAGACCAGGCGCTCGTCCGCCTTGCCGTCCGCGGCCAGGGCCAGTTCGCGCTTGATCTCCTCTTCGCGAAGGATAGCCTTTTCCATGTCCCGATCAAAAAAGCAGACCTTGTCGTCGTCATAGAATTCAAGCGCCTTTTCCGACGCAATCAAAAGGCTCTTGAAGAACTGCTCGGCCGACAGGCTGTTTTGTTCGTCGATCTCGATCACCCCGATGCCGATGTCGATCCGCTCGACGGTCAGAAGCTGGCGCAAGGCCGTGGCGACAGCTGAACAAAAGCCGTTTAGATCCTTGCGGTCCCCGTAGCCCTTCAGATAGAAGGCAAAGTGATGCTCGTACATGCTGAACAACTGCCGTCCTTCGGAGCAAAAGCCGGCCAAGGTGTCCGAGACACGCTTGATCAGGTCCCAGGTGTAATGGAACCCGTAGACCCGGTTCAGCGTCTGCAGCGATCCCAGGTTGATGCCGACCAGGGCTCGCTTGAGAGGTTCAGGTTTCCGCTCGTCGCGGCCAAGCAGCATCTCCAGGTAGCGGCGGTTGTACAGCCCGGTCCAGGCATCGTGCTCGTTGCTGTACTTGAGCGCGTGCTCCATCTCCTTGCGGTCCGAGATATCCAAAATGATCCCTTCCAGGGCTTCGATCCGGCCCCGGGAATCGAACAGGCCCTGGCCCATTTCGATGACCCATTTTCGAACCCCCGCCCGGGTGACGATCTCATACTCATCCTTGAACGGTTTTCGTTCGGCCAGAACCTGTTTCCACTTCTCCCAGAGGATTTCGCGGTACTCGGGGGCGATCAGGTCGTTGAAGGACAAGTCCCGGTTGCCGATCAGGCTGGACGTCGGATAGCCGGTCAGTTCCAGACAGCCTTCCGAGACGTATTCCATTGTCCAGTCCCGGTCGTACTGGCAGCGGTAGGCCATGCCGGGCAGATGGGACAGCAGGACCGATTCACTGCGCACGCTTTCCGACAGGGCTTGCTCGACGGCTTTGCGCCGCGTAATATCCTGGATCAGGCAGATGTGGTTGAAGCGCTGGCGGTGCGACAGCGTCAACGGGGCCACGACAAGATAGACCCAGACGATCGAGCAATCCGGGCGGATCAGGCGCTTGTCCAGCGAATACCCCTCGATCTCACCAGATAGCATCTTGTTGTACCCTGAATTCCTCAGGATTTTAGCGTAGACATAGGGTCTTTCACACTGCCGATTATATCATCAACAGCATGAAACGCGGCAAGGATCTGTTTCTGCTTCTTGGTCAGTGCTTTTGTAAAACGGT
>Ga0172382_10005189_pt1 | contig 19544 bp, 7 predicted proteins | sample Leawel138RmetaG_FD_122245 | JGI IMG/M metagenome (GOLD analysis project Ga0172382, IMG submission 122245) | Leachate microbial communities from a municipal landfill in Southern Ontario, Canada - Leachate well 138R metaG | ecosystem: Engineered > Solid waste > Landfill > Unclassified | place... | reverse complement strand
TGTTTGTTTACAATGTACTGCCAAGGTATTTTCACCGCCCAACACCAACAGTTCCTTAGCTCTTTTAGAGATGTCGTAAAAAGCATAATCACCGGTATATCCGGGCAAGTCAAGGGCAAGTATTCCATTGATATAGACTTTCACATCCTCATCGTGATGTACTTTCAACATCAATTCACCCCCATCGAGCGCATTAGCCGGCAAATTAAATTTCCGGCGCAGCCAGATATTACCTGTATCCCAAATAGTTCCGATGTAAGCGCCCGGAGTCTTTTCTGTACCGAAACCGCCTTGTCCCGTTTCCCACTCCGAATCGTCAAAGTCTTTAGCGTACCAACTTAAAGCAGGAGGCTGCACTAAGGTATATTTCCAAGTTTGTTTGTTATCTTCTGAAGTAGGAACAATATCATTGTAATATTCATACTCATGAATTACACGTTGATTCACTGCATAAAAATCAGATTTATTACCTTTTACAACCTTACGATCATAGGTAATGAATCCGTTTAATTCCATTTCTACGTCAGTAATTTCTGTATAAACCGCTCCACTCAGTCCTCTGTTGCTTTTGAAATACACTAACATATCGGCGTATTTAGTATATCTGTTTAATAATTCGGCATAGCTGCTTACATTTTCATAAGGATTACCTTCTTGCCAGATATGTCCTTTTTCGTAATAACCAATCCCGCCATATTCACCACAAACAAGAATTTGGGAATTTGTTTGATTGGGTTTAGGAGCAACAGGGGGCGGATAGTTATGATAATCGCGTATATCGGTATTGATGACTCCGTATCGGGCATCACCCCCACTGTTGATATTCACCAATCGGGAGTTATCTAAGCTTTTTACAAAATTGGCTATATTAGCTTCATCATGCGATCCTTGGTATTCGTTGAAGGGCACCCATGATACGATAGAGGGTGAATTCCAATGCGTCTTAATCATGGCTTCCATTTCGTTTTTAAAAGCAGTGCGTTCTTGAGGCGGAACCGGACGAAGGTTGGTATTGATATAAGAGTTCATGGAAGGCATATCCTGCCATACCAACAATCCGAGTTTATCGCACCAATAGTACCAGCGTTGCGGCTCTACTTTAATATGTTTGCGCACCATATTGAATCCCAAATCTTTCATCAGCTCCACGTCAAACTTTAATGCTTCATCAGTTGGTGCCGTGTAGATGCCATCGGGCCAGAATCCTTGATCCAACGGACCCATATGGAACAAGAATTCGTTATTCAACATCATTTTGGGATAGCCATCTACCATCTCCTTGGATATTTTACGCATGCCAAAATAGGTAGAAACTGAATCCAATACATCCTTACCGTTCACAAGATATATTTTCATATCATACAAAAACGGACTATCGGGCGACCATAATTTGATTGGTTTTGGGATTTGAATATCAATTCCCGAAGCAACATGTCTATCTTCAACTTGATGAATTTCAACTCCTTCATCATAGATTTTAAAACGGAGGTTCATACCCCTGACATATCCTTCGGTACGGGTAGGATAAAATTTCAGCGTAGCATTGTCGATATCTGGTACCATTCGGAAATCAGCAATATAAATTTGTGGCACAGCCTCCAACCATACTGTTTGCCAAATACCGGTTGTTGAAGTGTACATGATACCGCCCGGATAGAGGGTTTGTTTACCACGTGGATAACCTTTGGCATCAGTCTCATCGTTCACTTTAACAACAATTTCTTGCTCAGCGCTTTCTATCAGGTATTCCGTAATATCGAATGAAAACGGATCATATCCACCCTGATGGGTACCAACACTCACGCCATTGATAAATATCTCGGAAAGATAATCTACAGCACCGAAATGAAGCAATACTTTTTGCCCTTGCCATTCGGAGGGAACGGTAAACTTACGTTTGTACCATATATTTTCGTGGTGTTCCATGATTCCTGACAAAGCTGATTCGATGGGGAAAGGAACTAAAATTTCACGGGCAAGATTTCCGGAAGGCATAGGATCATCAAAGCTTTCAGCCGGCTGATACTGCCAGATTCCATTTAGATTCAACCAGTTTTCACGCACCATTTGTGGGCGCGGATATTCCGGAAAAATTGGATCAGTTGCTTGTAACGCTTCTCCCCATGGAGTCATTAATTTTGCCGTTTTCTTTTCATAAGGGATTTGTGCAAAAGCAAGCTGTTGAAAAAGCAATGTGGCACATACCAATACAATAGTTTGAATTTTTTTGTGTCTTAAAATCATTGTTAAGTCGTTATGAGTGATTATTTTAATTGTCATTTGTTCTCTGCGTTTCGATCAAAAAACGCAGAGATAATGATTGTACTGTTTTCCATTTACTGTTTACCGTTTCATCCGGATATTGCTATGCTGAATCAGCAGTAAACAGTAAATGAAAAATCAGTCCTTACAGTTTATCGATTGATTATCTTCGATGCCTTCACCACTCCATTTGCAGCAGATTTAATAATATAAATACCGCTCGGCATAGCTAAGGTCTGTGTTCCGTTAATATCAGTACGTTCTACCAATGCACCTTCTAAACTGTAAATCCATACAGCCGTAGGTTGTGAAGCGGACATTACTATATTTCCGGCTACCGAATAAACTTTCAAATCGTTCACGTATTCAACAGATGGAACTGCTGAGTCGTCCGGAGCAAAATCAACTCCTTCGATTGTTCTAAAGACAGGATAACCTCCTCCTACGGGGATTCCCCATACATTGGTCATATCCCATCCTGCTCTCTTATACAATGCATACCCTTGGAAATCTGAAACATTCTTCTTCATGGAGCTTGTAGCACGTGCAAACTGACCTCCGCGATCCGGTTTGTAGATTGGGTCTAAGATCATATCATTTCGAGTGAAACAGGTAGTTGAGTCGATAACAATATAGCCACCACCATTATAGGCAATGAATTCATTACCTGAGGCACTCAGTACCTCTTCAGCAAGCGACATTACCCCATTGAAGAAGTTTTTACCTCCTTCGGTACGTGCCACAATACCGGCTGCATCCCTATTGTCAGATGTCAAACGATTTTCGTTTGTAATAGAAACTGTTCCTGTAAAGTATGAATTGATGATACGGGTATCACAAATAATACCTACCAAACCGGCAGCTTGCCAATCTGAAGATTCAACCTTTCCATCTACTACATACACATCTTTGATGGTTGAAAGTTTACCGGTTTCAAGCATACCTGCAACTATACCAACGTGATCGCGACCATACACTTCGTTTTGGTATTGATCCACGTCGAACACGACATGCTCAACAGTAACACCCTTACCACGACCGAGCAAAATACCCACGTCAGCACCGCCATAAATAGCAGCATTGATTAAGCGCAAATTGGTGAAATGAGCACCGTCAGCATATCCAAACAGTCCGGCTCTATCGCCGCCATTTGTCATTTCAGGACAATTCACTGTATAATTTTGTCCATCTATGTAGCCCCTAAAAGGTCTATCGGAATTTCCAATAGGCGCATATGACTCATTGAACAAATCTATATCTGCGGTTAAACGATAGAAACCATCTAAGTTATCTACAATATCCATCCAATCACCCGGCGTTGCAATATCAATCCACACCGGTTGTTTTTCAGGTTCTTCATATGTAATATCTTTAGATACATTACCGGCAGTTACGCCCATATCCATACATGAACCACCACCACCTTGTACAATATGAATTGCGAATAAGTTTTCACCTCCGTAGTTGATGGCTTGTTCAGCTTCTTCAGAAATTTCAAAATTTACGTAGTTGGTACTCCAACCTGTATTCATGTGAGCTAATACACCGTTGATATAGAATTCATAATCTTCATCATAGAAAATTTTGAAATACAATTTATCACCTGCTTCCAACTCAGGAATGAATACTTTTTTGCGCGCATAGAGTTCTATTTGATCTCCTTTCCATGGTGTGTACCATGGGAAGTTTACACCACTCACATTCCCTCCAAATGCAGAACGACCTTCGCTCCAATCACTTTCATCCAAGTCTATATTGGTATTCCAATCAGCAGGTACAACAACAGCGTCTCTCTGACCATCTTTATACATCCATAACTCACCTCCCTGTCCACTTGTTTTAAGGATAGGAGCCGTGATTTTGGATTTCATAAATTCTATGGTTGATGTGAGCACTTCTTCTGCTTCAGGACCAGCCTTGAACACCTTGCGGTCATAGGTCATCAAACCGTTCACTTCTTCTTCACAGTCGGTGGTTTGTACCATGGCTATGCCCGAAATTCCATCCAATGTCAAATCTCTTAATGCCGAAGCAAATTCGCTTAAACGTTCTGCATAAGATTCATCATCTTTAATGGTGCTTGAGCTGCTGGTGCTCCACACATGACCGTCGATTACATAATCATATCTACCGGTAATACCACAAATAGAAGCACGTTCATTATACGGATTACTGTGTAATACAGGAATAGGAATTCCGTGACGAGAAACCACATCACCTAACTCGTAATTATCAGATCCAGATTCCGGTAAGATCAGTCTTCCGTCGTTTAGGCTGCGGAACAGCTCAACCGTATTTTTCACATGGTCGTAACCGTAACGTCCCCAATCATCATTGAAGCCAATCCAAGCCACAACAGATGGGAAGTTGCGGATGCTCTTTGTCATGGCAGCAGTTTCGCGTAAGAAATTAGCTTTGCGGGCTGCTTCTGTATTCAATTCAGCTATAGGCGTGCCCACGTGTGCTGCGGGTATATCCTGCCAAACGAGTAAACCAAGTGAGTCAGCCAAATGATACCAAATAGCCGGTTCAATTTTTTCAAATTTACGCACAGCGTTGAAACCCAATTCTTTCAATTTTTTGAGATCAAAACGCATAGCCTCGTAAGAAGCCGGTGTGTAAATTCCGTCAGGGAAATAACCGTGATCCAAGGTAGCAAAATTGAAAGTTGCTTCATCGTTGAGATAAATAAACGGTTTGTTACGCAACTTTTTCACTTCAATCTTACGCATACCGAAGTAAGAAGACACGTTATCGGTTGTCGCACCACCTTTCTTCAAGGCTACAGTTACTTTATAGAGGAACGGCGTTTTGGGTGACCAAAGTTTCGCGTTGGCAACAGGAATAGAAATTTCGGTACCAACAGCCACATCAACAGATGCCACTTCAGTTGTACCATCCAATACTTTCACGGTAGCTGTAGCACCTTCAGCATTAGCGGCTTCTACTTTTACTTTCACTGCATTATTATCTACAGGAGTCAACTGAACGTCGGTTACATAAGTAGGATTCACTACTTCTGTCCACACTGTTTGCCAGATACCTGTAACCGGCGTGTACCAAGTACCGCCCGGATTCATGTGTTGTTTTCCTGAAGGCTGTCCACCTCTGGTCGGGTCAAATACATGTACCACGATTTCTTGACTTTCGCCCGCTTTTAATGCATCAGTAATATCAACAGAGAATGGATCGAATCCACCTTTGTGTTCCGCTACTTGCTCTCCATTTATAAATATGATACTGTGCCAATCAATCGCACCGAAGTTGAGCATGACGCGCTTTGTATCGGCAGGTTTTGTAATGTTTACAATCCGTTTGTAAGCATAAGCTTTGTTTTGATTGGCATGGTCATCATCCATGATACCTGACAAAGCAGATTCGATAGGGAATGGAACTAAGATCTGCTGACGATAAGTTTCTGTAGCATTGTAAGTTCCAAAATCTTCTCTTGCCTTGCGGGTATAATCCCATAGACCGTTCAAGTTAGTCCATCCTTCGCGCTTCAATTGCGGACGAGGATATTCGTTCAAAACGGGATTTTCAGGATTCAGATCTTCACCCCATTGTGTCATCAAAGGAGCTGTTTTCTTTTCGTAAGCAGAGCTGAATGAAGTTCCGTCAGGAGCGTATGCACCTGTGTTATCGATTTTGATGTATTCTATTTCAACTTCAGCACCTTTGGTGTTGGTCTGTTTTCCGAAGAAAAGATGGGTGTGATCTTCAGGTAATAATTCGCCTTCAAAGAGATAGAAATCATCCAAATAAATTACGCCCGGAGTACTTCCATTGCGTTCAGTCAAAATTTGCAGCGCATGATTGTCAGCATCCGTGGTAAACGTAAGTACCTGGTCAACAAAATCGGGGAATTCAGAATTGTTAATTGTTTTTCTGAACAATTCTTTTGTACCATTTTTCACAACCAACACCAAGTTATCACCATCCCATTTCGCAAAGTGATAGGAAAACAAGAATGTATAAGTTTTGTTTACACCTAATTCAATAGGTACGGTTTTGATGTTGCTGTTACTGCCTCTGTCTTCGTTCTGTCCGGGAGCGAAGTCAGTACCGTATTCCGTATTATGTCCGAAACAGTTGAAAAAACGCAATGAATATTGACCGCGTGCCCAGTGAGGACCGGCTTCTCCGTTGCCTGTTTGCTTGTTATATTGCATACGTACCCTCGCGCCCCAGAACGGGTGCCAGAAAGGAGCAGCATTGTGTTCTGCATTAAACGGCGGAGAGAACCACTGTGGGTCGTCGTCATCTATTCCGCCATAATAAGCATCTGCTGAATAGCGATAATATTCAGGACTTACTATACAGGTATCGTTACGTGGATCTCCTTCCGGGAAATAGTTATAGCAAGGATCTTCGAAATCTCCGTTAGGGAAAAGATTCACAGCCCCTTCCGGAATGCGTGAAGCGGTGATGCGTTCACTAAGAAGCATATCATCAAACGCCATTTGATTCTGGTTCAAATCACTGGTAGGAGTTTGTAATATCATGCGTTGGAATCCGGCACCACCTTCCATGCCTAATTTTTCGTAATACTTCCAATTAGGATTATTCCTGTCGGCAACAAAATAAACAGCCCTGTCGGCTGCAGGATCAAACCATCCTTCGATATCTCGCCATGCGCCTTCCGGGAAACTAATTGTTTTCATCCAAGCACTCATGTCGTATTTAGCGCCTGTTTTTACAGGGATAAATTCATTTTTGAAAAATCCCTTGTCAACGAACAGCCCATATTCACCGGTACGAACGTGCTCCGGATCATTAGATACTGTCAATGTGCCGGCTTTATTTTCATCCATCCAGCTCCATCCGTGTTCTTCGGGAGAAAGTCCATTCTCAAATCCACCGTCTGTAAGGATGTTATCTAATTTGAACGATTGCAGCGGCAATTCTCCCAACAGAGTACCATCGCGCCACACTCTTACTTTTTCATCGGGTGCTACCGCTACTCGGTAAACATGAAAAGCATCTGTGTTATTAGCTGTACTTAGTACACGTTCTTTGTCTAACACATTAGAGTGTTCACTAAGTTTGCTGTTCGAGAATGCCAAGCGGAATCCTTTGCCTGCTCCAACACCTGAAATGGTAAAGGCACCATCAGGCGAATTAATCACTTTAGCTTTAAATTCTACGGTAAAACCAATAGCCGGCGAGAAGCCGGTGCGGGTCTTGTACCAGCCTAATTGGGAATAAAGCGGATAGCCGTACTCATCAACTGCTTCATTTACTTTCAGCTTGAGTGCCGAAGCGGCTACAGCAGAAAGCTCAGAAGGATCGACAAGCAGATCTTTAGTTGCTTCTTCCCAGGGCATCGTGTTGTCGAAGCGCAATTCATCCCAACCCTGTGTGGTTGGCAGCGAGGTCCCTTTATAGACCTCTACAAGCGACTGCGCCTGTGTTTGCCATAAAAAGAGAGACAAACACGCCATTAATAAATAAGTCTTACTTGTACCCATAAATTTAGATTTAAATTTGTAAATCATTATAATATATATATTAACTGCAAACACTTTCCCCTGTTTGCTTTAGGGTTTTTTTACCATTCAAATATCTCTTGTTGGTCTTCTTCCGGGATCTGTGTATTTCTTCTGCGTTCCAGCGTATAAGATCCTTTCAGGGTGTATTTAACCGTATAACTCGGGTTGGTCACATCCTTGTAGCTGTATTGCAATGCCATTGTCACGGTACGTATCATCAGATAGGGTTGCAAGGCATCCATTTCTTCTTTTACGCTCCAGCTACATTTTGCAAGATCCGGTGTAAATTCAATTTTAGCACTATCCGCTTCAAAAGAAATACTGTTGTCTGCATTAAAGGTAGCCCTTACTTTGTAAGTAGCCCGATCGCGGGCATCTTCCTCACACAGACCGGCATAGAAGAACACAGTACTGTCACTGACCACCCGCATTTCACGGGTAGCTTTTGAGGTAGGTGTCGGATCTCCTTCAGCCGTAAGGATACCGGCTCCGGCTGAATATGTACCGGAAAAATAGTTAAAGGGTATAATACGCATCAGCGTCTTTTTATAATGCATTTTTGGTGAAGGAATATACTCCGACGTAGAAGCTATGTTCAAGGGTAGAATATATTTCTCCACCAAATCCAACGCATTGATATTAAAATCGATGTTAAGATAACCTACGTCACTCCCCGCAGGGATAGTGATGGTTGTCCCGTTCGGGAAACTATAGTGCTGCTCATCCAACAATCTGAAATACAAATCATCACGTGTATAAAACATCGTTTTGTTATGTGCGTTTAGTGTATCGGTATCAAGTTCTACCTGAACTGTTATGTTCCGGTCATTGACAATCGACCCACTGATTTCTATAGGAATTTTATAATGAATAATGCCATCTTTCGTATTTGAATTCAAATAAGTTTCGGAATAGCCTGAGCGTACAAACGAAACATATTTTTGGTATTGTTCCTGTTTCCATTCGTCATCGCAGGCATAGAATGCAATGCCTACAAGCGCTATTAATGTATATAATACTGTTTTTTTCATACCTTATTCATTTAAAATTTATTCTTCAAACGATTTCCATCCCGGGTTCTGTGTCAATTTTCTGTTTTTTCTCAGTTCATTCTGCGAAATGGGCCAGAGATACATTTTTTCTGAAAAAATGGCAGGAACGAGTGAAATCTCATGTGGGATTTGCCACAAGTCTCTTTGCAGAGTAGGCTCATCCGATTTGTAACTCAATGGTCCGGTCATGTCCATATTGAATCCCCATACAGGCATAGATTCTTCTCGTTCAGCATCACCCCAACGACGCAGATCGTAGTAGCGATGTGCTTCTCCCATGAACTCAATTTGCCATTCACGTTTGATGCGTTTGCGCATTTCGTCTTTATCTCCGAAGTGATCATCCGTAAAGTCGGTTAATCCTGCACGCACACGCACCGGTCGCAAACCCTTACTGATTTCGCTTTGTGTTCTGCTCACTGTAATCACCCCCACTCCATCATATGCAGGAATATTATAGGTGCTGCTTAATTCGTTAAGTGCTTCGGCATAAGTGAGCAATACATCTGCATAACGAATTGCCGGCTCAGCTTTTCTTACGCGTGCGCCTGACCAATCTTCCGGATGATAATATTTACGAATACCAATACCTGTCCAATAATAAAAACCGGAAGCATCTTTTCCGTCACCTCCATTACGATAAATAAACACTTGCGTGTATCGTTTGTTGTCGTTCACATTGGTCCCTTCATTTTCCCATATACTTCCATTGTAGGCTACCGAAGCATAAAAACGTGGTTCACGATTGGCGTTTTGCAAAGACACACCCGGAGGGAGTGGTGCCCATTTTGTATAATAATCGTAAGCACGGGTGGTAGCAGCTTGTGTAAAGGCTTTTCCCCAAGTTGGAACTTCAGCATTAGGATCGCTGTAATAATATGCATTCCCATCAGCATCCGTCCCCTCTTTGTATCGGAAAAAATCAGTGCCATCAGCCATATAATAGGCATCATACATTTTTAATGTCAATCCGTGACAGTTCCATCCACCAAGAGAACGGGGCATCTGATGCATAGAAAGGTTGTCTATGATATCACCATATCCGCGAGAGAAAATCAATTCCGGATTTTCGTAAGCCGACAATGACCCGTCAAAGAGTTGACGATACGATTCAGTCGGATCAATATTCGACCAACCACATCCTTCCGCTCCATCGTTGAATGGTTGATCGGAATAGCCGGGGATGGCGTTTTGATCGATTTTCCATCCGGCACCATCCGGCACTATGCTGGCTCCGGGTTCTACAGTTTTCGGATATTTGTAATAATCAAATCCCAATGCAGATCCTTGAGCACCTTTCATATTACTGGATCCTTCTGTGCGTTTAGGTACTGTCCATAATTTGTACACTCCTAAATCCATCACTTCTTTAGCAGCAGCAGCGGCTTTTGCCCAGCGTTCTTCTTTGTACTCAGGATCAATTAAGGGCGATCCGTCAAAACTAACTAATTTTTGAGCCCATTCACCTGTATTTCCATTATACTGCGGACTGGCACCAAAAAGATATACTTTGGCACGGGCGGCTAAGGCTGCACCTTTAGTAGGTTTTAAAATTTCACGGTTACTGCGATCAGCCGGTAAATCACGGGCTGCTAAAGCCAATTCTTCAGCGATATAATCCACACACACGTCATAGCGACTGCGAGGAATAGAAAGGTCTTCATAACTGGCGGTAAAATCTATGCCTTCATCAGGCAAAATAGGGATGGGTCCGTACTTGCGAAGCAGCTGCCAATAATAATATGCCCGTAAAAAACGAGCTTCAGCTTTTGTTTCTTTGATATGTTGCTTCAGCTGCGTTTCATTCATCTCTTCGCGAATGTTATCACCGTTTACCAACTGATCAATATTATGAATGTAGATGGAAGCATCTCGAATACCGATATAACACACCCTCCACTGTTCCTGTAAGAATTGTTCAGTATATTGACCTCCACGATAAATCCTGTATGATGCCAATTGACCAAAGACATAGTCATCTGCCTTTTCACGGTCTGTATAATACATATCGTCCGAGATAAAATTAAACTGATTGGCATTTTGCTCCTTGATGCATACGTCCCAGTTGTCACGATTGCGCAGATAACTGTAAACACCTGCCAACCATTGTTTGGAGTAATCCATGCTTTCAAACACATCCTGCAAATCGCGCTGATCGCTCAGCAGGTGATCCACCTTTAAGTAATCTGCACAAGCATTGAACGAAAGCACTACTGCCAAAATTGTCAGTGCAGAAATTAATCTGTCTTTAAGTTTATTTATTTTCGTTTTCATACGTAAGTAATTTATTTTCCTTTCTAAGTTTATAAGCTGATTGTCATACCTACAGTTACACTTTTAGTAATTGGATAAGCCATACCATTACCGCTACCTAACTCAGGATCCCAGAGTTTCAAAGTATCCCAAGTAAAAAGGTTGGAACCAATTAAATACAAGCGTACATTGTTAATATGCCATAGGTTGATAATTCTTTTAGGCACTGAATAACCTAACTCTAAAGTTTTAAACCTCAGATAGGCACCATCACGCAACCAATACGTAGAGGCACGATAGTTATTGGCATTTCCGCCATAACTCAAGCGAGGATATTTTGCATTGGGATTCGGGTTGGTTTCACTCCAATAATTTCCAACCACATCTGTTAGTATATTCCCCCAAGGCAGTGTGTTTCCTGCACGAACTTCAGAGAATGGATAAACAGCCGGTCCATTGATGAAATATGATGATTTTCCCGCACCTTGGAAGTGTACGTTAACGTCAAGACCTTTCCATGTCGCCGATACTCCGACACCATACACAAGGTTTGGCACACGAGTAGATCCGATTGCCACTTCGTCATTGCTGTTAATAACACCATCACCATTAATATCCTTGTATTTAATGTCACCCGGCATATATGCCCCAAATTCTTGTTGCGGACTGTTGCGGATGTCCTCATAATTTTCAAACAAACCAAGTGCTATCAAGCCTTTGGCTTGTTGCCAACGGTAACCTTGTGTCATTTTGTAAGGAAGCGCATTTGCCTCTTCGTCATATTCCAAAACCCGATTACGGGTATATGTAATATTACCACGCATGGTTAAATCCACCTGGTCAATTTTCTGATTGTAGTTGAATTGCCCGTCAAAGCCCACGTTTTCCATCTTACCTATATTCGCCCATGGTTGCGCTGTACTACCAAGTCCTGTTATTTCAGAAAGGTGTTTGCGTTGCATATAAATGTCACTGCGGACTTCTTTAAATACGTCGAATGCTCCCGATATTTTATTATTCCAGACATTAAAGTCTAAACCAAGGTTTTGTTTGGTTGCTACTTCCCATTTCAGATAATCGGCAGCTAACACAGAAACATGTAAACCGGGATAGTTAGACAGACTCCCTTCACTTGCCAATCCACTGTAGTTCGGACTGTTTAGGTCGCCGTAATTATATCCTTCAACCGTACCTATTGCACCCATATAGGGGAAGCGTACATCATGGCTGATTTTGTTATTACCAACCTGCCCGTAGGAGTAACGGATTTTCAACAGGTCGAAAAAATAAACATGATCCTTGATAAACGGCTCTTCAGAGATATTCCATGCTCCTGAAATAGCAGGGAAAAAACCAAACTGTTGACCCGTCTTAAAGACTTCAGATCCTGTATAACCTCCATTGAATTCAACAAAATAACGACTTTTAAAATCATAGGAAACACGTCCCGATACACCTTGGTCACGGCGTGGAATACCACGTGCGATATTATTGCCCACATTGGAGGTTTCGGCTTGTTCGCGTTGCGAGTATTTTATGAAAAGATTAACATTATGCATATCTGCGAATCTTCTATCATACATCAGTTCACCTTCGAGGTTATAAACACGTTCTCCCCACGAATCCGATTCTTGTTCCATGAGTCTTTGCGTAGAAACACGGTAGAAAACTAAATTTCCGCTACTGTCGCGGCGGCGTTGGGTATTGTGTTGTTCGGGCCAACGCACGTGCTTGATGTTGTTACGGCTATCGGAGTCAAAAGCAAAACGTCCTGTAAAACGCAAACCTTTCGTTATAAAATCGAAATTTTGTTCCAAAGTGATATTGGTTTCCACTTTACTGCGCCAGGATTCGTTATAACCGGTTTGAGTAGCCAACACCCAAGGGTTGGTCAATTCACCGGTACCATAAGCAGGTGTCAAACCATTAGAATATGACAAAGGTGTTGCTAAAGGAGAATATCCTGTAATAGATTTCCAGATATTAATACCTTCTGCATTTACGATTTTAGTAGTTAAATCGGGGTCTTCAATATTTCCGTAAATGGTGTATGTCTGAGACAAACCAGCGCGATTCTGTTTCTCAAGAAATCCCGATACTCCTGTTCGTAGTATTGTAGAGGGTGTAATATCAATATCAGTGTTCATACGATAATTGTATCGTTCTAAATTACTATTCGTATTATAATCCTTCAACATCTGGTCTGTTTTGTACATTCCCTCTTCACTCATATAGCTCATTGACACAAAATATCGGGCTGTTTCACCTCCCCCACTTAAGTTGACCGATGCTCTCACAGAATTTGCACCATCTTTTAGCAGGATATCCTTCCAGTTAATATTGGGATAAAGGTCAGGGTCGAGATTATTTTCAATAATTCTCATTTCGATATCGTTGTAGAGTGGTTCAAGGTTTCGTGTACGTCTGGCTTCATTCAGCAACTGCGCGTAAGTAATCCCATCCACGAACTCAGGGGTTCGGGTACGTGTGCTATAACCATATTCTACCTTACCATTGATATTGATTTTCCCGGCATCACCTTTCTTTGTTGTGATGATAATAACCCCGTTGGCACCTCTGGCACCATAAATAGCTGTAGCAGAGGCATCTTTCAACACAGAGAAAGATTCAATGTCTTCAATATTGATTTCATTAAACGGACGTTCAAAACCATCCACCAAGACCAAAGCTCCTGTACCGGCTCCAAAAGTTGAGATACCCCGAATCCAGAACTCCGATTGATTGGAGCCGGGTTCACCGGAAACCTGCATGGAAATCACCCCGGCAATATTTCCGGCTAAAGCATTGGTGATGTTTGCAGTAGGTACTTTTAAAGTTTTAACGTCCACTGTTGAAATAGCTCCGGAAATGGATGCTTTTTTCTGTGCACCTGTACCGGTAATCACCACTTCATCCAACACATTCACGTCAGCACTGGTCATTTGTACGTTAATAGACGTTCTTCCCTCCACTTCAACTTCCTTTTTACCATACCCTATATACGAATAAACAAGGGTGGCACTTCTTCTCACCGTGATGGAATATTTCCCATCAAAATCAGTATTTACACCAAATCCCGGTTCATTTTTTACATAAATATTCACCCCTATCATGGGATCATTATTTTCGTCGGTCACCATACCGGTAACCTGTATTCTGTTATCTTGCTGTGCAAATGTGCTTGGTATCATGCAAAGCAGAAATAATAATGTACTTATCAGAATTTTTATCTGTTTCATGTTTTTGATTCAATTTAAAGGTTACTATTCTACTTTGATTGATCTGATACGACGATTATCACGGTCGGCTATATAAAATGTATTGATATCATCATCGTATATAATACCGAAAGGCGAATCAAACTGAGCATCGCGCAACGCACCGTCAGAATACCCCGGAGCACTTTCAGGTCGTCCGGCATAGGTTGACACTTGTCCTTCAGGTGTTACCTTACGAATACAATTATTTTCTCCATCGCATACGTAGAAATTGTCATCTTTATCAAAAGCCCCTTGTTGCGGCTCGTTGAACAATGTATTACCTACCCCGACACCATCTTTGAAGCCGCGTCTTTTTTGACTTCCTACAAATGGCTGTGGTCTCTCAAATGCTCTCTTCTCAAAATTATAATCCATCCTGGCAATATAATGCTGGTTTTTACTAACGATGTAAGCAAAATTCCCACTGGGGGCAATCTGTATATTGAATTCCCAGTTATTATCTTGAACCAAGAAGAAATAGTTCGTTCCTTCTTTTCCGTCTTCATTGAGTTTGTCGGCTGTAGGACCTCCATAACGCCAAATCTGACCGGCACGATTAAATACTTTATAAACCTGAGATTTACTGTATGAATTAAACCAGTAATCTCCTGAAACGGGGTGTACGGCACCTCCGTTACATTGTTTGTGGTGCATCACAGCCCTCCACGGAACCGATGTTCCGTTGGTGAACTTTCTGGATGATGAATCACGCGGAATAATCACCGTACCGTTCCAATGCCAGTCATCACCATCATTCGCTATAATCATCGTATCGCGGTAATTTGGTACATTATCGATGTTTTTTGTAAAAGCAATGGTGCGCGGTCGTCTTAAATCGGAATTGGTACGGAAGATGGTTTCTACCGTCTTCTCATACATGTCGATAAAGCGAAGTCCATTATTCTCTTCAATGAGATAGATGTTTTTCTTCGGTCTTCCATATTCATCCAAACTTACAGGGTCAGTGTCAAAAGCCAACCAGAACGGGCTTTGGAACTGGGCTTTATCAAAAGCACCATCTACAATGGCGGTATTACCATCTTGATCCGTAAAACCAAGAAAAGTTGAAACGTTTTTGGTAAACGTATAGACCAATTTTTTATCTATGGTACTTGGCGCAGTATGTCCAACTACCACTTTAACAGGTGCTTGAATAATTTCACCTTCTTCACGAAAATCGTTGCCGCGCAGAGACGGAACGATGCAATAAATCAATGTCCCTTCCGGATTAACACCAGTCACAGCTGCTTTGATGTTGTTGATATACACCGCAATGCTGTCTTTATAACCACCGAAATTTTCACCTTCAATTAACATTTGTGTTGCCACGCGTCCGCTGTCGGGTGAAAAAGAGGAAACAACAACAGGCGAGGCCGGATTATGATCAACTATTTTCCTTAATTCATCGTCCACACAAGAAGTCATGTGTAGCACCAAAACAAAAGACGACACCATTGACATCACCCGTAGAAATGATTTGTACGTGCTCTTCATCTTTTTATAATTAAAATTGATTGAGTAAAAAAATATTCTGTTTATTAATTCTGATTCTGTTTACTGTTTATTTATCTAATTTTTTGAATAACATTTTCATATAGAACCCACCAACCACTGAACGTGCTTTGAAATTTTGCATTTTACCATCGTCTGTATCATAAAAATCACTAATGGGTACACGACTTTCTGTTTCATTGGCATAACGAAAAATTGGCGAGATAAAGTTACTAAAAACTTTTGAATCTTGCGACAAACATGCTGTCCACATAATCCAATCAGATTTGGTATATGTTTTTCTTGAATCTAAGGGCAAACCATATTTGTGTTCAGACTGGCGTTTCAGGTAAAAAGGAATCTCTTTTTCAACAATTTCCGACGAGAAGATGTTCAAATCTAATAATCTATCCCATACTATGTTGTATTTCTGACTCCAAGTTCCGGGGCGGTCAAAAGCCAACTTATAATGATCACCATCCTCTGCCATTTGTTTCCATTGTGCAGCCATTTTTTCAGCCTCTTGGGTATATTCTTTTGCAATATCTTGTTTTCCTAACATGGCTGCCATCTTTCCGTAGCCGGCTATCGCCAATATTGCCTTAATAGATAAATTGGCATTATGCGCCAAATGCCCTGCAAAATCATCGGTACAAAGTTGATTTTCGGGGTCTAATCCCTTTTCTTTCAGGAAATTCGCCCATGTAGTGAGGGTGTTCCAATGCTTAGAAGCATAAGCTGCATTTCCTTCTACAACTGAGATTGCCGTGGCAAGCAACATCATATTACCCGCTTCTTCTACCGGCATATCTTCTCCGTAATTCTGCCCATTCGCATTGGGATAATGTCCCAAATCGTGCGCCGGATATGGTTTTGTCCATCTGCCACTTTCGCTGTAATGGAAAATGGGATTCAACATACCTTTCAGCAAATCCGGGTTATAAATAAGGAATAAAGAGGAGGAAGGATAGGTGACATCTACTGTATTGATGAATCCGCCACTGTGATTTTCTTTGGAAAGAAAGAGTATATTGCCTGCCTCATCCAATAACAATTTATGAGCGGCTACAGCTTGACGATAAACAAGCGCACAAAGAGCAGCGTATTCATCTCCTCCAACAGATTGGGCTTCTTTTACTACATCTACATCAAAGGTGCGACATTGCTCCATAATCGGGACATAATTGTTCCGTGCACGTTCAAAAGCTTGAAAAATATCAACTGCTCCATCATGTTTCCAATAGGCTTTCCTGCGTTGATAAAAGTATTCAATGGCATAAATATCATCATATCCAATCATCAAATATCCATCTTTACCGGTTTTATCCACTTTTCCAATCTGATCTGCATAAGCCAACACAGGCATATCTCTATTCAGATTTGATACAAATGGTTGTCCGGGTCTTTCGGCAAGCAGTTTTCCGGTGTTCATAAAAGCATGCTTCATAGCATGATAATCACCGATATTCAACTCAGTGTTGTTGTTTGAACCGTTGGTAAGATAAGCATATCCCCAATCGATGCGCACGCCGTCGCCGGCACGCTTTGTAAAAGCTTGCTCAACCGTACCCGTTTTCAAGTAGGATCGTCCGTTATTTTCAATTCGCTCCGTTACTACTGCTTGAGATAAATCATGTACAGCCAATTGTGGAGTTGTTTCTATATATAATTGTACATCATGTTCTTTTTTATCTGTGGAGCGCACTCTGTATGAAATGTAATTAATGGGGGTAGAAATGAGATCTAAATCATGGGGTAACAGTGGAGCTGTAAAGATCAGGTCCAATTCAACCGGACCACAAATAAAAGTATAAAAAGTTTGTGTTGGCAATACATTCACGGCTTTTTGTACAGCTTCCATTTCAAAACCACTTGTTTCCGTTTTCTTAAATAGATTAAAATCCACATAAGCCCCTCCTGTCGTGTTATAGCAGTGTGCAGCAATGACGTTTTTGCCTTTTTTGAGTTTTTTCTTTTGTGCATTACTCAGCACCAACTGTACATCATTTTTCCAGGAATAATCGGTTTGAACCAATTTCTCTCCATTCAGATACAATTCAAACACATCGTCATGCGAATATTGCAGCATAATGGTTTCTTTACTGAGATCATCTTCAAGATTAAATGTGCGGCGCACCCAAATATCTTTGGTTTCCCAACGGGTACCGATACGGGGCATTTCACGCGTTCCAAAAGCCGCTTCCCCCATTCTCCAATGGCTATCGTCATACTCAATCTCTGTCCATTTTTTATCCGGCTTTCTAAAAGTATAAGATCCTAACCAATACTTTCCTTCATCAGCAGGAATAACAGATTCAAGATTTAACTTATCCTTACCCATAAAACGATAGATCTTTCCGTCCACACGCAAGGCTCCAATGATGGGATGTTCTGCACCCGTCCAATGCTGTACATTACCTCCAGTCAAATTATCATAGGGCGACCAAATGGAAAAGTTGGGGTCGGAAAGGATAATGGGCACTGCGGGTGCACGCAAGGCAAATTCAAAAGCAGGCTTGTAATAATCTGTCGGAATTATTATTTTTTTCTCAGCAATGGATAATTGCCCTGTCACCAAAAAAAACAAAAGAAAAGTAATGATATTTTGAAGAAGTTTTTGGTTTTTCATTATATATACTTATTGCATAATTTAAAGTAAAGTCAAAGATACATGTGAGCGGGTTATTTTTTGGGTTACAAAGAGGGTTACATTGAAAAAAAAACAGTAATTCCATTGAAAATACACGATTTTTTCGTTTTGAACGATAAATTGTTGGTTATTTTTCAATTTGGACAAGTTCTGTTGTTTTCCAACAATAAATTTCCCTCAAGAAACAAAACTACCTTCCGTATATTACAATGAGCCAATTTTGATTCAAAGGTAATCAATTTTATAATATTGATTCATACTATAACAACAGTATGGAAATAAAACACTATTTTTGCCGTATATTTACAATACTTGATATATTTATGTACTTAAAATACTTTAAACGCATTCTTGATATCGTACTGGCTTTAACAGCATTGTTAATCTTATCTCCATTTTTTCTTGTGATATTGGTCATTCTTGCCTTTGTCGGGAAACATCCACTATTTTTCATCCAAGAGCGGATAGGTTACAAAAACAAGGTATTCAAAATTATTAAATTGAACACCATGTACAAAAATTCCGATCATGGAGGGACAAACAGTCTTTCCACTGACAACGATGCCCGTGTTATTCCCTTCCGTCGTTTTCTCAGAAAAACTAAAATCGATGAATTGCCTCAACTATTGAATATTCTACAAGGCAGCATGTCGGTTGTCGGAGCACGCCCTCAAATGCCGGTGGACTTTCAAAAATATTCACCTGAAGTACAAAAGCATATCTACGACACGCTTCCCGGTGTTACGGGAATAGGCTCTATCATCTTCCGCAACGAAGAGAAATGGATCTCTAATGCTAATGGTGATAAACATGCATTTTATCGCGAACATATTTCTCCTTATAAAGGTTCTGTTGAACTTTGGTATCAAAACAACGTTACTTTTAAAAACGATATACTGATAATATTGCTTACAGTTTGTGTGCTGATTAACCCCAAATGCGAATTGATGTATAAGGTATTCAAAGATCTACCTCCTAAACCGGAGGTGTTTAATGGTTAATGCTTCGGACTATCTTTATAACTTTATGAACTTTTTAACTTTACAAACTTTTTAACCCTTCGACACGCTCAGGGCATCACTTT
>Ga0172382_10005188_pt1 | contig 19549 bp, 17 predicted proteins | sample Leawel138RmetaG_FD_122245 | JGI IMG/M metagenome (GOLD analysis project Ga0172382, IMG submission 122245) | Leachate microbial communities from a municipal landfill in Southern Ontario, Canada - Leachate well 138R metaG | ecosystem: Engineered > Solid waste > Landfill > Unclassified | place... | reverse complement strand
GCCGCGCAGATGGCCGCGGAAGATTACGTTGCGGCGACCGGCTCGAAGCTGAAAGTCGAGATCGTCTTTGCCGATCACCAGAACAAGCCCGACGTCGGATCGGCGATCGCGCGCAAGTGGTACGACGCCGAAGGCGTGGATGCGATCGTCGACGTTCCCGCTTCTTCGGTGGGGCTCGCCGTCAACCAGATCACCCGCGAGAAGGGGAAGGCCTTCATCGCGGTCGGCTCCGGTACGACGGAGCTTTCCGGCAAGAGCTGCTCGCCGAACACCGTCCAGTGGCTCTACGACACGTGGCTGCAGGCGAACGCCACGGGCTCGGGCGTCGTCCGGCAGGGTGGGGACACCTGGTTCTTCCTGACCGCAGACTACGCCTATGGCCACTCGCTCGAGCGCGAGCTGTCGAAAGTCGTCGTGGAGAACGGCGGCAAGGTGCTGGGCAGCGCGAAGGTGCCGCTCGGCACGCAGGACTATTCCTCGTTCCTGCTGCAGGCGCAGGCCTCCGGCGCGAAGATCATCGGGCTGGGCAATGCCGGTGCCGACACGATCAACTCGATCAAGCAGGCGGCCGAATTCGGGCTGACGAAGAGCGGCCAGAAGCTGGTCGCGTTCCTGCTCTTCATTCCCGACATCAGCGGGCTCGGGCTCGAGGCGGCGCAGGGCCTGCAGACGACGCAGACCTTCTACTGGGACCTGAACGAGCAGACGCGCGAATGGTCGAAGCGCTTCGCGGCGCGCCATGGCAACAAGTACCCGACGTCGGTGCACGCAGGCGTGTATTCCGGCGTGCTTCATTACCTGAAGGCGGTCGACGCGGCGAACACGGACGATGGAACGACCGTGATCGCCCGGATGAAGGAAATGCCCACCGACGATCCCCTGTTCGGCAAGGGCTCGGTGCGTCCGGATGGCCGCAAGATCCACCCGGCGTACCTGTTCGAGGTCAAGAAGCCGAGCGAGTCGAAATACGACTTCGATTACCTGAAGGTGGTCGCGACGATTCCCGCGGAACAGACGGCTCAGCCGCTCGCGGAGAGCCAGTGCCCGCTGGTGAGAGCTGGTTCGTAGAAGCGCCGGAACAGATGCGTCTGCCGTCGTCGATTTCCTCGCACCTGCGGCTCCCGTTGATGGCCGCACCGATGCTGCACGTCTCGGGGCCGGAGCTGGTCTCGGCCGCATGCCGCAGCGGCGTGATCGGCGCGTTTCCGACGCCGAACGCACGAACCGCCGACCAGCTCGATCGCTGGCTGACGCAGATCGAGGACGATTGCGCGAGGGCCGAACGTCCCTGCGCCCCGGTGTGCGCGAACGTCATCATGCGCTCGAGCCCCGACCTGCTCGAGGCCGATCTCGCGGTGCTGCTGAAGCATCGCGTGCCGCTCGTGCTCGCGAGCGTCGGTTCGCCGAAGTCGATCATCGCCCCGCTGCACGACGTCGGCTGCACGGTGCTGGCCGACGTCGCCTCGCTGCGCCATGCCGAGAAGGCGCTGGAGGCCGGCGTCGACGGACTCGTGCTGCTCAGCGCGGGCGCCGGGGGCCACACCGGGTGGGCGAACGGAATGTCCTTCGTGCGCGCGGTGCGTTCGCTCTGGGACGGACCGCTCGTGCTCGCCGGCGGCATCTCCGACGGTGCGGCGCTGTGGGCGGCCCGGGTGCTGGGCTGCGATCTCGGCATGATGGGCACGCGCTTCATCGCCACCGAGGAAAGCATGGCCGTGCAGGACTACAAGGCGATGCTCGTGGGCAGCACGCTCGACGACGTCGCGCTCACCCGCGGGATCAGCGGACTGGATGCGAACTTCCTGCGACCGTCGCTGCTCGCCTGCGGGCTCGATCCGGACGAAATGGCGAAGCCGGTTTCGCCCGAGCGCGCAAGGGAGCTCTTCAGCGCCTATTCGTCGGAGCTGCGCGGACCGAAGCGATGGGTCGATCTCTGGAGTGCCGGTCATACGGTGTCGGCCGTGGACGCCGTCCGGCCGGCGGCCGAGGTGATCGACCGGATCGCCGAAGAGTACCGGGTTGCACGACGCGAGACGGCTGCGCTGCTCGCCGAGGCGAAGGGCTCGCATTGACATCGCTCGACCCTCACGCCTATATTGTTTACCTAGAAGTAGAAACACAGAACACACAGTAAATCCACCGATTCCGGGAACACGCGGACCCGGGCGGCCTTCGCGACCCTTCGCGACCCGTCGGCCGCCGGGTGTGTGCAACGCAGGCGAGAGACAGCATGAGCGACGCGTCGTCGGTATTTCTCAGCGAGCAGGAGCTCCTCATCCGTGACTCCGCGCGCAGGGTCACCGCCGAGGTGATCGCGCCCACCGCGGCCGAGCGCGATCGCACCGGCGCCTGGCCGAAGGACGAGCTGAAGGCGCTCGCCGACGTCGGCCTCACCGGCATGCTCGTGTCCGAGGAGTTCGGCGGATCGGGCGCCAGCTTCGTCGAGTATTGCCTGGCGCTCGAGGCGATCGCCGCGGCGGACGCGGGCGTCGCGACGCTGCTTCACGTGCACAACAGCGTCGGCATGACGATCCACCAGGTCGGCAGCGACGAACAGAAGCGGCGCTGGCTGCCCGCGATGGTGCGCGGCGAGACGATCGGCGCCTATCTGCTTTCGGAGCCGCACGCCGGCTCCGACACGGCGGCCATGCGTACGTCGGCGCGTCGCGACGGGGACCACTACGTGCTGAACGGCACCAAGCAGTGGATCTCGAACGGCAGCGAAGCCGGCGTCGGCATCGTGATGGCGAAGACCGACAAGTCGGCGGGCACCCGGGGGTACAGCCTTTTCGTCGTCGACCCGCGCGATCCGGCCTACAAGGTGCTGCGCGTCGAGAGCAAGCTCGGTCAACACACGGCGCACACGGCGCAGATCCAGCTCGACGATCTGCGCGTGTCGCGCGACGACCGGCTCGGTGACGAGGGTGCGGGGTACCGCATCACGATGGGTTTGCTGTCGGCAGGGCGGGTGGCGATCGCGGCGATCGCGGTCGGCGTGGCGGGTGCCGCACTCGATGCGGCCGTGCGATACGCGAAGGAGCGCGAAGCCTACGGCCGCCCGATCTTCGAGCTGCAGGCGGTGAATTTCGACCTCGCCGACATGGCGACGCAGGTCGAGATCGCGCGTCAGTACACGCTGCACGCGGCACGCCTGTGCACGGCGGGCGTGCCCTGTGCGAAGGAGGCGTCGATGGCGAAGCTCTTCGCGAGCGAGATGGCCGAGAAGGTCTGCTCCGACGCGATCCAGATCCACGGCGGCTACGGCTACGTGAACGACTTCCCGGTCGAGCGCTTCTATCGCGACGTGCGTGTCACCAAGATCTACGAAGGCACCAGTCACATCCAGAAGCTGATCATCGGGCGCCATCTCTGAGCGGCGATTCCGGATGGCGGGCGTCTTGGATGGCCGCGGTCGCCGCGGCGGCCGGTACGAGGCGGCATGAGCATGGAATCCCACACGGTACGCTTCACGGGGAAGGCGTGCCCGGTTCTCGCCGCCGACGTCTACGGCCCCGACCTCGCACCGTCGGTCCTGCTGCTGCACGGCGGCGGCCAGACACGCCACGCGTGGGGCGATGCGGCGCGAAGGCTGGGCGCCGCGGGCTGGCACGCAGTCGCGCTCGACCTGCCCGGTCATGGCGAGAGCGCGTGGATCGACAGCGGTGACTACTCGGTGCTTGCGATGGCCGCCGAGATCGCGGCCGTCGCCCGGACGCTGCCGCGTCCCCTGGCGGTCGTCGGTGCCTCGCTCGGCGGCCTCAGCGCGATGGGCTCGCTTCTGCTGGCTCCTCCGCTGCGATTCGATGCCCTCGTTCTCGTCGACGTCGCGCCCCGCACCGAGCGCGACGGCGTCGAACGCGTGCTGCGATTCATGTCCTCGCACCCGGAAGGCTTCGCGAGCCTGGACGAAGCCGCACTTCACATCGCCCGGTACCGGGGTCGTCCGTTCGACGGCGCGCGCGAGGGCCTGCGCAAGAACCTGCGGCGGCTGCCTTCGGGCCGCTGGACGTGGCACTGGGATCCGCGACTGCTCGAGCCGGCCCATGACGCACAGCGTCGCGATGCGAGCCTGTTCGAGCGCGCATTGGGCGACTGGCACGGACCGACGCTGCTCGTGCGGGGGATGCAAAGCGACGTCGTCAGCCGCGACGGTGCACGCGAGCTCCTGCGCGTCGTCCCTGCCGCCCGTTGGGTCGACCTCGAAGGGGCGGGACACATGGTTGCAGGCGATGCCAACGACGCGTTCACCGACGCGGTGATCGCATTCCTGGACGAGGTCGCGCCACCGGGGTCGCCGGCGGATGCGAACGTTCGCACGAGGGATCGATGAATCCGGAAAGCCTCAGCTATCACGACGTCATCCGTCGCAACGCTTCGTTGCACGGGGAACGGATCGCCTTCATCGACGGCGACGAGCGTCGCACGCACGCCGAGCATGCGAAATGCGTGGCGCGCCTCGCGGGAGGGCTCGCCCGCATCGGCGTCGGCGCCGGCGATCGCATCGCGGTGCTGCTGTCGAACGGAATGACGTTCGTCGAGCTGCTCGGCGCGGCCGCGAGCCTCGGCGCGATGGTCGTACCCGTCAATGCGCGGCTCTCCGTGGAGGAGGTCGAGCACGTGCTGCGCGACACCTCGCCGAAAGTCGTCGTCGTCGAGCCCGGACTGGCTTCGCTGCTGCCGGCGTCGCTGCCCCCCGGCTGCACGGGCTACACGACCGGCGAAGCCGATGCGACGCGCGCCTCGATGCGCGCGCTGTACGACGCGAACCCGATCGCGCCGGCGCGTCCCGTCGACGCCGGCGCCGGTCTGCTCGTCATCCATACCGCCGCCGTGAGCGGTCGCGCCCGAGGGGCGGTTCTCACGCATCGGGGGCTGCTCGGCGCCGCCGTTCACGCCGCGAGCGCGTGGCGATTGACGCCGGCGGACGTGCACGTCGGCGTGCTGCCGCTGTTCCATCTCGCGGGTATCGGCCTGCTGCTCGCGGTGCAGCACGCAGGCGGTGCGACGGTGCTGATTCGCGGCTTCGATCCCGGCGCGCTCGTGGACGTGATCGCGCGCGAGCGCGGCAGCGTGCTCGGCAGCTTTCCACCGATGCTCGCCGGGCTCGTCGATGCATGCGCGGCCCGAGGCGAATCGCTTCCTTCGCTGCGCATCGTCACCGGAATCGATGCGCCGGAGACGATCGAGCGGTTCCAGGGCGTCTGCGCGGGCGCGCGGTTCTGGGTCGGGTACGGACAGACGGAGACCTCCGGGATCATCTCGATGGCGCCTTTCGACGAGCGGCCGGGCAGCGCCGGGTGTCCCATCGCCGTCAACGAAATCGCGATCCTCGACGACGAGGATCGGCCGCTTCCGCCGGGGAGCGAGGGCGAGATCGCCGTGCGCGGTCCGATGGTCTTTCGCGGCTACTGGGGCGTTCCCGACGCGCAGCAGCCGAGCTTCCGGGGCGGCTGGCACTTCACGGGCGACCTCGGACGCCTCGATGCCGACGGCTATCTCTGGTACATCGGCCGTTCTCCGGCGAAGGAGCTGATCAAGCCGGGCGGCGAGAACGTCTATCCGGCCGAGGTGGAGCGCTGCCTGCGCGAGCATCCCGACATCGCCGAGGCGGTCGTCTTCGGCGTGCCCGACGCGCAGTGGGGTGAAGCCGTGATGGCGGTCTGCGTGGCGCGCGAGGCGAGGGTTCCGTCGGAGGAAGAGGTGATCGCGTTCGTGGCCGAACGGATCGCGCGATACAAGCGACCGAAGCACATCGTCTTCGTCGCGTCGCTGCCGCGCACCGCCGCGCAGGCGATCGATCGCGCCGCGGTGAAGGCGGCGCATGCGGCCGCGCGGCACTAGCGGCAGGAACGGGATACGACCGGAGCGGGGGCTCGGCCTCGGCCCGCTCCTTTTGCCGGCTCCCGTCCCCGTTCGTCGTTCAGCGTCCGGTGAACACGGGCTTGCGCTTGGCGGCGAAGGCCGCGAGCCCTTCCTTCATGTCCTCGCTGTTGGCATGCGCCTCGCAGGCGAGCAGCTCCAGGCGCAACGCCGTCTCGACCGGCTGCTGCAGGCCGTCGCTCACCAGCTGCTTCATCCGACGCAGGCCTACCGGGCTCTTCGAGGCGATTCGCGACGCGAGCGATCCGGTGGCGGCAGCGAGCTGCTCGTCGTCGACGACGAGGTTGACGAGCCCGGCGGCGACCAGCTCCTCGGCGGGGACGAACTCGCCGGTGAAGAGCAGGTACTTCGCCCGGGTCGGTCCGATCTTTCGCGGCAGGCGCACCGATGCACCGCCGCCCGGCAGCAGCCCGTAGTTGGCGTGCGCGTCGCCGAGCCTTGCCGAGCGGGCCGCGACGACGAGGTCGCAGCACAGCACGAGCTCGAGGCCGCCGGCGAGGGCGAGTCCGTTGACTGCGGCGATCACGGGCATCGGGAAGTGCTCGAGGCGGTTCATCGTGTCGAGCACCCGACGAAGGAAGCGGTCGGTCGCGCCCGCGCCTTCGTCCGACTGCGCGCGCACGTATTTCAGGTCCGCGCCCGCGCAGAACGCGCGACCGCTGCCCGTCAGCACCACGGCGCGCACGGCTGCGTCCGCCTGCGCGTCGTCGAGCGCGGCGTTGATCCCCGAGAGCACGTCCGGCGTCAGCGCATTCATCGCATCCGGGCGGTTCAGCGTGATCCACAGGGCGCCGTCGCGCACCGCGGTGAGCACGTCGTTCATTCGCTTCCTTCCTCTCCTGAGGCGCGCCAGGGATTCGACCCGAGCGCTTAGTCATTTACTCAACGGTAAAACGGCTGCTATGATGCCCGAAACCGTCGAAGAATTGTAGGAGGGCGGAGTGAATCCGGAATCGAAGTCCGGTGCCGGCCACGCGGGCTGCGCACCCTTGCAGGGCGTCCGTGTCGTCGAGTTCGAGGCGATCGGTCCGGGCCCGCTCGGCGGCCGCATGCTGTCGGATCTCGGCGCCGACGTGACGCTCGTCGCGCGTCCGACGAAGAGCGGACTGCCGCCGGAGATGACCGCGCCGCGCGACGGCGCGCTGCTGAGGGGCAAGCGCATCGTCGAGATCGACCTGAAGGCGCCGGACGGCGTCGCGCGTGCGCGCGAGCTCGTCGCCGCCGCCGACGTGCTGATCGAGGGATACCGGCCGGGCGTGATGGAGCGCCTCGGCCTCGGACCGCAGGCGTGCGCCGAGGTCAACCCGCGCCTCGTCTACGCGAGGATGACCGGCTGGGGGCAGGACGGGCCGCTTTCCCGCGCGGCCGGCCACGACCTCAACTACATCGCGCTCAGCGGACTGCTGTCGCTCGCGGCTCCGGCCGGACAGGCGCCGCGAACGCCGCCCACCGTCGTCGGCGACGCGGTCGGGGCGCTCGCCATGGTGTGCGGCATCGCCTGCGCGCTGCATCGCGCACAGCGCGAAGGACGCGGCAGCGTCGTCGACGCCGCGATCGTCGATGCACTGGCGATGCTCTCGCCGCTGGTCCTGCTGCTGCGGGCGACCGGCGAGATCGAAGGGAACCGCCCGAGCGTCTTCCACGACTCTCCGTTCTACGACACCTACGCCTGCGCCGACGGGCGCCATCTTTCGGTCGGTGCGATCGAGCCGCAGTTCTACCGCGAGCTGCTGCAGCGGATCGGCTTCGACGACGTCGATCCGGCGCGTCAATGGGACCGCGACGAATGGCCGGCGCTGAAGAAGCGGATGCGCGAGCTCTTCGCTTCGAGGCCCCTGGAGCACTGGAACGCGCTGCTCGAGGGAACCGATGCGTGCTACGCACCCGTGCTGACGCTCGGCGAAGCGGCGGCGCATCCGCACAACCGCGCGCGCGGTCTCTTCGACGTCTCCGGCGACGGCCGTGTCGAGGCTGCGCGCGGCCTGCGCTTCTTCGATCTGCCTTCGGCGCAGGGTCGGTCGGATCCGTCGTGACGGACAGCGGTCGTGACGAACAGCGGATTACCCCAGGGGCGGGGTATTGACCGAAGGGTAAAACCAGTTAGTATCGAATCGGCCACGCGACGTCCCGCCGACGTCCCGGCCCGGGAGAAGGATGCATGACCGAAATCTACGTGGTCGGCACCGGCATGACGCCGTTCGGGCGCCATCTGGACGTCGACATGAAGTCCCTGGTGCGCCAGGCCGTCGAGGCGGCGCTGAAGGACGCGGGTGCGGAGAGCTCGGCGCTGCAGGCCGCGTTCTTCGCGAACGCCTCGCAGGGCCACATGGAAGGCCAGCACATGATCCGGGGACAGGTCGCGCTGCGCTCGATGGGCATCGGCGGAATCGGCGTGGTGAACGTGGAGAACGCCTGCGCGAGCGGTTCCTCGGCTTTCGCCCTCGCGTGCACGCATCTGCGTGCGGGCGCCGGCGACGTCGTTCTCGCCGTCGGGGCGGAGAAGATGTACTCGCTGGACCGTGACCGGATGTTCTCGGTGTTCGACAGCGCCTGGGACGTGCACGAGGCGGAGAAGATCCGCGAGCGCCTGCTGAAGCTGGGTGAAGGGGTGGAGGTGCCGCCGGGGTCGACCTCTCCGAAGCCCTACAGCGTCTTCATGGATGTCTACGCGGCCTTCTCGCGCGCGCACATGAAGCGCTTCGGTACCACGCAGCGGCAGCTGGCCGCCGTGGCCGCGAAGAACCACGGGCACTCGGTGCACAACCCGCTGTCGCAGTACCGCAATGCGTACACGATCGACGAGATCCTCGCCGCGCCGCCGATCACGTATCCGCTGACGCTGCCGATGTGCTCGCCGATCTCCGACGGCGCGGCCGCGGCCGTGCTGTGCACGAAGGCCGGACTGAGCCGGCTCGGCGTCGATCGATCGCGCGCGATCCGGATCCTGGCGAGCGTCGTGCAGACGGGGTCGGATCGCGACGAGTCGGACTACCGCAGCCATTGCACCGCGCTCGCCGCGCGTCGCGCCTACGAGCAGGCCGGCGTCGGACCGGCCGACGTCTCGGTCGCCGAGGTGCACGACGCCACGGCGATGGGCGAGATCATCCAGATCGAGAACCTCGGCTTCTGCGATTTCGGCGAAGGCGGTCCCGTCTCGGAGCGGGGCGACACGACGATCGGCGGACGCATTCCGGTGAACCCGTCGGGCGGGCTGGAATCCAAGGGGCATCCGGTCGGCGCGACCGGCCTCGGCCAGATCCACGAGCTCGTCGCGCAGCTGCGCGGCGAAGCCGGGGCGCGGCAGGTCGAGGGCGCCCGCATCGCGCTCGCCGAGAACGGCGGCGGCCTGCAGGGCATCGAAGAGGCGGTCGCCTGCATCACCATTCTCGGCCGCTGAGCGGGCCGATCCGATCGGAGGAACGAATGCAGTTGCAAGGGAAAGTGGCGTTCGTGACCGGTGCGGCCTCGGGCCTCGGTCTGGCCACCTGCGCGATGCTGCACGAGGCCGGTGCGCGCGTCGTCGCGACCGACGTCGACGGCGAAGCGCTCGAGCGCGCGGTGGAGCCCTTCGGCGAAGGCGTGCGGGCCTTCGTCCTCGACGTTTCCGACGAGAAGGCGATCGAGGCCGCCGTGGGGCGTGCGCTCGAGGTCGAAGGCGCCGTGCACGTCCTCGTCAATTGCGCAGGCATTCTCGGGCCGAGCAAGACGATCTCGCGCGGGCAGCCGTTTCCCGTCGATCTCTGGGACAAGGTCCTCGCCGTGAACCTGAGCGGAAGCTTCCACGCGATCCGGCACGCCGCGCTCGCGATGACGCGCAACGATCCGGACGAAGGCGGTGAACGCGGGGTGATCGTCAACACCGCATCGGGCGCCGCATGGCAGGGGCAGATGGGCCAGGCCGCCTACAGCGCGAGCAAGGCGGCGGTCATCGGCATGACGCTGCCGATCGCACGCGATCTCGCCGAGCACGGCATCCGCGTGGTGTCGATCGCACCGGGGCTGTTCGAGACCGGCATGTCGGCGGCGATGCCGCCCAAGGTCTCGCAGAACCTCATCGACAACATGGTGCTGTTCCCGCGGCGGATGGGGCAGCCGCCGGAGTTCGCCTCGCTGGTCCGGCACATCGTCGAGAACCCGTATCTGAACGCCACGACGATCAGCGTCGACGGTGGAGGGCGTGTCGGCACGCGCTAGCGGCGGCAGCGGCGCGACAAGACGCCGCGCGCAGGGAGAGGAAGGATGACCCAGACGAATTCCGTGGAGGCGACTTGAGCACGCTCCCTTTGCCGGGAAGCGGCCTGGACGCGATCGCCGAAGGGGCGCGCTGCGCGAAGAGCGTCGCGCTCGCGGCCGACGCGGTGTCGCTGCGTTTCGGCGGCGTCGTCGCGCTCGATGACGTGTCGGTCGACGTGCGCGACGACGAGCTGCTGGCCGTCATCGGCCCGAACGGCGCCGGCAAGACGTCGCTGATGAACTGCCTGAGCGGCTTCTACCGGCCGCAGCAGGGCCGCATCCTGCTCGGGGGCCGCGACGTCGGCGGCGCGCCGGTGCACCGGATCGCGCGCGAGGGCGTCGCCCGCACGTTCCAGGGGACGCACATCTTCTCCGGGATGACCGTGGTCGAGAACATCATGGTCGGGCGGCACATCCACATGCGCTCGACGCTGCTGTCGTCGTTCGTCTGGTTCGGGCCGTCCCGCGCCGAGGAGATCCGTCATCGGGAGATCGTCGAGGAGATCATCGAGTTCCTCGAGATCGAGACCATCCGGCATCGGACGGTCGGAAGCCTGGGCTACGGGCTGCGAAAGCGCGTGGACCTGGGCCGGGCGCTCGCGCAGGAACCGCGGATCCTGCTGATGGACGAGCCGATGGCGGGGATGAACGTCGAGGAAAAGGAGGATCTCGCGCGCTTCATCCTCGACGTGCGCGAGGCGCGGCGCCTGCCGGTCGTGCTCGTCGAGCACGACATGGGCGTCGTCATGGACCTCGCCGACCGCGTCGTCGTGCTCGATTTCGGACGCAAGATCGCCGAAGGCACGCCGCGCGAGATCCAGCAGGATCCGGCCGTGCTGAAAGCCTATCTTGGCGAAGGGGACCGCTGATGGTGCCGATGCGTACCCTTCCGCAACTGCTCGATGCGCACGCCGACGCCACGCCCGATCGGCTCTCGCAGCGCCACAAGTACCGGGGAATCTGGCGCGAGTATTCGTTCTCGCGCGTCCGCGACGAAGTGCGCGCGCTCGCACTCGGTCTCGCGGCGACCGGCGTCGAGCGCGGAGAGACGATCGCGATCATCGGCGAGAACGAGCCCGAGCATTTCTGGGCCGAGCTGGCCGCCCAGGCCCTGGGCTGCAAGGTCGTTTCGCTGTATCCGGACCTCACCGCCGAGGAAGTCCACTACCTGCTCGCCGACAGCGAAGCCGTCTACCTGTTCGCGCAGGACCAGGAGCAGGTGGACAAGGGGCTCGCCGTGCGCGACGAGCTGCCGTTGCTGCGCGCGATCGTCTACTGGGACGACACGGGGATGTGGTCGTACCGGCAGGACCGGCTGCACACCTTCGCGTCGCTGCAGCAGCGCGGGCGCGAGCTGCACGCGCGCGAGCCCGGACGGTACGGCTCGCTCGTCGCCGCCGGCCATCCCGACGAGACCGCGGTGCTGTCGTACACGTCGGGCACGACCGGCCGGCCCAAGGGCGTCGTGCTCACGCACCGCTACCTGGTCGACAACGTGCACCGGCTGATCACCGCCACCGGCGCGCAGCCCGGGCTGGAATACCTCACCTACATCTCGCCCGCCTGGGCGACCGAGCAGATCTTCGGCATCGCGCTGGGCGTGGCGTTGCCGATGGTCGTGAATTTCCCCGAGGGTCCCGAGCAGGTGCTCGAGAACATCCGCGAGCTGGCCGTGGAGGCGATGACCTTCGCGCCGCGGCAGTGGGAGAACCTGGCCGCGACGATGCAGGCGCGCATGCTCGACGCCGGGCCCGCTCGCCGCGGCGTCTACGAATGGGGCCTGCGCATCGGGCACGCGGTGAACGTCGCGCGCCTCGAGGGGCGGCCGATTCCGGCCTCGGCGCGCCTGGCGTATCCGCTCGCGGAAGCGCTGGTGCTGCGACCGTTGCGCGACCAGCTCGGACTCACGCGCCTGCGCATCGCCTTCTGCGGCGGATCGACGATGGCCCCGGACGTCTTCCGGCTGTTTCATGCGATCGGTGTCCCCCTTCGGAACATCTACGGCTCGACCGAGATCGGGCTGCTCACCTGCCACCAGGGCGAGCGCTACGACCTGGAGACCGTCGGCCACTGGATGCAGGCGCACCCGGAGGCCGGGCCGCCGCTGGAGTGGAAGCTCGGCGAAGGCGGCGAGCTGCTCGTGCGCGGCGGCTCGTTCTTCAGCGGGTATTACCGGCGCCCCGAGGCCTTCGCCGAACGGGTCGTCGACGGCTGGTACCACACCGGGGACGCGGTCACGCGCACCGAGCGCGGCGAGCTCGTTTTCCTCGAGCGCATCTCCGATCTTCGCCGGCTCCGCTCCGGCGAGTCGTATCCGCCGCAGTTCGTCGAGACCCGCCTTCGCTTCAGTCCGTTCATCAAGGATCTGATGACCGTCGGCGACGAGACGCGCGATTTCGTGGCGGCGCTCGTGAACATCGACATGAACGTCGTCTCGCGCTGGGCCGAGGAGCGAAAGCTTTCGTTCTCCACCTTCACCGATCTCTCGCAGAAGCCGGAGGTCGCCGAGCTGCTGCGACAGGAGATCGAGCGCGTGAACGGCTTCCTTCCCGCGCATGCGCGCGTGCGCCGCTTCGCCAATTTCCCCAAGGAGCTCGACCCGGACGAAGGCGAGCTCACGCGCTCGCGCAAGCTGCGGCGCGAGTTCCTCGAGGAGCGCTACGCGCCGATCATCGACGCGATCTACGCTGGTGAACCGGAAGCGACGATCGAGATCGCCGTGACCTACCAGGACGGACGCCGCGGCCGGTTCGCCGCGCGCGTCTTCATCCACGACGTCGATGCGCCTGCAGCCGCCGCGGCGGCGACCGCGCAGGCGAGGCAGGCAGCATGATCGATTTCCTCAACTACCTGATCAACGGTGCGCTCGTCGGCCTGCTGTACGCGCTGGTCGCGATGGGCTTCGTCGTGATCTATCGCGCGTCGAAGGTGTTCAACTTCGCGCAGGGCGAGCTCGTCGTCTTCGGCGGCTTTCTCGTCTGGTGGATGGTCGTCGCGCAGGGCCTGCCGATGTGGCTCGGCATTCCGCTGGCCTTCGTCGCGGCGGGGCTGTTCGGCCTGCTGATCGAGCGGCTGTTCTTCTCCCGGCTCGTCGGCGAATCGATCTTCTCGATGGTGATGGTCACGATCGGGCTGCTGATCCTGATCCGGGGCCTGATCCTCGTGCTGTTCGGCCCGCAGGTGCAGCCCTTCCCGATCGTCTTTCCGCTCGCGCCGATCATCGTCGGCGATCTGCTGGTGCCGCGCTCGCTGTTCTTCGGCGGGCTGCTCACGATCGTCGTCGGGCTCGGCCTGTCGTGGTTCTTCAACCGCACCCGCGTGGGCCTGCGGATGACGGCGGTGGCGGAGGATCACCAGATCGCGATGTCGATGGGCATCTCCGTGCGCCACTCGCTGATCTTCGCGTGGGTGCTCGGCTCGGTGATCTCGACCTTCGCGGCCATCGTCTACCTGAGCGGCAAGTCGATCAACCTGCTGACCTCCGAGATCGGCATGGCCGCGCTGCCGGTTGCGCTGCTCGCCGGGCTCGAGTCGATCGGGGGGCTGCTCCTGGCCGGCGTGCTCGTCGGCGTCGTGCAGGGGCTCGCCACCGCGTACCTCGACCCGCTCGTGGGCGGTGCGGTCGGCTCGGTGCTTCCCTTCGTGATCATGCTGCTCGTGTTGTTCATCCGGCCGACCGGGATGTTCGGTTGGCGCACGATCGAGAGGGTGTAAGTGGATCCGTCGGGCGTATTCGCAACCAGCTTCCGCAAGGATCTCGCACTCGTTCGCACGCGCGGGCAGTGGGCGTGGCTGATCGGCTTCCTCGCCGTGCTCGCGCTGCTGCCGTTCTTCGCCGAGGCGCGTACGCTCGCCGTGCTCACTTCGATCGTCATCATGTCGGTGGTCGTGCTCGGGCTGCAGATCACCACCGGCATGGCCGGGCAGATCAATCTCGGGCAGGCGGCGTTCATGGGCGTCGGCGCGTATGCGACGGCCGTGCTCGCGACGAAGGCGGGATGGCCGATCTGGGCGGCGTTGCCCGTCGGCGGCTGCGCGGCCGCCGTGTTCGGTTTGGTCTTCGGCATGTCGGCGGTGCGCATCAAGGGTTTCTATCTCGCGCTCACGACGATCGCCGCGCAGTTCCTGTTCCACTTCCTCGTGCTGAACCTGCCGTCGTCGTGGCTCGGCGGCTCGAACGGCATCACCGTGCAACCCGCGCAGCTCCCGGGCGTTCGCTTCGACACCGATGCGTCGCTGTACTGGCTGGTGCTCGCGGTCGGTGCGCTGATGGCTTTCGGGGCCTACGGAATCGCGCGCAGCCGGCACGGACGCGCGTTCGTCGCCGTGCGCGACGACGACGTGGCATCGGGGATCATGGGGATCGACGTCGTGCGCACGAAGGCGGTCGCGTTCCTCGTCGGTGCGTTCTACGCGGGGATCGGCGGCGGACTGTGGGCGTACTACGTCCGTTTCGTCGCCGTCGACCAGTTCACGCTGTTCAACTCGATCTGGTTCATCGCGATGATCATCGTCGGCGGCATGGGATCGATCACCGGCGCGATCGTCGGCGTCGTCGTGATCCGGCTCGTGCAGGAGGCGATCACGGTGGCCGGTCCGCAGATCGTCGAGCATCTCCCGTTTCTCGGCGGCGACGTCGTCTTCGCCGCGATGAACATCTTCCTGGGCGGAATCATCGCGTGCTTCCTGATCTTCGAGCCGAAGGGCCTGATGCACCGATGGGCGATCCTGAAGCGCTCGTACCGCCTGTGGCCATTCCCCTACTGAGACGACTTGTACCGAAGGAGGCAGCAACGATGTTCAAGGCAGAGAAGGTCGACCATTCGTGGGCACGCGCCGTCGCCTGCGGCGTTGCCGCGGTCGGCGTGTCCTTCGCGGCGGTGGCGGCGGATCCGGCGCGGGCGCAGACGACGTACAACATTGCCGGCCTGGCCGATTTCAGCGGCCCCTACGCCGACATCATGAAGGATTACGCGGCCTGCCGGCAGGGCGTCGTCCAGTGGTGGAACGACGAGGCGGGCAAGCCGCTCGGCGTGAAGCTGAACGTGAAGGACTACGACACGCGCTACGACGTCGCGCAGACCGCCAGCCTGTGGCCGGGCATCCGTGCCGAGCTCGAGCCGGTGGCCGTCTTCGGCCTCGGCGGGCCGGACGTCGCTGCATTGCAGGAGCGGCTGCCGGGCGACAAGGTCCCGATGTTCATGGGCACCTCCGGCTATGGCTACGGCTGGAAGCCCGGCTCGTGGATCTTCAACGCGCGCGCCACCTATCCGCACGAGGCGGCGGCCTTCATGGAGTGGTTCCGGCAGAAGCGCGGCGGCGACGGCCCGCTGAAGCTCGGCATCATCTCGTCGGAGGCGTCGCCGGCCTACGTCGACATCCACAAGGGGATGGAGCACTACGCGAAGGAGAATCCGACGAAGCTCCAGGTCGTGGAGGTCATCTACGCGGAAGTGCAGCCCACCGACCTCACGCAGCAGGTGAACCGGCTCGTGCGCAAGGGCGCGGAAGTCATCCAGATCCAGACGAACACGGCGGCCGTGGTCGCCACGCAGCGGGCGCTGCAGAGCCTCGGCAAGAACATTCCGATCATGGTGAGCGCGCACAACAGCCTGCAGGCCTCCGGCAAGGCGGTGGGCGGCATCCAGCAGCTCGAAGGCAGCTTCGAGTCGTACGGAATGGCGGTCCCGACGGGCGAGAAGACGCAGGCGAGCGAATTCCACGCGATGCTGCGCGACAAATACAAGATGAACGCCAACTTCAACGTTCCGTGCCTGATGGGCATGAGCCAGGCCTTCGTCGCGGTGCGAAGCATCGAGAATGCGGTGAAGGACGCGGGCGGCAAGCGCATCACCGGCGAGGACGTGCGCAAGGCGCTGCTCACGCATCCGATCCCCAGCGAACAGAGCTTCGGCGTGCTGCCCGACCTGAAGTACTCCGAGGAAGCGCCGTTCCCGGTCGAGGGGTTGAGCGTGAATATCGGGAGCATCGAGAAGGGGCAGTACCGGATCGTCGCCGAGAAGGTGCCGGTGCCGAAGGTCACGAAGTGGTGATTGCGCAAGCGGATGCGGCCCATGCAGGGCCGCGTTCGGCGGCGGCGGACACCTCGCTGCTCGAGCTGAACAACGTCGAGGTCCTCTACAGCGATGTCATTCTCGCGGTCAAGGGGATCTCGGCGCGCGTGCCGAGGGGTGCCTGCGTGGCGCTGCTCGGCGCCAACGGTGCGGGCAAGAGCACCACGCTGAAGGCCATCTCGAACCTGATCGTCAGCGAGGACGGCCGTGTCTCGAGCGGCGGCATCCGGTTCGAGGGTCAGGCCATCGAAGGTCGCGATCCCGAGGCGATCGTGCGGCGCGGGCTCGTCCACGTCATGGAAGGTCGCAAGGTGCTGCGCCACATGACCGTCGAGCAGAACCTCGTCGTCGGCGGGCACATGTCGGGCGGGCGCGAAGCGCGCGAACGGCTCGACGAGGTGTATGCGCGCGTGCGGCGCTTGGCCGCGCTGAAGGACCGCACCGCGGGATACCTGTCGGGCGGCGAGCAGCAGCTGCTGGTCATCGGGCGGGCGATGATGGCCAGGCCGAAGCTGATGATGATCGACGAGCCTTCCCTCGGGCTCGCGCCGCTGATGGTCGAGGAGGTCTACGAGCTGCTCGCCCAGCTCAAGGCGAGCGGGCTCACGCTGCTGATCGTCGAGCAGAACACCCGCGTCGCACTCGATCTCGCCGACTACGGCTACGTGATGGAAGGCGGTCGCATCGTGCTCGAAGGCTCGGCATCCGAGCTGCGGTCGAACGAGGACGTGCGCGAGTTCTATCTGGGGCTGACGCTCGAGGGCGAGCGCAAGAGCTACCGCGAGATCAAGCATTACCGGCGTCGCAAGCGCTGGCTCGGCTGAGCGCGCCGCGCGCGCCGCCGGAATTCCGCGCACGAGACACGACAAGTTCCCGAGGACTCAACGCATGGATGCATCCGCACTGGTCACCCGCGAGGATCGCGGGGCTGTCGCCTACCTCACGCTGAACCGCCCGGCGCAGGGGAACAGCCTGTCGCTGGCGACGATCGACGCCCTGTACGCGCATCTGCAGGCGCTTCGGGACGAAACCCGAATCGCGGTCATCGTGCTCGGCGGCGTCGGCGGCAAGATCTTCTGTGCCGGGCACGACCTGAAGGAGTTCTCGGACGCGACCGACCCGGAGTTCTTCCACGAGGTCTCCGAGCGCTGCTCGAGAATGATGCAGTCGTTCCACGAGCAACCGCAGATGATCGTGGCCCGCGTCGAAGGGGTCGCCTCGGCCGCCGGGTGCCAGCTCGTGGCCAGTGCCGATCTCGCCGTGGCCTCGAGCGATGCGCGGTTCGCCACCCCCGGCGTGAACATCGGGCTCTGGTGCCTGACGCCGATGGTGCCCCTGAGCCGGGTGGTGCATCGCAAGCACGCGATGCAGATGCTCGCGACCGGACGGCTGGTCGACGCCGCGTTCGCGCTGCGCGTCGGGCTCGTCAACGAGGTCGTCGAACCCGACCGGCTGGACGAAACCGTCGACGCGCTGGCTCGGGAGATCGCGAGCAAGTCGACCTACACGATCGCGCTCGGCAAGAAGGCGTTCTATCGGCAGCTGCAGATGTCGCTGGCCGACGCCTACGCGTATGCGGGCGAGCTCGTCGTCCGCAACATGATGCATGCCGACGCCCGGGAGGGGATCGCCGCATTCGTCGAGAAGCGAAGCCCGGAGTGGTCGGGTCGATGAGGCGGCGCCGGCGGCGTCGGTGCCGGGCGCCAGGCCCGGCGACCGCGGCGGCTACTTCCGCTTTTGGAGTCCGCCCACGAGGAACTGCACGAAGGCCTTGGCGATCTCGGCTCCCGTCAGCTCCCCGTCCGAGCGGAACCAGCGGGGGATGCCGTTGATCGCGCTCATGAACCAGAACACGGCGAGCTTCGGGTTGCACGGCTCGATCGTCCCGTCGGCGATGCCTTCCTCGACCAGGCCGCGCATGAGCCGGTCGAATTTCCGGCGCCGCTGCAGGATCCGCCTGCGGTGCTCGGGCCGCATCGCGTCGATCTCGTGCAGGATCGCCGGCGCCGACAGCTCCCGGGTCAGGTTGTCGATGTAGTACTCGACCAGCCGCTGCAGCTTCTCCAGCCCGCTCCCCGGCTGCGACTCGACGTACTCGATCGCGCGATCGCCGATGTCCATCGCGAGGTTGTGGCACTCGTAGAGCAGCTCTTTCTTGCTCTTGAAGTAATAGTAGAGCGCCGGCTTGGTCACGTTCAGCCGGCTCGCGATGTCGTCCAGCGACGTGTTCTGGTAGCCCTTGTGGCCGAAGGCGCGGATCGCCTCCGCAATGACGGCCTGTCGTTTCAGCTCGTACTGCTCGTCGGCGCTCTTGACGAGGTTGTTCCAGCGAGGGCGGGCCTTCGAGCGCTTCGCCGCAGTGCTTCGGCTGTCTTTCCTTCCGACGGGAGAGGGCGTTTCGGTTTTCATGGTGCCGTAGGAATGTTGCGGTCGTCGAGCGGCGGAACGCCCCCCGAGAGGCGCCTCGCGAAAGGCGGAGCGGATCCTCGTCGCGCCGAGGTCAGCGATTGTATGTCACGTCCTCCTCGCCTGCGAGGGCGAGGAAAGGCGAGGCCAGCGCCCGCAGGTAGTAGCGGGTGACTTTCTCGAGCGAAATCGCCCCTTTCGGAGAGAACCACTGCGGGATTCCGTTGAACGCGCCGAACAGCGCGTACGCGAGCAGGCGCAGCTCCTCCGCCTGTCGCCGGTCGTCCCGAATGCATTCCTCGAGCAGCGCGACGGCCCGCGATTCGATCTGCTTCTTGTAGGCACGCAGCTTTCGGCGCGATGCGGGGCGCAGGCTGCGGTCGGCGACCAGGACCATGCAGACCCCGAGATCGCCCGAGATCATTTTCGCGTAGGCACGGAAGAAGTGGTGCAGGCGCGCCGCAGCCGGCCGGTCGGCGTCGACCCGCGTCGCCAGCTCCCGTTCGAGATCGTCGAGCGCCGTCTTCGCGATCTCGAACAGGATCTCCTCCTTGCTCTTCACGTAGTAGTAGACCGTCGGCTTGGAGATCCGAAGCGCCGTCGCGATCGATTCGAGCGTCGTCCCGTGGTAGCCGCGATCCGCGAATGCCCGGGCCGCGGTCTCCAGGATCAGGCGCTTCTTTCGCGCATGCAGATCGGCACGGTCGTCGCCGTCCCACGGCCGTCGATCCGGCTTGCGGGCATCGTCCCTCTTTCGAGAAATCGAAAGCCGTTGCCGCGCGCGCGTCTTCGCGCCGCCGCCTGCCCGGGTCAATCCGCTCGCCCGCTCAACCGGCCGGTGTGAGCACCTGGCAATGCACGCCGCCATCGACGATCAGCTGCGTGCCCGTGATGTAGCGGGCCTCGTCCGATGCGAGGAACAGGGCCGCGTTGGCGACGTCCCAGGCGTCTCCCAT
>Ga0172382_10005187_pt1 | contig 19554 bp, 22 predicted proteins | sample Leawel138RmetaG_FD_122245 | JGI IMG/M metagenome (GOLD analysis project Ga0172382, IMG submission 122245) | Leachate microbial communities from a municipal landfill in Southern Ontario, Canada - Leachate well 138R metaG | ecosystem: Engineered > Solid waste > Landfill > Unclassified | place... | reverse complement strand
TGTGCAGCTCGATGGAGGCATACGAGCCGGTCGAACCCCCGTCCAAACTCAGCTGCTCACGATACCCCACACCACCTTTGATCAGCGCGTCATATCTGACGTTGGGCGTCGCATCTGTCGGCAACGTCGTGTACGGGACGACTGACAGTCGACGCACCGGGTCCGTGTCGATCTCAAGCAGGACTGTGCGCCGTACCGTGTCGTCCCGCAGCCAGCGTCGGTATTCAGCGTCGGTCATGCCAATACTCCTACTCGTTTCGCATTGCGGGCGTTCAGATCATCGCGGCCACGGCGCTCGACGGCCTGGCCGACGCCGGCTGTGATTTTGTCAGCGCTGCGCTCGGCGGCCTGATGAGTCGCCGTGACTTGTGCCTGACCCATTTGCTCAACCACCTGCGCGAGACGTGCCACTTCCTGCCGCAGCGCCTTCAGCTCTGCCGAATCGCCGCCGCTGGACTGCACCCCGATGCCGTAGCGGCGCAGGATGTCGCTGGAGCGCGGGTCGATGATGATCTCTCCACGATGGATGCCTGCCAGCTGATCGTGCGTGACGTAGGGCGTACCCACTGCAAACGAGCGCCCCTCGTATTTACCGTACTGCTCATAGTGATCACGGGCAAACGCTTCAGCGGTCATATTCGCGCCGTGCTCGAAAAACGCTGCCATCACATCCGGGTTGCTCAGCAGGTATTTCTCGCCGCGTGAGCCGTTGAACTCCCTGCCCTCCAGCATCCCGTAGTCGTAGTAATGCTGCATCGCGAACGCCGAAGCATTACCGCTGCCGCTCTGCTCGAACGCGCCCATCACATCGGGATTGCTGGCCATGTAGCCCATGGTGCCCGTTTGCAACTGCGCAGCAATGGACGCTGGCAGTTGCCCCAGCAGATCCGCGATATCGTGCAGCCGCTCGGTGTCGAGCCCCAGGCGCTCCAGTTGGGCCAGTTCGCTGGTCGCGCTGTCGAGCTCGCGCTGGTACTGCTCATGCGCAGCGTCAGTGGCGGCTGATGTCAGCGCGTACAGATCGCGAAGTTGCGCAAGGCTCGTTTCGCTTATGCCGCTGATGCTCTCCAGAGATTCCGCCTGAAGCTCAAGCTGCATCAGCTGGGCTTCTGCTTCGCTGACGGCCTGCCCTGCCAGATCGCCAACAATTCCGGTCAGCCGGTGGTAGGCGTCCTGGGACTGCACGCCGGATGCGCCGTAGTCGCGCCAGAGCGTGAGCGCGTTTTGCAGCGCCCCTTGAACTTGCCGAAGCGCCGTCTCATCGCCACCGCGCGCCGCTTGCACGAGCCGGGTCAGCTCTGCCTCAGCGTTGCCGACTTTCTCGCCCAGCGTGTAGGGTGCCAGCGCACTGGACTCCAGCGACGTCAGGTAGTTTTGCAAGCTCGCGCCAATGCTCTGCAGGCTGCGGTAGGTGGTCAGCTCCTGGCGTAGTGTGGTCAGCCGCGCCTGATTGGCCTGTTTTTCCGCATCAATTCGGGTCAGAACCAGATCGGTCAGCTCTTGCGACATCGACAGCTGTTGCTCGTAGCTGCCCTGCCCGATAGTTGCCCACAATTCTTGCTCACGACGCATTGCGAACACAGGGCTCAGGCCCAGCATCCCGCCCAGGCGATCAGCCAGCTGCCCGCCGGACAGGGATAATTGCAGCGCACGTTCAGCCCCTGCTGCGCGGCGGCTGAGTTCGGAGATTGCGATCCCGAGGTGGTCGACCGTATCTACGACTTCCTCAATGACAGGGTTCAACTGCTCCATGCCTGTTGCGAGTTCAGCAAACCCGCCCGAGAGCGTCATCAGGACGGCGTAGGCTTCTTGCCCGGATTCCGTATTCATATCCAGGGATTCGACAAGATCCCGATACGCTGCTTTGGCTGCGTCAGCCCCCTGAGCTACGTCCGGCATCGACAAACCCAGGTTTTCAAACGCTGCGCCCATCTGATCAGTCGCCCACTCCAATCTTTCTGCATCGCTGTAGAAATTCTGGAAGTAGCTAGTCATGCCAGCGTCGAGGTTCTCCAGTCCGCCGGCGAACTGGATGATGTTTGCCGCAACATCAAACGTCAGATCTCGAAGCTGCGCGAACGGCAGCATTTCTACCGCAACCTGAAACGCCCCGACTTGCTCGATAACAGCGTTAAAACGGGTCGCCAAATCCCCAAGCTGCGCTTCGTCAAGGCCGCGCAGGTAGACGCCTTCGATCATGTCTGCAAGGACAGACGGCAGCTGATCAGCTTCAGCCACCCGCTGAAACGCTTCGAGCATCGAGACTTGCAAATCCATCGCAAGGCGCGGAATCATTTCAGCTTCCGACCACCCACCGAAGCCTCGGATCGTCATGTCCGACGCCCACTCTTGGCCGAACTGACGAAGCTGGTCATCGATGCGCAGCGTGCCGCCGGACGCCACGCCCTGACGATCACCCTTGATCGAGGATTCTGTGAGCGCGTAGAGGCTGTCAATCGCCGCATCGACGCCCACAGCTTGAAACAAGCGGTCCACGTTGCGGGTCGCTTCTTCCATCATATTGCGGATGACGGCATCCGTATTGGCGGCCTGTCGGCTGTCTGTTGCGATGGTCTGGTACTCGCCTCCGTATAAACCTACAGCGGTGCGTTGACCTCGGCGGGTCGTTGGCTCGCGGTCATCGAACAACCCAAGCGCACTCGCGACAGCCAAGCCCCCGGCGATCCAGGGGGCCGCAGTGCTGAGTCCCGCCATCAAGCCGCCGCTCCCTGCCGCTGCGCCCGCCACTCCAACCCCGCCGCCACCAATACCGACCCCCAGCCCAGGGACTAATGCGCCGCCACTTAAACCCGCCGCGAACGACGTGGTGGCGAAAGTAGACGCCCCGATTGTGGTTGATAGGCTGGCGAGCGCTGAGGGCGCAGCAATAATGGCCGATCCGCCGGAGATTAGGCTGTTAAGCCCGCTCACGGCCTTCGTGACGCCCTGATAAGCGCTGCTGACGTTCTGAAGGGTGCCGATGAGGCCGCCGCCCTGTTGCTGCTGCGGATTCTGGTAGCCGAACATCCCGCCGAGCTGATTCGTCACCCAGCCCTGCATCTGGTTCATGACAGGGTTAATCAGGACGTTGAACGTCAGCGACTTGAAGATATCCTTCAGCAAGTCCCTGCCGCTCTTGCCACCCTCGAAGATGGCATCCGTGAGGGACTGGCCTACGCGGTCGAATATGCGGTCAACCTCACGCTCCCAGTTTTGCCACTCGCGCAATTGCGCGTCGAGTGCTTCCTTGGTGCGCATGGCGCGCAATAGTTCTTTGCGGGCTGCAATCTCACGCTTCAGGCCGTCAATCGTCGCGTCACTCACCGCCGGGTCAGTCATTAAGAGCTGTTCTTCCCTGCGAGCGAGTATCATTTCCTCGACAGCCACCCGGCCCAGGCCGTAGGTGTCGATCTGATCCCGCAGTGAATCGGTTTGCTTGCGCACCGCCTCAATGGTGGACTCTTGCGCCTTGCGCTGCGCGTCGAACTGGTCGTTGGCCCGTTTGAGGGCGCCGTACTGCTCGGCCAATGCTTTGTTGGCCTGAAGCTGTGCCTTCGTCTTTTCGTCCGTGGCGAGCTTGATGCGCTCGGCGTACTGGATGGCAAGCTTCTCGCCTTCGTTCAGGCTGCCCTGCGCCGCGCCAAGGCTGTGTAGCGCCGTCTCGCGTTGTTTTTCAGCTTCGATCAGCGCGTTTAGGCGGGCCAGCTCGGTTTGGGTGGTGGAGATTCCGCTCTTGGCTTTCTCTGTGTATTTCTCGCGGATAGCGGCGATTCGGTCGTTTAGCTCTTTGCCTTCAATGCCGAGTCGTAGCGCATCTTTCTGGGTCTGCTCAATTTCCTTTTCCATGCGGTCACGCTTGGAAAGGAATTCCAGAGTCTGAGCCTGCCAACGCTGCTCGGCCTCAATAAACGACTTTCTTATCTCGGCGCGCGCTTGATCAAGGCCAATCGCCTCTTGCTCGGAATCAATCTGCGCACGAATAGCCGCAACCCTGCGCTCCTGCTCTTCTACCCTTCCGAATGGGTCACCAACGACGCTTGTCCGACTCAGGACGCGCAGCGCCTCAAGGCGCTCAACAGCTTCCTTGAGTTGATCCTGCAAAGTGTCTGGGCGGCCCACATTCAGCATGGCGTCCCAAGCGTCTTTCGCTTGGTCCTTTACGAATTTCCACGCTTTTTCGACACTCCCTAGAGACCGCTCAACCTCACTCAGCCTTTCGGTAGTGACTCGCCCAAGCTCGTCTGCTGCGAGCCGGGCTGCATCTTGCGTTCGTCCTTGTTCTTCCAGCGCTCGAATCTGCTGGTAAACAGAAGTCGTCAGGAAGTTGTACTTTTCGTTCAGCTCCGCAGCGGCCTTAGATGGCTCGCCAGCCAGCTTGGCGAACTCTTCGACTACATCAGCGGTCTCGCGGCCAAGCAGTTGCGACGAACGCAATGCAACTTCCGCCACCATACCAATCTGATCGGCTGCGATCTTGCCACTGGCTGCCACCTCGGTAAGCGCGCGAACCGCGCCACCACGAGTAATGCCTGAGAGTCGATCCATCTGCACTGCAAGCATCGACACTTGACTTGCAGACATCCCCAGCGCCCCACCCGTCATCGTCAAATGACGATTGAACTCGTCAAGCTCAGCCGATCCTTGGTGGTAGGCGACAGCCAATCCAGCGGCAGCAGCGGCCAATACCGTATAGGGATTGATCATCCCAATAAGCGTGGTGGTAAGCGCCCTTGCTGCCGGCACGACACCACCAAACATGTCCTTCAACTGCCCGCCCTGCTGGATAAAGACAGTCAAAGGTCGCTGACCGCCTTGCAAGCTAGTCACGATGTCAGTGATTTGCGCAGGGACGCCGCGCATCGCCCATTCCATCTCTTTGGCGGAAAGGCCGCCGGCAAGCATGGCCGCATTAGCCGTTTTCTGCGCCGCCTCCTGCTGTTTCAGCTTCTGAATCAGGGCATCATGCAACGGCCCACTGGTGCGTAGCGACGCGTTGTAAGCCAATTGCTCCGCGCGCGTCATGCCCAGCGTATCGACTTGACGATTCAGCGCATCGACACGACGACGCTCGGCTGCCGTCAAGCGGTCATACTGAAGCTGCGCATCTTTCGACAGATCGGAAATACTGCGCTTCGCTTTCGCGGCAGCGGCTTCTACGCCTTCCGCGCTCGCAGTAATGTCAATCCGCGCCGTGCCGATTGTCTGTTCAGCCATTTCGATTGCCCAATAAAAAAGCCCCGGCGGTTAGCCAGGGCCAGATAAAACAAAACCCGCCGAAGCGGGTTGATGTTGCTTGCTTATGGTTCTCGCCCATGTTTCATTCGAAAATTACTTTCCATGCTCTCGCACATTTCGGCCATAATGCGCGCCGCTGCCGGCGTCAATGATTTCCTTTCCTGGTCTTTCCAGCACTGCTCTATGACGCGCCTTTCTTGTGATCTTTCCTTTGCTTCTGGAGAGCTTCCAACGGCGGCCCCATAAGCAATGAACAGCACAAACAAAGCCGCAATAGTTATGAATGACATGGAAAGCCAGCTCATTCCGGATTTCTTCTGGATTACCCGATCACTCTGTGCCGAATCCTGCGGTTTTGCACTCAGAATCTTCGCTTTCTGGGCGGAGAACTCCTGCTCGGACAGCACGCCCTTTTCTTTAAGCGCCGCCAAACGCTCTAGCTCGTCAATCTGCGACATACCGATCCCCTTATCAACCAGATACAGGCTTGACGTCCTCCCCGCCCTAAAGGGCGGGGATTCCCACTACTGGCGCTCGACGCCCCGAGCGGAGAATGTTTAACGCAGCATTTACGTCACGATCATGGACCGCACCGCACTCACTGCAAACCCACTCTCTTATTCGCAAGCCTGCGATACCTTTCGGACTCGACTCGGGCAATGCGCCACAAGCCGAGCAGGCCTGGGAGGAAAACGATTCATTCACTTCTTTATACCATGCGCCATTCGCAACCGACTTGTACGCAAGCATCGTTTTGAAGGAATGCCAAGATGCGTCGTAAACGCTTTTCGCCATCTTGGTCTTGGCGAGTTTTCCGCTGCTGACGTTGCCAACAGCGATGTAATCGAATCGCCGCACTATGTCCGTACTGGCCTTGTGCAGGAAGTCCATCCGGGTGTTGGCGATCTTGGCGTGAATCTTCGCCACCAGTCGTTTCTTTCTGGCCCTTTGCGCCTTCGCCAGTTTTTCTTCAAGCTGCCGAAAGCATCGGGGATGCTCGATCTTCTCGCCGTTGGACAGCGTAGCCAGATCGGCAAGCCCCAGGTCAATGCCAACGCCGCGCACAGGTTTTCTGGTTTCAGCGTCCGCAACATCAACGACGATGTTCAGGAACCAGTTTCCGCGCCTGTCTTGGCTAAAGCAGGTGCCGTCCTTGATCTTTCCTTCCGGAAGGGGCCTGGAATTGAATACGCGAAATGTGTTACCAGCGAATCGGAACGCATCGCCGTGGCGTTTCAAGTCCCGACCCTTGAGTGGCACCCAGCCCAGCGACCGCTTGCCGCGATAGCGCAGGTACGGGCGCTTGAACTGCTTGCGAGACTTGGCGTATTGCTCGCACACGGCATTGATCGTGCCGGAGTGGATGCCAAGTTCCTTGCTGCTTCCGGCGGTCAGGACGTTCAGATCAAAGCCGGTAGGCCATCGCTTGCGCCATTTGAGCGCATGTTTCTGCGTGTCATTGCAGAAGTTCCAAACGAAATTTACCGCCCGCGCCTGCTTGTTCAGCAGGCCGTTCAGCGACTTCACGCGGTAGCGGTAAACCTTCGTGCTCATTGGCGTTTCAGGTACTCGTCAATAGCGCGTCGGATGTGTTCGGCGACCGAAAGCCCGGTCTTTTCGGACAGGGCCTTGATCGCCGCAATAACCAGCTCGGGCAGGAATATGTGTGTGCGTTTCATGCACATATTATACCTGTGTTTTCATACAGCAGTGCAGCCTGTCGGCTGCGCTCCTTTCCTCCCCGGCCTGAACTCCGGGGTATCTCGGAGCATTAGATGATAGCGCAGCAGGCCGCCACACGGACAGCCAGCTACTCGCGCCCCTCGGACATCTTTTCCAGTGCTCCTCGCTCAAGCTCACGAATGCAGAACATCAAGTCTTCGCGGTCTTCACCTTCAACCTTTAGGCGGTCAAGCTCTGCGAAGATCACAAGGTAGTTCAAGCCAGTTGGCCCGCCCATTCCCTGAATCCACTGGGTGATGTTGTCGTAGAAAAGCTGAAATCCCGCCCAGTTATCGGGCCATACTTCATAGGCCGGGTCTTCGTCGTAGTCTTCTGGCGTGAGACCGAATGCACCCAGGGATTCTGCGCTGGGTGCGCCATCAAAGAGTGCGTGGGCGGCCCCTCTCAGTTTCCCCGGCGACCCTCCAGGCAAGCGAGGCGGTATGTGTTGATGATGGCGTCAGCGCCAGCAGGGAACTCGTCAATCAGGCGAACGACGTTTTCACGGTTGAACTCGTCGGCCAAGTCCCAACCCTGCGCAATCTCCATGATGAAGTCAGCACGGCCCTCGTCCAGCTTTTCAATCCAGCTTGCGATGTTGATTGCGTCCGGATCGTCAGCGCCCGACGCATCGGAGCCGCCTTTGCGTTCGCCAAACTCTTTGACGAATTCAGCATACTCGCTGCGAGTGCGGTATTTGTATTCCACCTTGATGCCTGACTTGCTGCCATCGAGCATTTCAAACTGTGCGGTCAGGGATACGGTTTCCGGGCGCTTGCCCAGGACAATGCGTGCCATGTATGGCTCCTATGATGGAAGGGAAACAAAAATGGCCCCGAATGGGGCCGTAGGGATCAGGAAACGAACAGGTCGTAGCGCGTCGGGCGTGCGGTCAACGAAAGCGTCAGTCGCGTGGACATGGGATTGCTGCGCTGCATCTGCGGGTTGTCGTTGTAAGACACATACCCGGTGTAAAGGATGAAGGCGCCGGTCGGCAGCGTCAGGCGCAGCAGGTGAACGCCTTTACCCTCGTCAGCGTCAAGCAGAGCTTCGTCACGGTCGGAGCCGGGATCATCGCCCAAGGTGAGCACCATCGACTGCGGGCTGCGCGTTGTGGGAATCTGAGTGTCGTCGTCGTCTTCGAGGAAGCCGCCCGTCCAGAATTGCTGATCGCCGCCGGATGTGGTGACTTCAAGAATCTTGTCGATCAGTTCCCAATCGGTCGGCACCTTGATACTGCCGACGCCTTTGCCTGACGGATAGCGGGTCGTGCTGGTGGTGTTCAGCCCTTCCAGTTCAAAGGTGTTGGCATCAGAGCCGTCCACGCGAACGCCGCGCCCATTGATTCGCGACCAGCCGGAAGTCAGAAGTCCAATGTCGCCATCGGCCAGGCCGTGCGCCGTCGATGTTGCAACGGGCGGCTTAGAGTTGGTGATTGCGGAAATAGTCTTGTCCGCGCCAAAAGCGGTAGCCAGTTCCAGGATGCTCCCATTCGGGAAGCGAAAGCGATTGTCTGCCATTTGAGGCTCCTAACGAAAAAAGCCGCGCATGGCGGCAGAAATGAAAAACCCGGCTCGCAGGCCGGGTCGGTTGGGTAAAGTTGGGCGTTATCTGGCTTTAATCCAGATGTCGTAGTCTTGTCGGCTGCCGTGCAGCTTTAGAGGTTCTTCGTAAAGGCTCACCGCCTGCCCCAGCGTCTGCGCCGAAGCGAATGCAGTGCCTTTTTCGATGATCTTTTCGCGCACTTGGAGCGCCAGCGAGCTCGCCGCCGCCCGCGTCTTGGCAAAGCACATCACCTGGACTCGGTAGTTCTCGTCGTCAGGCAGCGTCCTATCCAGAAAGTCGATGGCCTGGCCGCCAACTACCTGGTAAACAATGCAGGGGAAGGTCGGGTTATCCGGGGTTGCGTCTGGATAGCAGCGGTTCCCGACCAAGCTACCCAGCAGGGAAAACAGCGCCGATTCAATGGTGGTGGCCACTACATGCCTCGCAGAAACGAAAAAACCGCCCGAAGGCGGTCTGTCTGTGTTTGGTGGGTTACTTTCGGTACTGTTCCAATAGCGCAGGATTCGCCAGCACTTCGCTCATGCGCTGTTCGCCACGATCAAGTGCGGCCTGTATGGCAATAGCCCCTACTGCGTCATAGGCGGGGCGAAGGAAGGGATAAGCCGGCACCCACTTCGGCTCAGCCAGCTTCGTTTTCTTCGGATATCCGCCCCGAATCACGTTGTAGCGCCAGTGCCCGAACTCAAGCAGATGGCCGTGTGGCGCTTCCTTTGCGTTCCACGCCACTGAATACGTCGCCCTGCCTGGATACGAACGCTTGTCCGAGTACGCAAGGTAGATTGCTTCTCGCAGCAATCCTGGCTTCGGCGGCTTTGCCACATTCGCGCCGCCTTTCAATGCCGTAGAGCCATCAAACACCGGGGCACGGGCCTTAGCTTCATCCCTGAACACCGTACCGGCTGCCACCGCCATCGAGCGCGGCAAATGCTCTTTTGCGACCTCTGCCAGCCCATCCAAGCGGCTGAACGCTTCCTCGAAGTCGAACTTAATATCAGCCATCGGAGCCGCCCTGCTCGCACACGATGTCCGTCCATATATGGCCGGCAAGGTCGTGACGCACATGCTTAATGTCGAAATTCATGCCGCCGTACACCACGCGCATGTCGTCGGTGATGGTGGGCTGGTAGCGAATACGGAAGCTGTAGGCGTTCAGCGACATGGCAACGCCGTCTTGCGTGACAGACTGCCGTGTCGTTGCCATGCCGCTTTGCGTCTTTATCCAGGCCCAAAACTTCCCTACATCCTTCCAAGCTTCAGTCACCTGCCCGGTTGAGTCCTGCTCTTGAGTACGCTTCTGAACCAGGATGCGCCGGTTTAGTTCGCCTGCTTGCATACCATAAACTCCATTAACCGGTCACCGATCCGCCCCACCACTTCATGCCTGTAGTGATTCACATCCAGCATTTCCTCGGGCGTGACGTAATCGGCTGGCACAAACACCGGAACACCCAGTTTCTCGCACACGTCGCGCAACTGACTGGCAAACCGGCTTCGATCCGATATTCCCGGCAACTCCACATGCTGAACAACCATCAGGCGCTTGCACATCGAGGCCAGTGTCTTGATGTCGCCCTCAAGGTCTTCGGCTTCGCGCACATCGGACTTGATGTCCTTCGCGTAGTTCAGGTTCAGCCAGTAACCGTCGAGACTCACCTCCTTGGCCGAACAGATTTCCACCAACACAACATCACTTCTATCAAACGCCTGGCGATGTCTGTGCGTGACGGCTGGCGCACGGGAGCGTGAAAACACGTATGGCGACACTGAATCCGGAATTTTCAGTTCACCGCACAAGAAACGAATCCTTTGGATCGCCTCCTTTGCGGTATGCGTGTAGCCGGGCAGCGCAGGCTGATATCCAGGCCGACCACGGAGCGGGCCATGCACCCGGCACGAACCGATGACATAGAACCTCATCGCCAATGCTCTTTAACCCAAGGCAGTGTCGATTCCCACGGCTTCACGCGGCCATTGAACTGCACCAGCCTCGCATCATCGGGCAGGCGGCCATGCCGAAGGTCACGAATGCTGTAAATGCCAGCGCTGTGCGGCCACAGATCAACGTCACCGCATAGCTTGTGGCTGATCCATGCTTGATCGCTCCCACGGAAGCCGGCCTCTCTGGCTTCGATGATCGATTCGTGTCCTCGGAATCCATCGAACACTTCCGTATGGCTGCCGGTCGTCATGAGATACATGCCGCCCCCGAGGCGCGGGCCATGCCCCCAGGTCTGCCGAGGCATCCAGCCGACAAACGGTGCAGAACGCTCTAACAGATGGTCGATATTGCCGGTCAGCACCATATCCACATCAACCAACATCACCCGCTCGCCCAGGCAGCGCGCTTCGTCAGAGAACATCCACAGCCTGCGATAGCAACTAGGAAACCCTGGCGCTTCCGGCGTTCGGTATTCGCCCAATGCGCGGGCCGCTTCCGGCATAGCCTTTACCTCGACGCCTTCACCGAAGTCGCCTTCCATGTCCGTGATGCAGATGAATCTGTGGGCAAGCGTCAGATTGCGCCGAAACATGGCCGCCAGCACTGATACATGCTCTGGCTTATAGGGCCGGTTGCCCTTCCACAGCCATGTCACTATCGACAGATTCTGCAATTGCGCTCTCCAAATCTCTTACGGGAAAACAGGCCAGCTCTGTGTACCTGCTTGCATTAATGACTTCGCAGCCATGCTGTTGGGCCAGTCGCGCCGTTATTGCATACTGCCGATGCCACCAGCGAACCTTGATTGCATCCGGGTTCTTTGTTTCTGTGTGTGGGCCGTGCCAGTGGATGCCGTGCTTGAGCGAACAATCGGCCCCGATCAGAATCACCCGCTTGGCGCCCATCTCCACCGCGAACCTCACGGCCATCGAGCCGGAGTTGTGCGGGCCGACAAACCTGTGATGGTTCAGCCCGTATCGCAGCGCCGCCGTGCTTGAGCATGTCCAGCGCTCAGCGGGTATGTCGATACGCTGGTGATTCACTTCCCACCATGCCGCATCAGATGCGTACAAAAATCGAGCGAAACGAGCGATTTTCCAGCTATCGTTTACAGTGATGGCGGGCAGCCCTGTGCGCTCGATAAGATCACAATCTTCTTGCGTCAGGCTGGGGCCGCTGGCAATTACCACTACCGTCTGACCGGCCAGCATTACGCCACCGTAGGCTTTCTCAGCGCTGTCAGCATCGCCGTAGCGCCCGCGCACAGCACATACCCATGCCCGGAAGCATCCGGCATACGATCAGCACCCTGCCCATCCCGAAACCTATACTGCGAAGCAAGCTCAATCAGCACAGCGGCCTGAACAGCGGGAAGCGGAACCGGATCACCGCTTGAGTCAACCTCCGGAACCTGATCGCCGTTGCTATCCTCGGCCATCACATAGGCTCTTGCCGGGTCTTTCAGCCACAGAAGAACGGCATTCGATACGGCAGGTAACATGGCGCCGATCCACTCATCGTCGTCGCTACCGTCCACGCGCAGGTGATTGCGGGCCATTTCCATACTGACAAGCATGGTCACTCCTCGCCGCCTTCGTCAGGCTTGCCCAGCTTGATAGGAGGCTGCGGGCCTTCCTTGACCTTCTTGATGACGGTTTCACCGTTTCGGCCAGCGCGGGCAGCCAGGAACCACGCATCGTTGCTGGTTGATGGCTTGGTGCTGGTGTCTTTCCTGGCTATCCACAGCGAGCCGTCAGAAGTCCATGCTTCGCCTGCCTTAGCCTTGTTGCCGTCGCGCCAGTAGCCCTTTCCTTGAATGCCACCGGCTGGATAACGGACTTCTTGGATTCTGCCAGCGGCAACTGCTTTCAGAACAACCTCGTGATCTTCGGCGTCATACGTCATCTCGAACGATTCAAGGCTCAAGCCATCCTTGCCGACAACCCTGCCAAGCTCTTTGGTTTCGCCATTGGTCATGGTGATGATCAGATTACCGTCGCGGTCGATCATGGCCCCGGCCATGCCGATGCCGTCCTTCGGCACAGGGATTTGCTTTACCGCCTTGTCGATTTCGGCCTCGATCAGCGGGCGAACGTCGTCCACGGTTACGCTGGTGCCGTTAACGCCATCCTTGGGCACAGGGATGGCCTTCACCGCCTCGCTGATGGCCTTTTCTGCGTCCTCGCAGATCAATTCAACAGCCTTGTCGATGATTGGTTTGGCATCTTCGAGCGTGAAGCTCTTGCCGTCTTCGGGTTGGCGAAGGTTTGCGGCGGCATCCATCGCCTTTTGCGCGGCCTCTTGGGCCTGTTTGGTTGCAGCATCCAGTGCCGCCTTCGATTCCTCGATAGCCGCCCCCAAGACAGGGCGAACATCGTCCAGCGTTACCGATTTTCCGTCTTCAGGCTGGCGTAATTCGCCAACCGCCTTGAGTAAAGTGTCGCGGGCAGCCTCGGCCTGCTTGAGCGGCTCTGCAATGGCGTCGTCGGCATCCTGGCGTAGCTGCTTGATGGCATCACCCAGAATGGGGCGCACATCATCAAGCGTGAAGCTCTTGCCGTCTTTCGGCGCGGGAATCGCCTTCACCGCTTCCGCTACAGTCGATTCGACCATTCCCTTGATGTCGGGCAGTTCGGGCGCTTGTGATTTGGCCTCATCAAGCTGCCTGCGAAGGTCGGCAATCTCGGCTTTCAGGGGCGCGACTGCCTTACGGATTTCTTCGCCCATCGCTTGGCCGAACAGTTCTGGGTCAAACATAGGCAGACTCCATTGATTTCTTCATAGCCGCAATAGATTTTTGCGTCGCCACGTAGGCGCGCATTTCGTCAATCGCCTTCTGGTCTTCTTCCGATATGGCGGGCGCCGGTTCAGGGGCTGGCTGCTCAATCTTGTTCAAACGAACCTGATCCAGCGGATAGTCCTGCTGCTGCATGTATACGGTGTCGCCACCAACCAGCGGAGCATGGTTGAACCGCAGCCGACCTTCATTCGGGGTTTCCACGCCACCGCCCACCAGCTTGACCGCCACATCAGCGCGCTTGCCTTCGTCCATACGAATCAGCGGCTCTATGTCCATTTCGACACCCAGCGGGCGGCTGATTTTCAGCCCTTCGTCCAGCAGCAATTCAGCATGTTCAATATGCGTTTGCAGCGCGTCCGAGTAATAAATCTGGTTTAGGCCGTCTACGTCAATGCCGTCAGGAATAGAGCCAATACCAATCTTGAACGGCGGGATGCCGAACGGCTGGCAAATCTGCTCGTCCGAGTGCTTCATCTGCTCGACCATTTGCGAGTCGATGGACTTCATGCTGAACTGCGTAAACTTCATGTCGGCACCAACGACGGCGATCTTGCCCGCGTTCGAGCCGGTATAGTTTTCCTCCCAGAACTTCTTTAGCGCTTCGGCGTCTTCTTCCGTCATGCCAGCAGGCGCATACAGAATGCCGCCCGGTTGCGAATTGTTGGCGAAGAACTCGGTGGCCGAGCGCAGAATCTTCATGTTCTTCACAGCAGGCCAGTACGCGGCGGCCATTGGTGGCACCCCTATAAGTGGATGATGGATGGTCATGCAGCGGTCGTGAATGATCTCGCTAGCCGGCACCACCAAACCATCTGCCGGATAGCCTTCGGGCAGGCTGTTGATAGCATCTGTTTGAAGCTGGTAGAACACCGCGCCAGAATCAGACACCATCGGTATCACGCGATTCGGGTCAAGCACGTAGAGTTGCGTCACCACGCCACGGTCATCCCGGCGCTTCAGAAGATACGCATTTCCGCTTACCAGCTTCGTTATCATCCAGTGCTCGCGGAACTGCGCGGATGTCTGGTAGTGGTTCGGCTTGCGCAGCACAGGGGAATAAGCGGGGCTTTCAACCTCCACCCATACGCCCGACTTCTCACGCTTGCGCAGGGTGAACGGCAGCTTCCCAAAGTCGGAGGCAATGCGGTAGATGCAGGCATAGAGCGTCGGATAGGTCAGCAGGTCGCCCTGCGTTTCCGTCACGTTCTTCTGCCATGCGCCCGAGAACGGCTCGGATATGACCCGCCACGCATTTCGCCATGCGCCCGGAACCGGGCTGGCAGCCTTCTTCTTTAGGAAGCCGAACATCATTGCGCCTCGCGCAGTGCGGCACGCACCTTCTCAGCACCCGTACGCGGGTGAATCTTGATGCCGCGCTCTTTGGCGAGAGCGTGAAGCTGATCGGCATCCAGATCGTCCAGGCCGTCGCTTTCGACTGTATCATCGACTTCGATGGCGACCGGCTCAACGACAGGCTTAATGGCTGCCGATTCTTCCGCCTTCGCGGGCGTCACGACGGCCTGCTCTTGCGGCTTCATGTCGGCGGTGCGGTACGTGCCACGGCCCAAGCGGCGCAGCAATTCAGCGTCACGCATGCGCATCATCTTCACTCGGCCGTTCTTGTGAACGAACTCGACTTTCTGTTTCATTCGAATCTCCTGGGGGATAAAGGAAGGGGCCGGCCAGGCCGGCCCCGTGCTTCAACGCCTATCAGGTCGTGCAGGCGTCCCAATTCACTTGCGCCCAGACAACCGCTTGCGGGCGGCGCTTGGCGAAGTTGATGAAGCGCTCCACCAGGAACGCCACGCTGTTGGTCTGGAACATCGACACAACCTGAGCCGCCGTCGGAGAGGTGCTGTTGGAGCTCGGCGCGTCATCCATGACCAGCGAAGCCTGATCGGACATGGACACCTGAACACCGCCTTCGTCACCCAGGAAGATTTCATCGCCCTTGATGAGCATGACAACCGAGCCGCTGGAATCCACGGGCATGTACTGCGATGTGAACACAGGCAGGCCCATGAAGGTTCCGCCGGTCGGAGTCAGTCCAGGGAACGCAGGAGCGCCCATCGGATTGATGGCCGAAGACAGGTCAATGGCAACCGTTTCCGGCATCACCCAGAAGGCACCAGCCACGCTCAGGTTGTCGCCCACCAGTTGCTTAAGCATCGCAGCAGCGTCGCAGCGGATACCTTCGATGGAGCCGTCGCCGTTCAGGCTGGTAGCGCCCACACCGTTGCGGATGCCGGCAGGCGAAGTGCCAGACACGGCAGCGGCATCGCCGACGAACGTGCCGTCAATGGCGGCGCCCACGGAACGGGCCAACTCGTCACGAATGAGCGTATCCGCCGCAACGGATGCGCGGTTCAGCATCTCCTTCGTGGCCGCAGCGATGGCCGCAACCTTCAGTGGCTCCAGCTTGGTGCGGGTGTAAGTCCACTGGGTCAGGGGCTTGGCGGCGCCCTCAGCCGTCCACTTTGCAGCACCAGCCGAGCCCTGAATAAGCACCGGCGTATCGAAAGGCAGGCGGCGCAGGCGGTCGCTGATCTGGCCGACAACCGTGCGAGCACGCAGGTATTCCACGAAATCGGCAAAATAGGCGCCGGAATCCAGCACCAGATTGCCGCCCCAAGTCGGAGCGCCGGTATTGGCTGCAGGAACAGCCGCTTTGGCGAAGCTCTGAATCAGCTTTTCGTCGTCGGGATACAGGGATTTGGCAATCTGCACAGGGTCCATGTGCTCGACAGCGGAAATAGCCTTCACGCGGGCAATGCGCGCGAAGCCGATGCCTGGCTCCAACTTCTCGGTGTTCTTGACTTGCACCGGAACGCGAGCGGTGCCGCCTTGCGCAGGCTGATTCGCGCTCTTGGTGCCGTCAACCGGCTTGGCGGTCGCTTGGTCGCGCTCGGCCAGAACGGACAGACGCGCAATGTCATCGTCCAGGCGCTTGATTTCCGAATTGAGCGTGTCGAACTGCTCGGCCTCGGCGGTGTCCATCGAGCGGCCTTCGTCCACGGACTTCTGGGCCACAGCGCGCATTTCCGCGTCTTTCTCGGCGCGGGTCGCTTTCAGCGCAGCGATTTGTTCGATAAAGGTTTTCATGCCTTGATCCCTCGTAGAAATGAAAAAGCCGCCCAATGGCGGCGATCTGTCTTTTCTGCGAGGTATCAAGGCGAGTGACTTACGTGAGTCGCCTTACGAGGCAGTGGTGCAGGCGTCTATCCCTGCGCGGAGTTACTGCTTAGAAAGCCATTTCTCCCATGCCGTTAAAACGCCTTTCAGAAGGCGAATGACGGCTTCATGAAGCTCTCTTGTGGCAGAGTTCATAAACGCTTGCTCCTATGTGGATATTCTTCAGCGACCTACGTTCAACGGCAGGCGGCGAAGTAATTACGGGCGGCTCAGGCGAACGGCCCCGTTGAGATTCTTTGTTTGCGCTGGCTGTATAAGCCGCACCGGGCCGGACTTGCGCGCAGCAAAGTCCAGCGATTTGATTTGCTCGATGACATCTTGCGACAGCGGGCGGCCATCCATCGACTTGACGGCGGAAATGATGGCTTGCGCGTTGGCCGGAATCGTCACGGCCGACAGCTCAAATATTTCTGTTTCGATAAAGTCGATACCGCCATCATCCCGATATGCGTGCTTGAGCGAACGAAAGCCAATCGACACCGCCCTGACAAGACCGTGCTTGATCTCCCCCCATGCGGTGTCTACGCGGTCTTTCAGTGGTCCAGGTTCGTCAATGGTCGGGATTTCCGCCTCGAACTCGATACCCTTCTTTGTTGGTTCGCCGAACCGCACCAATCCTATGGGCGAGCGATGATCATGCTGATGGAGCAGCGGGAGCGGATTCTTGAATGTCGCGCCCATAGGGTCTACGGTGTCGCCCATCCGATCAGGCGTCGGCGTCGTCGCCCACCCCTTGAAGATGCGCTTTTCATCATCCAGAGCTTTAACTTCGAACAGGCTGTATGCGCGTTGTACGTTCATGGTTTGTTTCCTTCCATCTTCTCAAGCCGCGCCATTGCCCTGCGGCATATCCTAGTCAGGCCGCGTCGGCATAGCCACGCAACCAGCTTTCGTTGTCGGTTGATACATCGCTGACAGGCCACGACTCACCCCAGCATCATCATTACGGTCTTGCGCCCGCGCTTCGAGTCGGGGTTAAGCGCCATCAGTTGCACGGCATCAAACAGCGCCATCAGCGGGTCGATCTTTGCCGAACCGCTTATCTGCTTGGTGATATTGATGGCATTGCCCATCGGAACCGTTTTTGCGTTCCCGACGCACCACGCCATCATCGGCTGCGCGGCGTGCTTCAAGGTTCCATCAGCCAGCCGCCTTTCTGCGGTCTTGATCGTTCCTGACAGCTTCCAGCCCTGGCTGACCGCGACCAGCTTGTCACTCGGTATGCCGCGCTCTTCCAGGGCGTCCAGCACCGAACCAATGCCGGCAGGGTCGGCGCCAACCTTGTCCAGTAGTTTTGAGTCATTCACTTCTGCCACGATCTGGGCCAGCTCGTCCACGTCATCGCCGATGTTCTCGACCAGAACAAGATCGCCATCAGCGGCAAAATCCCGCAGCCTGGGCGCAATCTCTTTGCGGCGCTCAAGCACTGACGGGTGCGCCCAGGCGCGACACCAAGCCAACCATTCTTTGGTGTCCTTGTGCCTGCCAAGTACGCACAACCCAAGCAAGTCATCAAGGCCACCCCCGTCTATCCCAACGCAAAGCACTTCGCACTCCGCAATCAGGTATGACAGGGTTATCTTCTGGTTGCCCTGACCCTCCCAGTAGTCGGCTCCCACCCATCTATCAGATCGAAGGTTTAGACCGATCTCGACGTTCAGGTGCTTTGCCATGAACCCGATAACGGATTCCTCGCCGCTTTCTTCTGCCTGCGACATCATCCGAACCAGATCGGCTTCACTGACGGATGCGCCGAGATTCGGGTTCGTCACATAGAAATTCTTCGGGTTGCGGTGTTCACCCTCGTCCAGCATCTTCTGCGGGAACTCATACAGCACCGGCAGGAATCTCGGGTCTACGATCTCACCATCCCGCACCTTCCTGGCGTACTGCAACTTCTGCTTGAACACGCCGGCGGGAGTCTCGTCAGACTGCGTACTCAGGTAAATAACGAATCCCTCTGGCCTTGACACCAATCCGCCAGTAGCTTCTCGCAGCATGTTCTCGGCCTTGGCCTTCTTGCCGAATATCCAAAGCTCGTCAATCAGCACGATGGACGACTTCTTCCCGCCCACCGTGTCAGTGTCTGCCGCCACCACACTGAGCACCGCCCCGGTGCGACGGTCTGTAATCGTGCGGTAGTGCTCCTGAACGTGGAAAATAGCCTTCAGTTCGTCATCGGCCTGAATCATGTCTCGGGCCGGAAAGAACGAGTTTTTCGCAATCTCTACCGTAGGCGCGATGATGGTCAGTTCTGCCGAACGTCGCCAATTCAGCAGCAGGGCCGTCATCATGATGCCCGCCGCCGTGGTCGATTTCGTGTTCTTCTTACTGATGAGCATGAAGAACTCGGTAATCAGGCGTCGGCCTGTTTGCTCGTCATACGCACCGAACACCGCGCGAACAAAGTCCAGCACCCATTCCCGCGACACTTCACCCATCGTCGGGCTGCCGGCTAAATCAACGACGCGCAACTGCTCGAAAATTCGCATCGCCTTGGCTGCCATTTCGGGAAACAGCGGCGGAAACGGAATCAGACTTTCGCCCGCGACAATCCGCCGCTCCCAATCCAAGCAAGCGGTACTCCAAACCGGAAATTGAGACATCAGTTGATGCTGGGCGGCGCGGCCACAGAGAATCTACCGGAGTTCATGGCATCAGAAAGCTGCTGATCTTTTGCGGACTTCTTGCTGGCTTCGCCCTTACGTTCGTGCGTGAACGGCATCAGAGACTTTGCCGCGTCAAGGCGCAGCTTCATGTCCTCAGTCGGGTCGTTCATAAGCGCCCGCAAGAACTCCTTCGGGTCGCTGTACATCTTGCCCAGATCGGGGAGGCTGATCTGCTTTCCCTGCGCTTTGGCCTCGGCATTGGCTTGTTCAACAGCCGCCTTGCGCTCCAGCGCAGCAATTACATCGGGGTCTTTCATCAGCCGGGATGCTGCTTGCGCGGCCCCGTTCTCACTGTAACCCGCAGCAATCGCAGCCTTCGCGCCAGACAGCCCCGACTGGAGCGCGACAACAAATTTGCGCTTTTTGTCGGTTAAAGCCATAAACAACCTCGGTTAACAAGTTCCTGTTAAGGGGAATTTTCTCTGCGTGGG
>Ga0172382_10005185_pt1 | contig 19559 bp, 14 predicted proteins | sample Leawel138RmetaG_FD_122245 | JGI IMG/M metagenome (GOLD analysis project Ga0172382, IMG submission 122245) | Leachate microbial communities from a municipal landfill in Southern Ontario, Canada - Leachate well 138R metaG | ecosystem: Engineered > Solid waste > Landfill > Unclassified | place... | reverse complement strand
GTGACCATGCGCGCCGATATCCTCGGGTCGCTGTCCGACATGGGCGTCTTCGAGACCGGCGCAGGCGCGCTGCCTGACCCCGGTCCGATCGAACTCGTCAAGACGCCGGACGGCTGGCGCATCGACCGGTTGCCCAACGGCGTCTTCTTGGACTGGCAGCAGTTCCAGGCCACCTACAAGCGGCACACGCTGTACTTCGCCGACCCGACCGGCAAGACCGTCGTACCCGACCCACGCTACGTCGCGGTGTCCGAACCCGACCAGCTGGCAACCGAATTGGTGAGCAAGCTGGTGGCAGGACCCCGACCCGAGATGGACAAGACGGTGCGCAACCTGCTCGGCTCGCCGCTGCGGCTGCGTGGCCCGGTGACCCGGGCCGACGGCGGCAAGACCGGGGTGGGCCGCGGCTACGGCGGCGCCCGCGTCGACCTGGAGAACCTGTCCACCACCGATCCGCACAGCAGGCAGTTGCTTGCCGCGCAGCTGATCTGGACGCTGTCGCGGTCCGGGATCAACGGGCCGTACGTGCTCAACGCCGACGGCGCCGCCCTCGACGACCGGTTCGCCGAAGGGTGGGACACCGCCGACGTCGCGGCGACCGATCCCGGTGCCGCCGACGGCGCGGCGGCCGGCCTGCACGCTCTGGTCGGTGGATCGCTGGTCCGCCTCGACGGGCAACGGGCGCCGCGGGTTTCGGGCCAGTTCGGCCAGATGCCGGGGCAGACCGCGGCGTCGCTGTCGCGGACCGGGCAGGAGGTCGCCTCGATCGTCACGCTGCGCCCCGGTGCGCCCGACATGGCGTCGTCGCTGTGGGTGGGGCCGTTGGGCGGCAACGCATCCCAGGTGTTGGACGGCCGCAGCCTGACCAGGCCGAGCTGGTCGCTCGACGACGCGATCTGGACGGTCGTCGACGGCAACAACGTGGTGCGCGTGATCCAGGACGCGTCGGGGCAGCCTGCCCGCATCCCGGTCGATGCGAGCGCAGTCGTCACGCGTTTCCCGGGTGCGATCGCCGAACTGCAGCTCTCGCGCGACGGCACCCGCGCCGCCATGGTGATCGAAGGCAAGATCGTCCTCGCCGGGGTCGAGCAGACCGCAGGCGGAAACTACGCGCTGACCTACCCGCGGCGACTGGGTTACGGGCTGGGGGAGACGGCGGTGTCGCTGTCGTGGCGCACGGGCGACGACATCGTCGTCACGCGCACCGTTGCGCAGAGCCCGGTGTCCTACGTCAACCTCGACGGGGTGAACTCCGACGGGCCCAGCCGCAACCTGCTGATGCCGGTCAAGACGGTGGCCGCCAACCCGTCGGCGGTGTACGTCGCCGACGGCCGCGGGATACTGCAGCTGTCCGGTTCGGCCGCCGAAGACCCGGGGTGGTCGGAGGTGCGGCCGTTGATGTCGGCAGGCGCGCTGCCGGTGCTGCCGGGCTGACGTGGAACGTGTTGCCCGAACGGAGAGGTGCAGATGGCTGTAGAGATTCCCCGGAAGACGGTGCTGGCGGGTGCGGGGCTCGGGCTGGCGGCGGCCGCGGTGGCGGCGTGCTCGGGCGGGACGTCGAAACGTCCGGCGGGTGAGGAGCTGACCTCGACCGCCGATGTGCCGGTCGGGTCCGGGGTGATCCTCGGCGATGTGCTGGTGACCCAGCCGGTGGCCGGCGAGTACAAAGGCCTGTCTGCGGTCTGTACGCACAACGGGTGCCTGGTCAACGAGATCGCCGACGAGACGATCTACTGCCCCTGCCACGGCAGCATGTTCAGCCTCGACGGCGAGGTGGTCGCCGGTCCGGCGGAGCGGCCGCTGGAGCCGGTGGCCATTCACGTGCAGGGGGAATCGATCGTCCTCGGGACCTAGCTCGGCTTTCGCTTGGCTCTGGCTCTGGCTCTGGCTCGCGGGCTTGCTCCGCGAGCGTGCACTGACGGTCGTGCCCAGCCGAAGATCACGACCGTGGGAGCACTCTCGCGAGTCTCGGGCGGCAAACGGGCGCTGGGGGAGTGTGGCGGTGGCATCGTGCGGCTCGTTTTGCCGTTTGATGCTGGTCCCGGGGCGCCAGCTACTGCCAGGAACGAAACGATGCTGTGGCGAGCGGAGAAACGTTGATCCAGGATGTGCTGGTACTGGCCCATTCGAGGAACTGACGGTGTGGGAGCTGCCGGCGATCAGTAGAACGTCGAGGTGACATTGGAGATACGGGGCGGCGCGTTATCGGCCGACACTGCCCTAGTGCTTGCCCGCGGTACCCGCAAGATGCAGTTTCGCGGAACGCGCAGAACCGCTTAGTGGAGGCTCCTAACAACCGCGGTGCCGTTCAACGCGGTTTGGTTCGGATGTCAGACTTCGTCCATTTCACGGTGTGCTGGAATTGATGCGGAGTATGGGGTCGGACCGACGGTAGCATCGCGGTACATGGGGTGTGCACTCGCTTCGACGGTTGCCGACGTGGGCCGATGACAATGCCGCCGATTCCGCCGCCCGGTGGCCACCTGTCGTGGCGGCCAAACGACACGCCGCCTCCTCCTCGTGTCGGGATGGCGTCGGCTCGGAGTCGAAAACCATGGATTCTGATTGGTGTTTCGGTGTCGGTTGTGCTGGTGCTGATCCTTGGACTACTTGTTTGGCAGGAGACTTCGCGCGAAAGTGGCTCGGGTACCGGCGATCCATCACGCATGGCCGATGACCGAATTGATCGGAGTGTTGGGTTGCTGCGTGAGAAGGACCCTGTGTGCGATCACTGGCATCAGGCCGCCGATGAACTGAATGCCCGCACCGAGGTGTGGAGCGAGGTCGATGATTTGACTCCCGCCTCTCGTTGGACTCCCGAGCAGAAGCGCATTTATGCAGATGTCGGTGAGGCGATGACCGCGTCATCTGATCGTTTTGAGTCAATATTGCCACAGGCGCGAAACGTCACTATCCAGGAGCTCATCGCCCAAGTTATCGTTTATCTGCGCAAGTACGTCCAGGCACTTCCGGAATACGTCGAATCCGATCGTCGGTATGCGAGCATTGCGATGAATTTCGTCAACGCAGTGACCTACTCGTGTAGTGCAGTGCCGCTGGTGGAGGATATGGCGGACGATGAAATTCTGGTGTCGACGGTAGCGCAGCCAGCGTTGCTCGAGGACTTCATGCCCAGCCCAGACCAGATCTGTGCTGAATATCTATCGGTCGTTGAGTTGCAGAATACCGTGCTCAGCGGATGGGCGGAAACGGATGCGACTGTAGCTGCTGCGCAATGGACTGAGAAGGAGCGTGCTCTCAATAATGCAGCGCGCGAAGTCCTCTTGACGGACTCAACTCGGGTGCGGGAGATTGCGCGCAACGCCGAAGGACGCGTGATTGGGGACCTGATTGCGCTGCAAAGCTCATATATGAGGGCTTTTGCAGACGCGATTCCTACCTACGCGCCGGACGATGTCTGGCTATGGAGAGTATCCACCGGCATCGGCGGTGGACTGGGTGCAGCTTGTGGGGCCAACACATGAGTTGGTGGAACACCGAACCGCATACCGGTGAGTACGGCTCCCAGACTGTTTCGCCTCCAGCGTGGCCGTGCGTCGACGAAGAATTACTGTCGAATGCGGCGGCTGGTTTTGAATCACTCGCAACCTATTTGCGGACGTCAGTCATTCCCGAGCTTCAGAGGCAAATGATGGCGCTCTCGGATGCTTGGGATGGAGCGGGTTCGGAGGCTGCACGGAACGAGGCGAGCGCGATTATCGATGGGCATGAAGCTAACGCCGCTATCGCTGACACGCTCGCGAAAAAGCTGCGAAACATGGAATCCTCGGTGATTAAGACCAAGGTAGCAGCCAATGCGAATGCAGACACCACCCAGCAGGCATGTGAGGAAATCCGAGATTCATACAGCGACAAACCAGGTGTCGCTCAACCCCTGATCGAAGCACGAATTGGAGAGGGATACCGCGACAACGTCGATCTGGTTGCGGCCAATACGACCGAGTTGGCGCGAAATATCGGCGTGCCCGAAGGCACTCCTGGCGCAGATGGAAAAATGCCTGCCAGTCAGGGAGAGGCGTCCGCACCGGAGCCGTCGGAGACGTTGGGCGGCAATAACTTCGGGCTTCGAAGGCCTGATGTTCAGCCGGTCTCTTATTACGCGCCTCGGAACAGTGGCGGGATTGGCCCGGGCGGCAATGCTCCAGCGCAGGGCTATCCTCCGCCCCAGCCGAAAAGCCCCGGCGCCTCACTGACTACTCCGGGGGAACAGGCCGTGCCTCCCGCCGCTGTAAACCCAAGCTCAAGCGGTACCCCTTCGATGGGTGGCGGTAGCCCGTCCAGCGGAGGGGGTGGATCTGCCGGCGGTAGTTCGTTGGGGTCGGCCTCCGGCTCCGGCTCAGGAACGGCGCCTGGCTCGGGCTCTGGTTCCGGCTCAGGATCCGGTTCCGGTTCCGGTTCCCCGACCGCCGGAGCATCCAGCCAGCCCACAGCGGCATCAGCTGCTGGGGGAGACAAGGTGGCTGCCGCGGCCGGCCGGTCACCAGCCGGCGGCTTCACTTCACAATCCATGGTTTCCCAGCCGTCTGCACCGCTGGGCGCTCCAGCTCCTGCTGCCCAACCGGCGCCGCCACCCGCACCAGCGCAGCCCTCGGTGCCGGCGGCGGCTTCGTCGGCAACAGCCGGTCCCGGTCTCTCGGGCGGCGGGTTCGGAGGCGCCGCTGCCGGCGGTCCACCCGCAGGTTCCGCACCGACGAGTCCTCCCGTGCCCCTTGGTCCTCCGACAACGCCAGCCCCTCCGGCGCCCTTGAATCCCGGGGCCAACGCGGCGCCGCTGGCTGCCGGTAGCCCGGGCGTCGCACCCATGGCGGCCAGTGCAACCTCCGGCGCCGCCGCACCTGCGCCGATCCCGGTATCGGCAGCGCGTGCGGAACGTGAGGCCATCGCCGCCGCCGCGACGGCGGGAGCACTCCGCCGTCGCAACCAGGGCAACGATCCGACGCAGATGGCGCGCCGAATCGCGGCGGCGCTCAATGTCGGAATCTGGGACTTTGGCTTCTACTGGATCACGGCGGTCACCAACGATGGCACCATCGTCGTCGCCAATAGCTACGGCATCGGGTACATACCGGAGAAGGTCTTCCTGCCGGACAACGTCCGCATGGCAACCGCGGACGAGTCGATCACCGCGGGCGAACGCGGTCGATGGGCGACATATCCAATCCTGGCGGTGCAAGGTTGGGCACAGCATTACGGCCAGAGCCTGCGGTGCGTCATCGCGACGGAAGACCAGTTCCAGGGATTCGATCCCGGGGCGCCGAAGATAGTTCTGCTGCCCGACGACATCCCCGACAGTGGCACGATGCAAGGCCGTTCGCGGTTGGAGGTTATTGCCCCCGCCCCCGCCGCCAAGCTCGCTGCAACAAGCGATGAGCACCTCATGGAGCTCTTGCCGCCCCCGCAAACAGATGAGTCGCCACCCGAAACCGACTTGGCGGTCGCGTGGTTCGAGGTATCCAAGCCGATGATGAGCAGGTCGACTGGTCGAGGTGAGGCCCACCTGAAGGCGATGCTGACCTACGCCGCGAGCGCGATGGAAGACGCTCTGTAGGCGGAACCACCGGCATCGGCGGAACTGTTACCACGGCGGGGTCCCAGTTCAGGGCCGATGTCTCAACGCGCAATGGAGGCGGATTACCCACTCGTCGCCTTTCTGCCGCACCTTGAAATCGAGGCTACCGGACCTGCGACACCCCTCGGTGCACTGAAATATGGCCTCCGCGAGCGTGAAGCCAGGGCTGTCAATCACCCTGGAATCACAGCCAGGAACGCTATTCCGCGGGAACTCGCGCACGACTCGCGGCAACGACACCCAAAAGACTGTCGGAGGCCGGCTCCACACTGGCGGGCATGCTCGATCTCGTCCTACCGCTGGAGTGCGGCGGGTGCGACGCCGCCGCCACCGCGTGGTGCCCGGCGTGCGCGCGGGAGCTCACCGTCAAACCCGACCAGCCGCACCTCATCACCCCTCGGCTCGACCCCGGGGTGCCCGTGCTGTCGCTCGGGCGCTACGCCGGCCCGCGCCGGAAAGCCATCGTCGCGCTCAAGGAGCACGGCCGCACCGACCTGCAGGCACCCCTCGCGGCAGCCCTCGCTGAAGCCCTCGACCATCTGCTGACCTGGGGCGTGCTCGACGTCCCGGTCACGCTGGTGCCCGCACCGACCCGGCGCATGTCCGCCCGCCGCCGCGGCGGCGACCCCGTCACCCGCATCGCCCGTACCGCCGCGGCCGGGCTCCCCGGCGTCGCGGTCGCGCCCGTCCTGCGCTTCAAGGCGTTCACCCGCGACTCCGTCGGCCTCTCGCTGGCCGCCAGGCAACGCAACGTCACCGGCCGGGTGCGCCTCGCCGGGCGCGTCGCAAACCCCATCTCAGACCCCGTCGTGGTGGTCGACGACGTCGTCACCACCGGTGCGACCGCCACGGAAGCCGTCCGTGTCCTGCAAACGTCGGGAGCCCACGTCGTCGCTGTGCTCGCGCTGGCGAACGCCTGACCGCCGGAACCCGATTACCCCGAGGTCAATCGCACGTGAAGAACTGAGAACAGGTAGGGCGAATTAGTGGCACGCCAGGTGAACAGCGACTACCGTCGGCACCAATCAACCGTGAACAGCTCACGGCGGCACTCAGAACGCGAGGCGCCGGTATCGCGGCAGCGATAGGAGGTGAGTAGTCGACACCTTGCACCGGCGAGCGGCGAGACCAGGTATGCCACGTCGGTGCGTTGCCTCATCAGTCGGGCACGCGAGGGCGTGCGATCGCGCGAGAGAATCGAGTTGCCAAGAATGTCAAGTTATTCCGTGGACGCCGACAGCACGATGTTGATGGACGAACAGTCGTCCGAACCCACTCCGAAAGCCGAGGTGGCGGTCACCGGTCGCAACGTCGAGGTACCCGATCACTTCCGCTCCTACGTCGCCGAGAAACTGTCCCGCCTGGAACGCTTCGACCGCACCCTCTACCTCTTCGACGTCGAGCTCTACCACGAGAAGAACCGGCGTCAGCGCAAGAACTGTCAACACGTCGAGATCACCGCCAAAGGCCGCGGCCCCGTGGTCCGTGGCGAAGCATGTGCCGACAGCTTCTACGCGGCTCTGGAATCGGCGGTGAGCAAACTCGAGGGCAGGCTGCGCAAGAGCAAGGATCGCCGCAAGATCCACTACGGCGACAAGACGCCGAGATCGCTGCGCGAGGCCTGCTCGCCCGAGCAACTGGAAGGCGTGTTCACCCCGCCCGCCGAAGCGTCCCTGTCACTGGACGGCCAGTCGGCGCAGCCCCTCGACGAGCATGAACCGGGCCGGATCGTGCGCGTCAAGGAGCACCCCGCCACCCCGATGACCGTCGACGACGCCCTCTACGAGATGGAGCTCGTGGGCCACGACTTCTTCCTGTTCCACGACAAGGAGAGCGACCGGCCCTGCGTGGTCTACCGCCGGCACGCCTACGACTACGGATTGATCAAGCTCGCCTGAGCCCCTGAGCAGCCGGAAATCCCCCGCGACCGCCCTCGCGGGGGATTTTCGTCTCCACTCGCGGCGCGACGGAGACGGATAACCTGGGATTTCGGCGCGTCACCTACGATGGTCACCGTCTATTGCGAAACGCATCCGGCGAGGAAAAAGGGTATTCAGCGTGCTGTCGAAGTTGCTGCGTCTCGGCGAAGGCCGCATGGTCAAACGCCTCAAGGGGGTGGCTGACTATGTCAACACCCTGTCCGACGACATCGAGAAGCTCTCCGACGCCGAACTGCGGGGAAAGACCGACGAGTTCCGGGCCCGCCTGGCGGGCGGCAAAGAGGACCTCGACGACGTCATGCCGGAGGCGTTCGCCGTCGTCCGCGAGGCGGCCTGGCGGGTGCTCAACCAGCGTCACTTCGACGTGCAGATCATGGGCGGCGCCGCACTGCACTTCGGCAACGTCGCGGAGATGAAGACCGGTGAGGGCAAGACCCTGACCTCGGTGCTTCCCGCCTACCTCAACGCGCTGCCCGGCAAGGGCGTGCACATCGTCACGGTCAACGAATACCTGGCCAAACGCGACGCCGAACAGATGGGCCGCGTGCACCGTTTCCTCGGCCTCGACGTCGACGTGATCCTGGGGACGTTGACGCCCGACCAGCGGCGCGCCGCCTACAACGCCGACATCACCTACGGCACCAACTGGGAACTCGGCTTCGACTACCTGCGCGACAACATGGCGCTGCGCCTCGAAGACTGCGTGCAGCGCGGCCACCACTTCGCGATCGTCGACGAGGTCGACTCCATCCTGATCGACGAGGCCCGCACCCCGCTGATCATCTCCGGGCCCGCCGACGGCGGCTCGAACTGGTACACCGAGTTCGCCCGCCTGGCGCCGCTGATGAAACCCGACGTGCACTACGAGGTCGACATCAAGAAGCGCGTCGTCGGCATCAACGAGGCCGGTGTCGAGTTCGTCGAGGACCAGCTGGGCATCGAGAACCTCTACGAGGCCGCCAACTCCCCGCTGATCAGCTACCTGAACAACGCGATCAAGGCCAAGGAGCTCTTCGAGCGCGACAAGCACTACATCGTCCGCAACGGTGAGGTGTTCATCGTCGACGAGTTCACCGGCCGCATGCTGGTGGGCCGCCGCTACAACGAGGGTCTGCACCAGGCCATCGAGGCGAAGGAACACGTCGAGATCAAGGCCGAGAACCAGACGGTTGCCCAGGTCACGCTGCAGAACTACTTCCGCATGTACGAAAAGCTCGCCGGTATGACCGGTACGGCCGAGACCGAGGCCGCCGAGCTGCACGAGATCTACAAGCTGGGCGTGGTGCCGATCCCCACCAACCGGCCGATGGTCCGCAAGGACCAGTCCGACCTGATCTACAAGACCGAAGAGGCCAAGTACATCGCGGTCGTCGACGACGTCGCCGAGCGCTACGAGAAGGGCCAGCCGGTCCTGATCGGCACCACCAGCGTGGAGCGCTCCGAGTTCCTGTCGCGCCAGTTCGAGAAGCGCCGCATCCCGCACAACGTGCTCAACGCGAAGTACCACGAGCAGGAGGCCGGCATCGTCGCCGAGGCCGGCCGGCTCGGCGCGATCACTGTGGCCACCAACATGGCCGGCCGCGGCACCGACATCGTGCTCGGCGGCAACGTCGACTACCTGCTGGACCGGCGCCTGCGTCAGCGCGGCCTCGACCCGATCGAGACTCCCGAGGAGTACGAGCAGGGCTGGCATGAGGAGCTCCCGCACATCAAGGCGGAGGTGGCGGCCGAAGCCAAGGACGTGATCGCCGCCGGCGGCCTGTACGTGCTGGGCACCGAACGTCACGAGTCACGCCGCATCGACAACCAGCTGCGTGGCCGCTCCGGCCGTCAGGGTGACCCGGGTGAATCCCGCTTCTACCTGTCGCTGGCCGACGAGCTGATGCGCCGCTTCAACGGCGCCACGCTGGAGACGCTGCTGACCCGGCTGAACCTGCCCGACGACGTGCCGATCGAGGCCAAGATGGTCTCGCGCGCCATCAAGAGCGCGCAGACCCAGGTCGAGCAGCAGAACTTCGACATCCGCAAGGAAGTCCTCAAGTACGACGAGGTGATGAATCAGCAGCGCAAGGTCGTCTATGCCGAGCGCCGCCGCATTCTGGAGGGCGAGAACCTCGCCGGCCAGGCACACCAGATCCTCGTCGACGTGATCACCGCCTATGTCGACGGCGCCACCGCCGAGGGCTACTCCGAGGACTGGGACCTGGAGAAGCTGTGGGAGGGACTCAGGCAGCTCTATCCGGTGGGCATCGATCATCACGACCTGATCGACTCCGACGCCGTCGGCGAGCCCGGTGAGCTCACCCGTGAGGAGCTGCTGCAGGCGTTGATCGCCGACGCCGAGCGGGCCTACGCCGCGCGGGAGGCCGAGATCGAGGAGATCGCCGGCGAGGGCGCGATGCGGCAGCTGGAGCGCAACGTGTTGCTCAACGTGCTCGACCGCAAGTGGCGCGAACACCTCTACGAGATGGACTACCTGCGTGAGGGCATCGGGCTGCGTGGCCTGGCCCAGCAGCGGCCCGAGGTCGAGTACGCCCGCGAGGGTTACGACATGTTCATCGCAATGCTCGACGGCATGAAGGAAGAGTCGGTCGGCTTCCTGTTCAACGTCCAGGTCGAACGGGCCCCGTCCGCTCCGACGGTCGCCGCGCAGGCCGCCCCCGCCGGGCTGGCCGCGTTCGCGGCCGCCGCTGCGGAGCAGGCTCAGGCGCAGACCGGTGGAGTGGCCACCAAGGAGCGTCCGGCCGTCGGCGGGTTGCGCGCCAAGGGCATCGATGACAAGGCCCAGCCGTTGACCTACACCGGCCCGTCCGAGGACGGCGGCGTCGAGGTCAAGCGTTCCGGTGGTGGTACGCCGTCGACCGGTGGCACCCGCAAGGAGCGACGCGAGGCCGCCCGCCAGCAGAAGACGGGCCGGCACGCCAAGCGCCGCTAGTTCTTCAGTGATTTCGGTGTCGTTGGTCAACGTCAGCGGGACCAACGACACCGAAATCACCCGATCTGCAGGGCGACCAGGCGCCAGCTGTCGCGGTGCCGGTCGATCCGGCCCGCGACGGCGTGCACCCGGCCGCTGCGGCTGAACGATGCGAACACCTCCGCGGCGGTGACCTCGCCGCCGCCGGTGTCCACCGACCGCACCCGGACCCGCCGCAACGTCGCACTGCCGGTGCGCGGCGCCGCGGCCCGCGCGATCACACAGTCGACGAGCACCGGCGTCATCAGCGGGCGCAGCTGCGCCACCGGCCTGCGCCGGTCGATGACCTCGATGACCTGACGCAGCGCCGTCTCGGCGAACACCACGGCCGACCGGGGCGGCGGCGGTTCGTGCGGATGCGGCGGTCGGTGCGCGCGCAACGCGCGCGGGGACGGACGGTGCAGCGCGGCGCTCGACGGCGTCGGACACGGCTGCGGCGCCGGTTCGTAGTCGATGACCGGCGAGGTCTTCCACACGGGAGACGACACAGGGGGCGACGCCGGGTCGGACGGGATACGGGATGCGGTCATGCGGGCTCTCCAGCGGACGACGGAAATCTGCCGGAGAGTTGCAGACCGCTCAATGATCCCACGCACGGCATGCGCCGGAGAGCACCCGTTGTGCGCGGGCTTACAAAATGCCGATAACGTGGCAGGGTCTGACGCTTGTTGGCGAGTGAGCGAGGGAGGCGGCGCCGCACATGGTGACCAGGTTGTCGGCGTCGGATGCGTCCTTCTACCGCCTGGAGAATTCGTCGACGCCGATGTACGTCGGCTCGCTGCAGATCCTGCGCAAGCCCCGTAACGGTCTGAGCTACGAAACCCTGCTGGCGACCGTCGAGCAGCGGCTCCCGCTGATTCCGCGCTACCGGCAGAAGGTGCGGGAGGTGAGCTTCGGGCTGGCCCGACCGGTCTGGGTCGACGACCGCGACTTCGACATCACCTATCACGTGCGGCGCTCGGCGCTGCCGTCCCCGGGCAGCGACGCCCAGCTGCACGAGCTGGTGGCCCGGCTCGGATCGCGACCGTTGGACAAGTCCCGACCGCTGTGGGAGATGTATCTCGTCGAGGGACTGGCCAAGAACCGCATCGCGATCTACACGAAGTCGCACCAGGCGCTCGTCAACGGCATGAGCGCGCTGGAGATCGGGCACGTGATCGCCGACCGCACACAGAAACCGCCCGCGTTCGGCGAGGACATCTGGATTCCGGGCCGCGAACCCAGCGATCGGCAGCTGCTGTTCGGTGCTTTCGGGGAGTGGATCACGCGGCCGACCGCGCAGGCCGCCGCCCTCCGCTCGGCGGTGACCGAGGCCGTCACCAACACCGGCCAGCTGGTCGAACTCGGACGGCGCGCCACCGAGGTGGCCCGCACCGTGGCCCGGGGTGCGGCCCCGAGCAGCCCGCTGAACACCACCGTGTCACGCAACCGGCGATTCTCGGTGGCCTCGGGCAGCCTCGACGAATTCCGCGCCGTGCGTGCGCGTTACGAATGCGACGTCAACGACGTGGTGCTCGCGGTGGTCGCCGGGGCGCTTCGCAACTGGCTTCTGTCGCGGGGGGAGCCGGTGCGTGCGACGACCACCGTGCGCGCCATGGCGCCCATGTCGGTGTATCCCGACGCCGAGATCGACTCCTCAAGCCCGGGCCAGGCCATCAGCGAGGTCGTTCCGTTTCTGGTGGATCTTCCTGTCGGAGAAGCCAATCCGGTGGTGAGGCTGTCCCAGATCTCGCACGCCACCGAGACGCATCCGACCGCGCCCAGCCTGGTCGACGCGCGCACCATCATCACGCTGTCGGGCTTCGCGCCGCCGACACTGCACGCCATGGGTATCCGGGTCGCGACGAGCTTCTCGGCCCGTCTGTTCAACCTGCTGATCACCAACGCGCCCGGCGCGCAGAACCAGATGTACATCGCCGGAACCAAACTGTTGGAGACCTATGCGGTCCCCCCGCTGCTGCACAATCAAGCCCTGGCGATCGGCGTCACCTCCTACAACGGGATGCTGTACTTCGGCATCAACGCCGACCGCGACGCGATGAGCGATGTCGAGATGCTGCCCAGTCTGCTGCGCGAAAGTCTCGATGAACTGGTGGAAGCCGCACGGTGACCCGTTCGTGGCGGTCCGGGATTGACGTGGCCACCTCGCCAGGGTCGAATGAATCGAATGACTGGCATCTTCGAGCGCGACCCGACCGTAGTACCCACCGAGGCTGATCGCGGGGCCAGCCGGCACGGCCACGATTTCGTCGTTGCCTAGAGAAGAACCCGAGGTGACCCGGATGGCAAAGAAGGTCGGCAAGCTTCCCGACACGTCTTACGAGACCGAACTGTTCCGTCTGCAAACGGAACTGGTGAGGCTGCAGGAATGGGTCAAAGCGACCGGTGCCCGTGTGGTCATCGTGTTCGAAGGGCGCGATGCCGCAGGGAAGGGCGGCACGATCAAGCGGATCACCGAGTACTTGAGCCCGCGGGTCGCGCGGATCGCGGCGCTGCCCGCACCTTCGGATCGTGAACGGGGACAATGGTATTACCAGCGCTACATCGCGCACCTGCCGGCCAGGGGCGAGATCGTGCTGTTCGACCGGTCCTGGTACAACCGCGCCGGCGTGGAGAAGGTGGTGGGGTTCTGCACCCCGGCCGAGCACTCGCTGTTCATGCGCCAGACACCGATTTTCGAGCAGATGCTGATCGATGACGGTGTGCTGCTGCGCAAGTACTGGTTCTCGGTGTCTGACGAGGAACAGTTGCGACGTTTCCGTTCCCGGCTCAAAGATCCGGTTCGGCAGTGGAAGCTGTCGCCGATGGACCTCGAAGCGGTGTACCGGTGGGAGGAGTATTCGCGGGCGAAGGACGAGGTGATGGTGCACACCGACACCGCGCTGAGCCCGTGGTTCATCGTCGAGTCGGAAAACAAGAAACACGCGCGGCTCAACATGATCGCGCACCTGCTGGCCAGCATCGACTACCACGATGTCGAGCGCGCCAAGGTGAAGCTTCCCAAGAGGCCGGTGGTCAGTGGTGACTACCAGCGACCACCGCGGGAGCTGTCGACCTATGTTGACGATCACGTGGCGACGTTGCTGGGCGATACCGAGTAACGGGCTACCCTCACCTCGTGCGCGTCTTCGTCCCCGCAACGCTGGCCATGCTGCAGCGCCTGGTCGCCGCCGAATCCTTCCGTCCCGTCAACGGGACCGCGTTCGCGGTGACGCCGGCGCTGCGCGAGGCCTATGCCGAAGGTGACGAGGACGAGCTGGCCGACGTCGCGCTGCGCGAGGCGGCACTGGCGTCGCTGCGACTGCTCGACGACGAACCCGCCGAGGGACTGCCGCCGCGCCGGGCGGTGGTGGAGCTCGATCTCGACGACGCCGACGGAATCACGTTCCGGCCCGACCTCGACGACGCCGTGGTGCGGATCGCCGGCGACGTCCCCATCGGCCGGGTGGTCGCGGCCTACGTCGACAACGCGGCCGCCGAACCTGCGGTGCTGGCCGCCGTGGAGGTCATCGACTCCGCCGATCTGGGGGACGAGGACGCCGAGCTGACGGTCGGTGACGCACAAGACCACGACCTGGCGTGGTACGCGCCGCAGGAGCTGAACTTCCTACTGGACCTGCTCTAACGCCTACGCTAGCGTAAGTTACGGTACCGTAGGTAGAGGCGTCGCGCGGATGGGAAGCCCCATCGCCGCCCCCGAGCCGGAGGAGCCGTCATGGCCAAGAACACCATCAAGAACACCGCCAAGGTCGCCGACACCGTGCGTCCCACCATCGCCGGCGCCAAGGAGAATCCGGGCTGGCACCTTCTGCGCACCATCGCCGGCCGGATTACCACACCGCTGCTTCCCGACGACTACCTCAAGCTGGCCAACCCACTGTGGTCGGCGCGCGAGCTGCGCGGCAGGGTGCTCGAAGTGCGCCGCGAGACTGAGGACTCGGCCACCCTGGTCATCAAGCCGGGCTGGGGTTTCTCCTTCGACTACGAGCCCGGCCAGTACATCGGGATCGGCCTGCTGGTGGAGGGACGCTGGCGCTGGCGCTCCTACTCGCTGACCAGCAGCCCGGTCACCAGCAAGGGTTCGCGCACCATCACGATCACCGTCAAGGCCATGCCCGAAGGCTTCCTGTCGACCCATCTGGTCGGCGGGGTCGCGCCCGGAACCATCGTCAGACTTGCTGCGCCGCAAGGCAATTTCGTGATGCCCGACCCCGCTCCGGCGTCGGTGCTGTTCCTCACCGCAGGCTCGGGCATCACGCCGGTGATGTCGATGCTGCGCACCCTGGTGCGCCGCGGGCAGCTCGGCGATGTGGCGCATGTGCACTCGTCGCCGACCGAGGACGACGTGATGTTCGCCGCCGAACTGTCCGAGTTGGCGGACCGACACGAGGGTTACCGGCTGCGCGTTCGGGCTACCCGTACCGAGGGTCGGCTCGACCTGGACCGTCTCGATGAGGTGGTGCCGGACTGGCGGGAACGCCAGACGTGGGCGTGTGGGCCCGAGGCCATGCTGGAGGCCGCCGAGCGGACATGGAAGGCGGCCGGCATCGCCGACCGACTGCACCTGGAGCGGTTCGCGGTGGCGCGGGCGGCCCACGGCAGCGGCGGCACCGTCGAGTTCTCCCGGTCGGGCAAGGCCGCCACGGTGGACGGCGCGACGTCGTTGATGGACGCGGGGGAGGCCGCAGGCATCCAGATGCCGTTCGGCTGCCGGATGGGCATCTGCCAGTCCTGTGTGGTGGGTCTGCTCGACGGGCATGTGCGCGATCTGCGCACCGGTGTCGAGCACGAACCGGGTACCCGGGTACAGACCTGTGTGTCAGCGGCGTCGGGGGATTGTGTGCTCGACGTCTAGGCTTTACTGGGTAGTAACCTACGGCGACGTAGGTTACGGTAGCGTAGGTAGCGAGAGGAGGGTTGAAACATGGCAATCACAGATGTTCCCCAGTTTGCGCACCTCACTGAGGCAGACGTCGAGAACCTGGGACGCGAACTGGACGCTATCCGCCAGGATATCGAGGATTCCCGCGGTGAGCGGGACGCGCGGTACATCCGTCGCACCATCGCCATCCAGCGGGGGCTGGAAGTCACCGGCCGACTGCTGCTGGCGGGCAGCGCGAAGCGCAGGTTCTGGTGGGCGGGCACCGCGACACTGGGCGTGGCCAAGATCATCGAGAACATGGAGATCGGCCACAACGTCATGCACGGTCAATGGGATTGGATGAACGATCCCGAGATCCATTCCTCCTCGTGGGAATGGGACATGAGCGGCGCCTCCAAGCACTGGCGCTTCACCCACAACTTCATGCACCACAAGTACACGAACATCCTCGGGATGGACGACGACGTGGGCTACGGCGTCATCCGCGTCACGCGCGATCAGCGCTGGCGACCGATGAACCTGCTGAACCTGTTCTTCAACACGCTGCTTTCGGTCGCCTTCGAGTGGGGTGTGGGCCTGCAGCATCTGGAGCTCGGCAAGATCTTCAAGGGCCGCGACGACCGCAAGGCCACGATGGGCCGGGTCAAGGAGTTCGGCGTGAAGGCCGGCCAGCAGGTGGTCAAGGACTATGTCGCCTACCCGGCGATCACGTCCCTGTCCCCGCGCGCGACGTTCAAGTCGACGCTGACGGCCAACGCGGTCGCCAACGTCATCCGCAACGTCTGGGCCAACGCGGTCATCTTCTGCGGCCACTTTCCGGACGGCGCCGAGAAGTTCACCAAAACCGACATGGTCGGCGAGTCGCGGGGCCAGTGGTACCTGCGACAGATGCTGGGAAGCGCGAACTTCGAGGGCGGCCCGTTGCTGCGGTTCATGAGCGGCAACCTCAGCCAGCAGATCGAGCATCACCTGTTCCCGGACCTACCGAGCAACCGGTATTACGAGATCTCGCTGCGGGTCCGCGAGCTGTGCGACAAGTACGACCTGCCGTACACCACCGGGAACTTCCTGGTGCAGTACGGCAAGTCCTGGCGCACGATCGCGAAACTGTCGCTGCCGGACCGGTTCCTGACCGATACCGCCGACGATGCCCCGGAGACACGCAGCGAGCGGATGTTCGACGGGCTGGAGCCGTCCGAGCGGCGCGGCCTGAGGTCGGCCATCGCCGCGGTGCGCAAGCGCCGGCGTGCGAAAGCCGCCGAGAAGGCGGCCGTCAAGCTGGCTGCCTGAGCGCCCAGAAGGCATAAAATCGCCCGCTATCGCTTGATAGCGGGCGATTTTGTGTCTGCTCGCGGCCTTACGGGATGTAGTCGAAGGTGTCGGGGTTCGGGCCGATGCGCCCGGCCTCGCCCTGGTCCAGGCCGGAGATCGCGGCGAAGTCGTCGGCGCCGAGCTCGAAGTCGAACAGCGCGAAGTTGTCCTTGATGCGCTGCAGCGTCACCGATTTCGGGAACACGATGTCGCCGCGCTGAATGTGCCAGCGCAGCACGACCTGTGCCGGCGACTTGCCGACCGTCTCGGCGATGCGGGTCACCACCGGGTCGTCGAGCACCTTGCCCTGCGCGATGGGCGACCACGCTTCCGTGGCGATGCCGTGCTCGCGGCCGTAGGCGCGGACCTCGTCGTTGGCGAAGTACGGGTGCACCTCGATCTGGTTCACCGCGGGCACGGTGTCGGTCTCCTCGGCCAGCCGCTGCAGGTGCGCCACCTGAAAGTTGGAGACACCGATGCTGCGGGCGCGGCCGTCTTTCTTGAACTCCTCCAACGTCTTCCACGTCGAGACAAAGTCGCCGTCGTACAGCGTGGGCAGCGGCCAGTGGATCAGGAACAGGTCGACGTAGTCGAAGTCCAACGCCTTGAGCGTGGCGTCGAACGCCCGCCGTGCGTCGTCGGGCTTGTGGAACCCGTTGTTGAGCTTGCTGGTGACGTATACCTCGGCGCGGTCGATGCCGGCGTCGCGGATGCCCTGCCCCACGCCCCGCTCGTTCTGGTACATCTCGGCGGTGTCGATGTGGCGGTAGCCGATCTCCAACGCCGACCTGACCGCGGCGGCCGTGTCGTCCGGCGGGATCTGGAACACGCCGAACCCCAGCTGCGGGATGCCGGTGCCGTCGTTCAGTTCGATCGTGGGTGTGTTGCTCAAGATCTCTCTCCTCCTCGTTTGCCGACAGCGTGCCCGGCGGGCCTGCGCTGCAAACACCTTCCCCGGACACAACGTGCCCCCGGGGCGTCAGCCTTCCCGAAGCGCGGCGAGCAGTCTGCGCGCCGCCTGCACCCGGCCCTGCGCCGCGCCGGTCAACTCGTCCAGCGCACACTCAGGATCGGCGGGCGGGCCCATGTGGCCGCAGCCCCTCGGACAGTCGTCGATCGCCTCGGCCAGGTCGGAGAATGCCAGCACCACGTCGTCGGGTTCGATGTGGGCCAGCCCGAACGACCGGATGCCCGGTGTGTCGATCACCCAGCCGCCCAGCCGCAACGGCAACGCCACCGACTGGGTCGACGTGTGCCTGCCCTTGCCGACATCGGTCACCTCGCCGGTGGCCCGTTCCGCTTCGGGGACAAGGCGATTCACCAGGGTGGACTTGCCGACCCCGGAGTGGCCCAGCAGTGCGGTGACCTTGTCGGCCAGCAGGGAGCCGACCGCTTCGAGCGGGTCGTCGCGGCCCGCGGTGACGATGACCAGGTCCAGATCGCGGAACTGGGCGGCGAACGGCTCCGCCGGCGCCAGGTCGGTCTTGGTCAGGCACAGGATCGGGACGAGGCCACCGGCGTACGCGGCGATCAGCGCGCGCTCGACCAGACCGGTGCGTGGCGGCGGGTCGGCCAGCGCCACCACGATCAGCAGTTGGTCGGCGTTGGCGACGACCACCCGCTCGGCCGGGTCGGTGTCATCGGCGGTGCGCCGCAACACCGTTCGGCGTTCACCGCGGCGCACGATTCGTGCCAGCGTGTCGGTGCGGCCGGACAGGTCGCCGACCACGTCGACGTCGTCGCCCACGACGATCGGGGTTCGGCCCAGCTCGCGGGCCCGCATCGCCGTCACCCGGCGGTCGGGGTCGCGGCCCAGGACACACCCCCACCGGCCCCGGTCGACGGTGACCACCATCGCCTGTTGGGCGTCCGCGTGCTCGGGGCGGGTCTTGGTGCGCGGGCGAGAGCCGCGTCCGGGGCGGATCCGGACATCGGACTCGTCGTACTCGCGCGGGCTCAACGGCCTTGATTCCTCCCCGCGTGCGGGGCGCCGGCCTGAAGGTCCGTCTGGCCGGCCAGCATGTCGGCCCACAGTTGCGGGAAGTCGGGCAGCGTCTTGGCGGTGGTGCCGATGTCTTCCACCTCGACGCCCGGCACCCGCAGCCCGACGATCGCGCCCGCGGTGGCCATCCGGTGGTCGGCGTAGGACCGCCACACCCCGCCGTGCATCTGCCGGGCGGTGATGACCAGGCCGTCGTCGGTCTCCTCGCACTGGCCGCCGAGGCGGTTCAGCTCGGCGCTCAGCGCCGCCAGCCGGTCGGTCTCGTGCCCGCGCAGATGCGCGATGCCGCGCAGCCGCGACACCGAACCGGGGGAGGCCAGCGCCGCCATCGCCGCGACCGAGGGCGCGAGCTCGCCGACATCGCGCAGGTCGACGTCGATGCCGCCGTAGCTCGTCGCACCCTGAACGTCGAGATGCGAATTGCCTTGCCGCACCTCGGATCCCAGGCTTGTCAGGAGCGAGAGGATGGTGGCGGCGGGCTGCGTGCTGACGGTCGGCCAGCCGGTGACGCGCACGGTGCCGCCGCTGATCACCGCGGCGGCCAGGAACGGCACCGCGTTGGACAGGTCGGGTTCGACGGCCCAGTGCCGCGCGGCGATCGGTCCGGGCGCCACCCGCCACCGGTCGGCGGCGGAGTCGTCGACCTCGACCCCGGCGTCGCGCAGCATCGACACCGTCATCGCGATGTGCGGCGCGGACGGCACCGCGCCCCCGGTGTGCACCACGGTCAGCCCCTCGGTGAACGCGGCACCGGAGAGCAGCAGGCCGGACACGAACTGAGACGAGCCCGACGCGTCGATCTCGACGGTGCCGCCGCGCACCGAGCCCTGACCGCGCACCGAGAACGGCAGGCCGTCGCC
>Ga0172382_10005183_pt1 | contig 19566 bp, 18 predicted proteins | sample Leawel138RmetaG_FD_122245 | JGI IMG/M metagenome (GOLD analysis project Ga0172382, IMG submission 122245) | Leachate microbial communities from a municipal landfill in Southern Ontario, Canada - Leachate well 138R metaG | ecosystem: Engineered > Solid waste > Landfill > Unclassified | place... | reverse complement strand
CTTTGTATTTTTAAATTAAAAAGATATTATCAATTGATGTCTACAACAAGCATAAATAACAAATTACAATTTTCAGGGCATGAATCGTTTTCTTGTAAACAATTCTGGTTAAAGAAAGGCTATGATTTTGTTCGTAATAATAGATCTTTTAGTGATGATGAAGCTGTAATTGATTTGGGAGTAGGAAAAAATATGGTGAATTCCATACGATACTGGTGTAAAGCATTTAGTATCATTGATGAAAAAGATGACACCACTACAGAATTAGGTAATCATATTTTTTCGGATAATGGTTACGACCCATACATAGAAGATATTGGAACTCTTTGGCTTTTACATTATAATCTTGTGAAGAAAAACAAAGCTTCCTTATATTCATTATTGTTTACTGAATTTCGTAAGGAAAGAATTGACTTTACTAAAGAGCATCTTCATTCTTTCCTAAAGCGAAAATGTAATGAAGATACGTCTGTTAACTATAATGAAAAAACTATAACTACAGATATCAATGTCTTTTTTAGAAATTATGCCTCTCCTGAAAGAAAAACAAAAGTAGACATAGAAGATGTTTTTTCTAATATTTTTTTGGATTTAGAATTGATTCATCAATACAAGAAAATCGGCATTGATGATAAGACAGAAGATTGGTATAGAATCGGAAATGAAAAACGAGATAATCTGCCTAGTGAAATTATTCTATATGCAATACTTGATAATTATGAAGATAAAACCATTAGCTTTCAACAATTATTAACAGGTTTTAATTCTCCGGGGAATATTTTTGCTCTTAATGCAGAAGAATTGTATAGGCATCTTATAAATATAACTAGTAAACACACTAACATAATTTATAGCGAAACTGCCGGTAATAGAACTTTACAGTTCAAGGAACAAATTGATAAATGGAAAATTCTCGATGAATACTATAGATAGAAGCAATTATCATTTTTCTCCATCTATTAATATAGTTAGAGATAATGGTAGAGATATAGACTACATTTTAACTCCAAACGCTAAACTGGTTTACTCTCAATTGGTAAATGGTTTTCAGATTGGAGTTAGATCATATAATCTGGTTGGTGCTTATGGAACAGGAAAATCTGCTTTCCTAAAAGCCCTTGAAAATGATATAACAGACCATTCTAATAATTTTCAAAACAAAACCTTTACTGGTTTTGAGTTTATAAAATTTGTTGGTGAATATACTTCTTTGAGAAAAGTATTTGCTGATTTTTTTAAAATTGGTGATGCTAGCTCGAAGAATATTGTACAGGCAATAGACAGCTATTATTCCAAATTAAATTCAGGATTAGTTATTCTAATTGATGAATTCGGTAAATTTTTAGAGTATGCCGCTCAAAATAATCCTGAGGAGGAATTATATTTTATACAGGAGTTAGCAGAATATGTTAATGACAAAAATAATAATATTCTGTTTATTTCAACATTACATCAGGATTTCAATCAATATGCTTTTGATTTATCGAAAGCTCAAAAAAATGAGTGGGATAAGGTAAAAGGAAGATTAAAAGAAATAACTTTTAACGAACCTGTTGAACAGCTTCTTTTTTTAGCGGCGAAAAGAGTTAATAAACTAGGATTCAAAAAAAGTAACGATAATTTCGGAACTTTATTTAAAGTCATACAAGACTCAAGATTATTTCCTTTAAGAGACTATTTCACTGAAGAAATAGGAAGAAAATTATTTCCCTTAGATGTTTTATCAGCATCTGTTCTCACATTATCATTACAAAAATATGGGCAAAACGAAAGGTCTTTATTTTCTTTTTTGGATTCAAACGATCCTTACAATTTGTTTGATTATGACAATGAAAAAAACCCTTATTTCAACGTAGCTTGTGTATATGATTATTTAATTCATAACTACTATTCGTTTTTGACCACTAAATACAATCCGCATTTCTCTCAATGGACAAACATTAAAGCAGCTATAGAGAAAACAGAAGGTTGGTTTGAAGGTAATCCTAATAATGCGGTCAAAATTGTAAAGACAATAGGGGTGTTAAATCTTTTTGGGAACTCTTCCGGAAAATTGGACAAAACTTTTATTTTTCATTATGCAAAACTTTCTTTAGGTATCACTGATACGCAAAATATTATTGAGGAGTTAGTCAGATTAAGAATATTAAAATATGTCAACTACTCCAATAGATTTGTATTAGCCCAAGGCACTGATTTAGATATTGAAAAAGCTTTGGAAGAAGCTTCTTTGTTAGTAGAAAGACCTAATAATGTTGTAGATTATTTAGGAGACTATTTTAATAGCAACTACATAGCTGCAAAGTCGGTTTATTATACTAAAGGAACACCTCGTTTTTTTGAATTTAAATTAGTAGAAAAATTAACTAATGAAATTCCCGCTGGAGAAGTAGACGGTTTCATTAATTTGGTCTTTTCAAACAATATAAAAAAAGAAGAAGTTGTAGAATTTTCTAAAACGTGTGAAGAGGCTGTATTAATAGCTTATTACCAGAACTATAAACAAATACAAGATGCTGTTTATGAAATCTTAAAAATTCAGAAGATAAAGGCAGATTATTTGGATGATAAAATTGCTTTAAATGAATTAAATGAATTAGAGCAATTTCATAAAAAGTCATTGAACAAACTTATAAATGAAGATTTATATTCTAATACGAATAATGTTGAGTGGTTTTATAAAGGTACAGTCCTAAATATTTCTTCATCAAAAGCTCTTAATAAAGAACTTTCAAGAGTTTGTAATGAAGATATTTATACAGGAACACCTGTTTTCAGAAATGAAATGGTAAATAAAACCAAAATTTCTTCTCCAATTTCTACAGCAAGAAAGAGTTTACTTCGAAATTTAGTTGGTAATTGGCAAGTTGAAGATTTAGGATTTGACTCTGCTCATTTTCCTCCGGAGAAAACTATTTATTTAAGTTTGCTTAAACAAACTGGAATTCATAGAATTGAAAATGGGGTTTTTACAGTTGCTCGACCAACAGATGATAGTTTTGATAGATTATGGGAACTAGGTGAAAACTTCTTAGACTCTTCAAAATATAGTAGAAGAAATTTACAGGATTTTGTAGAACAATTATCTGTTAAGCCCTTTAAATTAAAACAAGGATTTATTGATTTTTGGTTACCGATATTTCTTTTTATCAAACGAAATGATTTTGCATTATTTAATGATAATATTTATGTTCCGGAGCTAACTTTTGATAATTTAGAATTAGTTTCAAAGAATGCAAAAGATTATGAAATAAAAGCCTTTGATGTAGAAGGTGTTAAACTGAAAATGTTTAATCAGTACAGACAGATACTTGAACAAACAGAAAAAGACATTATTACAAATCAAAGTTTTGTTGAGACTATAAAACCTTTTCTGAAGTTCTATAGAGACATCCCGGATTTTTCAAAGAAAACTATAAGACTAGGAAAAAAAGCTTTAAAGCTGAGAGAAGCGATCACTAATTCGAAAGATCCTGAAAAAACTTTTTTTGAAGATTTTCCTTCTGCAATGGATATCAGTATTGTAGAGTTACAAAATGACAAGCAGAAATTAGAACATTATATATCCGACCTACAGTCATCAATAAAAGAAATTAGAACGTCTTATACTGAACTAATTGAACGATTTGAAAATTATATTTTAGATGAAATTATTGGAGGAAAATTAAGCTTTGAAGAATATAAATTAAAACTGCAACATAGGTTCAAAAACATAAAAAAACACCTTTTAAAGTCCAATCATAAAGTATTTATTCAACGTCTAAATTCTCCTTTAGATGATAAGAATGCTTGGTTAAATTCATTGGTTCAGGTTTGTTTAGGCAAAACATTAGAAAACATAACTGATGAGGAAGAAGCAAAATTATATACTGTTTTTACAGATATAATTGCAGAATTGGATAATCTTAACGAAATTAGTCAAAAAGATTTCGATGAGGCAAAAGAAGAGGTTTTTAAGATAGAAATTACCTCATTTGTAGATGGTTTAAAGAAAAATTTAGTACGTTTACCTAAAGAAAAAACAAAAGAAATTTCCGAAAAAGAAATAGAATTAAAAAAACTATTAGGGAAAGATACTAGAATTAATATAAGTGTACTCACAAACTTATTGCAAGAGGAATTAAAAAAATGAGAAAAATAAGGCACGTTATGGGTATTTCGGGAGGTAAAGATAGCGGTGCCTTGGCTATCTATTTATTTAAAAAATACCCCCATTTAGATATTGAGTATTATTTTACAGATACCGGGAAAGAATTACGGGAAACCTATGACCTTATCCGTAATATTGAAACGTTTACTGGAAAGAAAGTAATTAGGATTGAGGCAGCAGAAAATAGCCACGAAGACCCATTTGATCATTTTATAAAATTATATGGAGGTTACTTACCTTCTTCTACTGCACGTTGGTGTACGAAAAAATTAAAGTTAGAACCTTTTGAAAATTGGGTTGGAGATGATTTGGTTGTTTCTTATGTGGGTATTAGAGGCGATGAGGACAGAGAAGGTTACATATCAAGAAAGGGAAATATCCAATCTATTTTTCCTTTTCGTAAGAATATTTGGAGTGAAGACGTTATCACTAAAGTTTTAAAAAATTCAAATATTGAAAATTTGTTGACTTGGTATAATAATTATATACCCGCTCAAAAATTACCTAGAATCCAAGAAGTTGTTAATGAGCTTATTTCTCCGAGATATACTGTTAAAGACAAATTGAATGATTTATTAGATATTGACATTCAAGCATTTAATAAAGTGGTTTTCAAATTTCTAAAGACAACAGAATATCCACTTGCCTATGAAAGTGATTTCGCCTTATTAGATAATGAAGATAATCTGGTAAGAGATGATATTTTCAAAATATTGAACGATAACGGTGTAGGTGTTCCCAAATACTATGAAAAAGTAGAATTTGAAGTAAATGGTCAAAAAGGAGAATATGCTCGAAGCCGTTCCGGTTGTTTTTTTTGTTTCTACCAACAAAAAATAGAATGGATTTGGTTATACGAACAACATCGTGAACTTTTTGATAAAGCAATGGAGTATGAAAAAGATGGTTATACTTGGATGCAGGATGAAAGTCTTTCAGATATTATAAAACCAGAGCGTATGGCTCAAATCAAAGAGCAACAAATAAAAAAATCACAACGAATAGCACAAAATAAAAAATCACCCTATCTCATAGATCTTTTAGATGATGCTGAAGGTGAGGGTTGTGCAAGTTGTTTTATATAAACATAATTTTAATTTAACCGTTATGAACACAAAGGAATTTGAAACTAATGAAGATTGGAATGAGGAGGAGATAAATTCGTGGGAGGAAGAAGATTCAGAATTAGCCAATCCACAAGTAACAAGCAACAGAGAAAATCAATTACGTGTTATTCGGACTAATCAAGATTATAATCTTGATTATCTCAATCAAAGCATTGATAAAACCATCGTTTTAGGACCACATTACCAAAGACGATCAAGATGGAGTACGGTTCAAAAATCATTATTAATAGAATCCTTTCTCTTAAATATCCCTATCCCTCCAATATTTCTTTATGAAAAAGATTTTCATTCTTATGAAGTAGTTGACGGGAGACAACGACTAGAAGCTATTCAAGATTTTTTTTCTAATTCATTCCGTTTAAAAAAACTAAGTTACTATAGCCATTTAAATGGTCAAAGGTTTTCAGACCTATCTACGGAAGATCAGAGATTACTTTTGCGACGATCAATTTCAGCAACAATTTTGATGGCAGAGTCTCAAGGGTTTGACGAAATAGATGTTCGGATGCTTTTATTTGACAGGTTAAATACAGGAGGAGTAAAATTGAATGCTCAGGAACTTAGAAATGCCATTTTCGCTGGTTCATTTAACGATCTACTTGATAAACTATCTAGAAATCCAATTTTTAGAACAATATGGGGAATTCCTAATCCCAGTGATACTGAACCACAAAAATCAAGAGCAGAAAAAGCTTTATTAAATAATCCTATTTATAAAAGTATGATGGATTGTGAATTAGTTTTACGTGTCTTTGGAATACAAGAAGTTTATAATGACGAGATTTTAGATGGTTCTATGAAGTTCATTTTAGATCGTACAATGAGAAAGTATAAAAACTTGGATGCAGCAATGGGTCTAATTATGGAACAGAAATTTAATGAAGCTGTAAGATTTATTTATGAAACCTTTGAAAATGATTCTATTAAAAATCCAATATTATCACCACCTCAAAAAGCTAGAAATATTTACGACGCTTTGATAGTTGCCTATTGGGAAGTAGATAAAAGTACCATTCAAGATACGGAAACCATAAAAACTAATTTTCAAAACGTTCTTAGTGACGAAGATAATTATGAGAAAATAATTACCAAGGGTAACTCTATTGAAAATATCAAATTCAGAGTTGATAAATTTAAAGAAATTTTAACTGAATTAATATGAGACAGTTTGTAGACGATTTTCATAGAGATTTGGATGATATAAGAAACTCTTTCTCGGTACTTAGAGCCTTAGAAGAGTTACGAACTCTTGAACAACCAGCTGATTCTTCTTTACCTTTCATTGAGAAAGCTTTAGATCTTTATTCATTAGTAGATACTGCGAGAAATGGAATGGCTAAAATTCCAGGAATTTTTATTTTATATATTGGGGGACGCTTTGAAGATTTTGTCAAAACTATTTTTGAGGAATTTGCCATTCAGTTTGCACAAAAACATCCTAATTATAGTAGTCTTCCATCAAAATTCCAAACCTCAATCGTTCAGGACACGTCATTAGTTATTGCTTCTCCAAGAAAATTTGGCTATGGAGATATTATGCAAAAAACATTTATTGAGAATCTATTTAAAAATGTAATAGGTGACGATTTTAGAACGATAAATCATCAATGCCTATCAATAACAGAGGGTAATATGCGTCCAGACATATTAAATGATTTGTTTTCTAAAATTTCCATTAGTAACATCTGGAATGATATTGGACAACAATTATCTATACGTACATTTTTTGAAACGGCTGATTCTTCAAATGCTTCTTCTCAAGCAAAAAAATATTTAGAGGATTTTATGAATCAAAGAAATCAAGTTGCCCATCCAAGTGGAGGTTCTTTTACTTGGCCATCATATGACGATGTAATAAAACATATTGATTTTTTTAGAGTACTAAGCCCTGTTTTATTGGATTTAGGAAATATGAAGATTAATTCAATATCATTTTCTGGATCGTAGTTTGATATTGTTACATTTTAAATGTACAGTCACTACTCTTTTATTTTTATAATATCACTGTATTTCAAAATTAAATCTTTATGATTGATGAGTCGCTTCTCAATTTCATCTCGACTCCACCATTCAATCCAAAATTTCTTTTCTGTTCGTAACTTATCTAAATAATCAGATAATGATTTTCTAATGTAACTTGATACTGCTAAAAAGTAACCGTCATAATTTCTGTATTCAATAGTGTCTCTAATATCCGTAACCTTTGATTTACTAACACCTTCTTTATAAGCTTTACATTGAACGATAATTTTAAGTATATAATAAGGCTCTGTATCATTAGAGTACATTTTAGTTTTAGGAACTTTCCAATCGACAATTAAATCAACCCCTCCATCTCGTTCTCGCGTATGTGCAATCTTTCTTACTCTTGTTACATCAGGTTCTCTTTCTAATAAATCTTTAATCAAATCCTCAAATCTTGAGTCATCAATTTTTTCTAACCATTCTAATTTAGATGGTTTAAATAAAAATTGAAATTCTTTATCGTGTCTTAATTTTAATTTACCTTTTTCAATTTGAAATTTTTGTATACTACAATCATAATTAAAAGAGATAATATATTCTTTACCAATACCTATAATTCTATTCTCTAAAAATGAAATTTTCAAATTTTGTATTTCTAATTTTTTAAAAACATTCTTAATTTCTCTAAGTTTTGTATTACTTATGTAATGACTAAATTTTTCTCCTGTAAATAGTTTTCCACTTATAGAATTAATGTAATTTTTATTTTCATCAATTAAATCATATATAAAACCGTATAAATCATTGCTTTGTATAATAGTTATTCTCTTTTTGAAGTCTCTGAAATGAAACCAATTGGGTAATGTTCTTTCACAATAATTAATAAGCTCACCCGAACTATTAAGTGATAATAAAACGTGATCAATTTTTTCATTTGATATTTCCCAATTATATTCAAATTCATATCCTAATCTATCTCTACAATTTTTACAAGGACAACCTGGAAAATTATCCCAAAATCTTTGTTCAAAAAAGAATAAGCTATAAATCAGAAGATCAATGTATTTATAGTATTCTTCATTGCTCTTATCTAGGAATACATTATTAATCTGAAAAGGAATGAGGTATTTTGAGTATATCTCATCATCTGCTTCAGTTGCAGGATTGAAAACATCAGTAAAATATAAACTACATAATCCAATCTTTTTAATATATAGGGCAAAAACAATGGGTATTATGTCGTGTAAATCAGTCCTTTCACCATTGTAAACCCAAGAAGTTGTTCTTTGAGAATAGTAGAATGATAAATTTTCATCATCATCAGAATTAATAATCAATGATATTCCCAAAAAAGGACTTGTCCAGACCGAAATAACGCTATCACTTTTTCTCTGCACATCTAGACTAATTTCTTTGGCAATCTTTTCTATGTAATCTAAAATTTTCATTACTCTTCCAAAGCTCCCATTAATTGTTCCATTCCAAAATTTAATAGAAAATCAGAGTAATAATGGTCGAATACATCCCTGATGTATTCGTCTATTGTTACACTTTCAGCACCTGTTTCTTTGTCTATTGATATAGAATATTTTCTTCTTTTAGTAATCATATAAAGAAATAAGGTATGAAAATAAACCGATGAAATATATTTTCTTTCAGCGGTGAGAATTTGTTCTTCTCCTTTTAACTTAGAACGATGGTTCAAGAAAACCGAACTATCCAGATTAATGAATATTTCCTGTAATTGGTCACCTTCTGAAATGGGATACATCACTGTATTGTGGTTCATCTCAATCCCTTTTTCCTCTAAAGAATCCCAATTTTCTTGTTTCACTTTTTGAAGTTTCGGTAACCCAATATAGTCTTCTTTTTCATCTTCTTGTGGTACTTTTTCTTTGGGAGCTTCTTTGTCGGTAATTTTTACTAATATTATTTCTTCAAATACTTCTCCTGGTGCCGTTAAAGAAACTGTTATTTCGATTTCATCACCAACATTTAATTCTTCCGTAGGCTCTATTGCAAGTTTTATAGTGCCTTGATTTGGACTACTTTTAGCAATATTTAATACTCCTGAAATTTCCTTTTTTGTGCCGGGTTTTGTACCTCCGGAAGTTTCATTTCTTTTTACCTGTAAAACACTAATTTCTAAATCCCCGGCATCTTCAGAGCGGTCAAAATAATCATTTTCTACATCTGTATCAAACTTGATAATTCTTTCTCCGTTCTTAGGTAATGAAATAATATTAATTCCTTCTTTTTTGTTGTGTAATTGAAATAAAGAAGGAAAACGTTGAGGTAAAAAAGGTTTTACTTCTGTTTTAGGTTTTTGTGGAGTTGGTTTTCTATCTTTTTTTTCTTCCTTTTTTTCTTCTAACTTTAAAGTGTTTTGTAACAATTTAAATAAGTCACTGTTCTTAGGTAAATTTTTTGCAAACGATTTTATAAGCTCCGTAGTATCTTCATTTTCTAAGCCGATAGACTCTTTTCTCTTTCTATTTATATCGTCCAGATAACTTTTTCGCAGTTTTTTACCTAAATAATCTCGCAAAGAATTTGATTCAGGACCATCCTTGAGACGATCCCTAGATGCCATAAATAATTCTTCCCGAAAGTCAGGATCCATTTCTGTACAATCTACGTGAATCAGAAGATAATCTTTAAGAAGATTAAATTTAAGAGTCTTAGATATAAATTCAGTAGTATAACTTCCGTGTACTTGTCCATTTATGGAAAACATAACAGACATATTATTTTTAAAAAATCGACTTCTTATAACTTCCTTACTCTTTTTCACATCGTGTTTTTCCATTTTAGGTTTAAAAACGTAACACGTTACTTTAGACTTTCCAAATAATTCATCCACATATTCCTCCGAAAAATAGGTTTCTATATAATCACTTTGAGCTTCTTCTAATCTTCTTTTTAAACCAAATAAATCTAATTCTAAAACTTTATTATTAGGATACCTTTCTTTTTTATCTACTGTTAGAACAGGTAGTACGGGCTCAAATAAAAATTCATTGAGACTTTGGTTTAAGTCTTGGGCAAAACCGGAATAACCTGTAGGAAATTGGTAGGAATACATTTTTAGAATACTTCCCGTTTTAAAATTTCTTCCGTACAGTTTTAAATCTAAATCTGCTATAGGAAAATTGGGGATTTGACTGTCGATTTTTAAATACTCAAAATGACTTGATCTTCTATTTGTTCCTGAATCACTAATCTTCCTTTGACGAATTAAAGTAAAACCAAAGTTTCCTGTATTATCATATCTTTTGGAAGCTATCAGTTGAAATCTTCTCTTTCCACAAAACACTAAGGCTCCGCTTCCTCCCATATTATATTTACCCTGTACAAATTGGATATTGATTTTATTCCCTCTTACCAAAGAAAGAAAGGTATCTTCAAAATTCTCAGGATGTTGCCCCTCACCATTATCATATATAATAACCGAAGTATTACGAGGTGGACCATCTGCTAAAATTTGTATTTCTTCAGATTGTTTACGTCTGTTCTGTTTTAAATCCCAATTTTTATAATCAGGATAAAACACATTTATAGCACCTTCCATTGATTGTGGAGCTTCAGTTGAGTCAGGTTGAATACCTTTCTCTAAACATTTTTTAGTAAGAATTGCGTCAATAGAATTAGTTACTTTTTCTACTAACGCTGCTATAGGGCTTGATTGTTGGTTTCTAACTATACCAAACATATTTTCATTTCCACCCAAAGGAAACCAATTTTCATCTTTGAAAATATCAGGATATTTTTGAATCACATTTTCAACTTCTTCTTCAGTAGGACTAAAATATAAAAGCTTGAATAGGTCTTCTGTAGAAATATTAGGCATAGCTGGATGTTTTTAGTTGAGAAATAATTTCCTTAACCATTTTAATGGTATAGAGAACTTCATCTTCTGAATTATATTTACTTAGGCTGAACCTTATGCTCGAAAAAGCATTTTTATTACTTAATCCCATTGCTGTCAGAACGTGAGAAGGTTCTATTAATTCAGAATGACAAGCAGAACCATTTGAGACACAAATATTGCCCAACATCTTGATAAATATATCAGCTTCAATGTCTGGAAAGCAGATATTCAAAATATTATAGATTCTATTCTCTCTATCTCCATTGACAAATGCTCCTTCAATGGTCAATAGTTCATTTTCCAATAAATCTCGTAGCTTCTTTATAGAAGATTTATTCTTCTCAATTTCATTTAGACTTATTTCACAGCTTTTACCTAACCCAATAACTCCGGGAACATTTAATGTACCACTTCTTTTTCCTTTTTCCTGACCGCCTCCGTGTATTAAAGGCTGAAAATTTAAGGCCTTGTGATTATAATAATACCCACCGATTCCTTTTGGTGCATAAAACTTATGTCCTGAAAAAATGAGATAATCTACATCTAAATCTTTAACATCAACTGAAATTTTACCAACAGCTTGTGTAGCATCTGTCATCATTAAAGCTCCAAATTGATGAGCTATTTCTGTAATTTCTTTTATAGGCTGTATGACCCCCGTTTCATTATTGACCAACATTACAGAAACTAAAAGTGTTTTATCAGAAATTATCTTCTTTAGTTCATTTATATCTATTACCCCCGATTCCAAAACAGGCATATAAACAACCTCAACACCTACTTCTTCCAAATACTTACAAGTATCAAGGACAGCAGAATGTTCAGTAGTTATCGTAATAATCTGTGATCGTTTTGTTTTATTGGAAGAAACAACTCCTTTTAAAATAGTATTAATTGATTCGGTTGCCCCGGAAGTGAATATAATTTCTTTTGATTCTGCATTAAGCAATTTAGCAACATTCTCTCTTGCAGAGACGATTTTCTTATTGATCTTTATACCTAACGAATGAGAACTCGAAGAATTACCATAAAATTCAGACATAAAAGGAATTATTTCCTTTACAACTTCATCATCAACTTTTGTGGTAGAAGCATTATCTAGATATATGTAATTTTGAGGCATTATCATTTCAAAAAATTAGATTGGGCTAATTTAACAATAATCAACCAATTAGTATCAATTAGTATTAAAAAAATCTCTATCCCTCCCTGCCGCACAGAAAGTTTTTCCGTCACACTTTTTGTAACCCAACGCTCATAAAGCCCATTGGGTTATGGCAGAAATTTAATGGTCAAAAAAGATAATTTCCGGAAGCCATACCCCAAAGAGCTTTCCAGCCGCACCAAACAAAAAGCCGTACACTGCCTCCGTGCCTCCGGCGGTGACTTGTGCCGGAAAAACTTTCCCAAAGCTTCTTTACATAATGTGGCATTATAGTCCCTTCGGGCTACGGGGACAAACCCACTATAATAACATTATGTAAAAAAGCCGCTCCGCCCACGCTCTTTAGGGCTTTTGCTCAGGGACAGTTTTTTGATAGCTTTCCGTCGCACCTGCCGGCTATACAAAAAACCGCCCGTCGCAAAAAGCCCATTTGTCCGCAATTTCCCCTCCACCCAATTTCAGCGGTTGCAGGACTAAAAAACCACTTCCAACGCTCTGCCTTATGCCTGCGGAAAGTTCATTCGTACCTCATTTCACTATCCTCGGCATCCCTCAGCAAGAGTGACTTATCCGTTCGTTTCACAATCCCCTTGCTCATCATTCATTTTGCAACAAGCAGTAATTCCCAATGCAATTCCTATGCTGATTACTGCTTATATTGCTTCATTCATTTGCCCTGCTATTGTTCCACTCCCGGAACACCACCCCTGCTTTTTCCCTCACTCCCAAAGTGTTTTTTAGTCCTGCGGGTTGTTTACCCCAAATTGCGGACAAACGAGGTTAAGAAAGGAAACGACTTTTCCAAAAAAAGAGAAAAAAGAAGCCAAAGGTTCGTTTCGGGTTCTCAAAAAGACAAGTTCAAGCCCTGCGGGTGTGAAAAAAAATCTCCACCCTACAGGTAGTATTTTTCTCCACAAACTTGCTTTTTGAAACCCTTCACGGATAAAGAGGCTTTCTTTTTTCCCTTTTTCTTTTGAAAAAATGTTTATGTGTTGAGGTGCTACCGAAACATCGGAAAAAAGAAAACTAACCTTTTAAATCCGAATGTTATGGCAAATTTTATCATCAAAACCCACAAAAAAGGAAATGTTTACAAAAGCGAACATTTCTTTATCCTGAACAAAGGTTTAAACAGTGGTAAGCCTCTTAACGAGCCTTGTGCCAATTGTTTTGTAATTGTATTTTCTTCATCTGAAGAAAGAGAAAATCTGTACTGGACAGCTGTCAGTCTTTGGAAATCCAAATTCTGGCATCCATTTTTGGTTGGTTCGGTCATTCCTTTTTTACGTCTGTCTGAATTAAAAAAAGAATTCTTCCTTAAAGCAAAAGAGATTTTAGCTGATTTTGAGAGTCATAAAAAAGATGTCGCAGCTCTCAGGTTGTTAGAGCAAAAAGAAAAACAATTTCACGAAAACATCAACCTTATCAATGATTTGCGAAGAGTTATTCTGTATCGCTATTGTAAAAAATAACTTAAATCCAACTATTATGACACTATTTGTTCTTTATCAGACAGATGTATGGAAGTCGAAGTCTTCCAGAATTTTTTGCGGTGTCTTTGACACACGTGAAAAAGCAATTGACAATGCTAAATACAACGGACTATATACCCATTATTCGGAGGTCATAATTCTTGAAGTAACACTTAATTTATTTGAGGAAACCTAAACAAAAAAAGCCCATTCCTTTCGGTTTGGGTTTTCAGTTGATTGAAAGTTTTCTGTATTTAAATAAGCTAATTTACTCTGAATCAGAAAAAAACACGCAATTTTAAAGTGAATCGATTATTTTTTCATATCTTTGCAAAGAATTTACAAACAGGCTTCTGCCTTCTGCCCTTTCTGAAACAGTCTAAAACATTTTTTTTTCTCTCTCAGTTTTTGCTTTTCAGTTGCCACATTTTCTAATCTTAATCATTATTATTATGAACATTTTCATTGGCAATCTGGATTTTCAGACTACAGAAGAACAATTACAGGATTTATTTATTCCTTTTGGGGAAGTATCATCCGTTAAAATCGTTACAGATAAATTTTCAGGACGTTCAAGAGGTTTTGCTTTTATAGAAATGCCTGACCAAAAACAAGGTGAAAACGCTATTAACGACCTTAATAACTACATATTAAATTCGCGTTTACTGGTAGTAAACGAAGCCAAACCCAGAGAAAAAAACAATCGTTATTAATTTTGCCGTTTTTTAAATCTTTTCTTAAGCTGTTGAACTGTCTCTGTTTAAGACAGCTTGGATACTTATGTGTTTTCTGAGAAAAGAAAAAGCAGTAATCCATTACTCCAATAAATACGGAGATCATTAAAAATACCGGTATTCCGGTAAAATCAATTATGAATTTTAAAGAATTAAATCTTATACCGCCTATGATGAAAGCGGTAAATCAAGCCGGATATACGGCACCTACCGAAATACAATTTCAGACTATTCCTCATATACTAAAAGGGAATGATGTTATTGGGTGTGCTCAAACCGGAACAGGAAAAACCGCTTCGTTTGCGATTCCTGTTTTACAGTTATTGCAGGAAAAACCTGCTTCACATAAAAATATACGTTCATTAATATTAACTCCCACAAGAGAGTTAGCCATACAAATCAGTGAGAACTTTACAATGTATGGTAAATTCTTACCCTTGCATCATTTGGCAATTTTCGGAGGAGTTCCTCAAAATAAACAAGTAACTGCTCTAAATAAAGGTGTGGATATACTTATTGCAACTCCCGGAAGATTATTAGACCTTATTACACAAGGCTTTTTAAACCTTTCACAAATTGAAATATTAGTGCTTGATGAAGCTGACCGTATGCTTGATATGGGATTTGTAAATGATGTAAAAAAAATCCTTACAAAAGTTCCTGTAAAAAAACAGACATTGTTCTTTTCAGCTACAATGCCTCAGAATATCAGAAAGTTTGCACAAAGTATATTGAAAAGCCCTAAAGAAATCAACGTAACTCCTGTTTCCTCTACAGCTCAAACCGTAAAGCAATCAATATATTTTGTAGAAAAAAATGAAAAGTTGAATCTTCTTGTCAATATATTAGAAGACCATTCCATTCATCGTTCGTTAGTTTTTGCACGCACCAAACACGGGTCTGATAAATTGGTCAGACAATTGGCAAAAACAGGAATCTATGCAGCTGCTATTCACGGAAATAAATCCCAAAATGCAAGACAAAGAGCATTGGACGATTTTAAGAACAGCCGTATAAGAGTACTTATAGCTACTGATATTGCTGCAAGAGGAATAGATATTGACGAATTGCCTCACGTAATAAATTATGAATTACCAAATGTTCCTGAAACTTATGTTCATAGAATCGGAAGAACAGGACGTGCGGGAGCCAAAGGTGTAGCCGTTTCCTTTTGTGATACCGAAGACAAAAAAGAACTGAATAATATTCAAAAACTGATAGGTTTCAATATACCGGTAATAACACAATAAACAAAACACTTTATTCATCTAATAAAATATAAACTATGGCAGATTCTTTTTCCAAAAAAGAAAATTCAAAGAAAAAAACAAAAAGACGGCAAGATAAAGTCCTGCGAAGAGAGGATAGAAAAGCCAATAATAACAAAGGAAAAAGCCTTGAAGATATGATTGTCTACGTGGACATCAACGGAAATTTCACATCAACTCCTCCTCATCTTCAGAATAGAGATGAAGATTTGGCAAAGGCAAGAAAATCAGCAGACAAGACAACCGTAAACCAAGACACTGTCTTTACAGGAATTGTAACTTATCTTAGTGAAAAAGGCTATGGTTTTATCACGGAAGATAAAACAGGAGAAAATGTATTTTTCCATCACGGACAACTAAATCAACCTGTTGATAAACAAGACAAGGTCAGCTATAAAAAAGAGTCCACTCTCAAAGGCGATAGGGCAATCAACATAAAAAAGTAAATATTAAATAATTAAATAAAAAAAATGCAAGAAGGAACAGTAAAATTTTTTAATGAATCCAAAGGTTTTGGGTTTATTTCACAAACAAACGCAAATGAAGATATTTTTGTTCACACCACAGGTTTATTAGACAATGTTCAGGAAAATGACGAAGTTGTTTTTGATATTGAACGAGGAAAAAAAGGCTTAATGGCTGTAAACGTTAAAAGAAAATAATAAAACCTGTTTTTGTTTGTAAATAGGGTATATGAACTATTCATATACCCTATTTTTTATTTAAAACCTATAGACAAAGGCATTGATGTTCATCCCTGCTCCAACCGAAGCAAACATAACTACATCTCCTTTTTTAATAGAATGTTCAGCAAGTTCATTTTTTAAAATCATAGTAAGTAACGAGGGAATGGTTGCCACACTACTGTTTCCGAGCTTATGAATAACCATAGGCATAATATTGCTGGGAACGGGAGTATCGTATAGCTGATAAAAACGGTCTACAATAGCTTCATCCATTTTTTCATTGGCTTGATGTATAATAATTTTAGTTAATTGGTTAATAGAATATCCACTATCATCAAGACATTTTTTCATTGCTCCGGGAACATTCAAAAGAGCAAATTCATATATTTTTCTTCCGTTCATTTTGATGTACCGTATATCAGGACAGCTTTCATTATTATTAGATTTTCCGAAATACAAATAATCTTTTTCCTTAAAGGTAAACGAAGCCGATATATGTGATTTTATACCCGATTCATCTTTACTGGTTTCAAGAATCGCTGCACCTGCTCCATCTGCATAAATCATACTGTCCCTGTCGTGGATGTCTACCACACGCGAAAGGGTTTCTGCACCTATAACCAGACACCGTTTAGCAATACCCGATTTAATAAAAGCATTAGCCTGTATGATTCCCTCAATCCAACCAGGACAACCGAACAGCACATCATAAGCCACACAAAAATTATTTTTTATTTTCAGAAGATGCTTCACACGAGATGCCAGACTCGGAACCGTATCTGACTGAATTGTCCCGAAACGAACATCACCAAAATTATGGGCAAATATGATATAATCTAATGTTTCAGGATCAATCCCTGAATCCTCTATTGCTGATTTTGCGGCAAGAAAACCCAGATCGGAAGTTACCTGTTCTTTTTGTGCATAACGCCTTTCTTCAATCCCTGTAATTTCTTTCAGTTTACTGGCAATAGTAGTATTGTCTTGTTTTAAAGCCAATCCGCTTTCGTCCAAGAAATGATGTTCATCAAAAAAAAGATTGGTAATAGTTTGTGAAGGGATGTAGTTACCTACACCAATTATTTTACTCGTCATTTAAAAACACCACTTTTTGTAATAAAAACCGTCTTACGTGAAGGAAAAGTAAAGTGGTTAAGTAAATATAACGATAAAATGCTAACAATAGTGTTTTGTAATCATAAATTACAAGATTAAAAATCTTAAAATCATCTTTTTATTTATCCATAATTATAAAAAAGCCCATTCCTTTCGGTTTGGGCTTTCATTTAGTCTAACTCAAAAGGTCACCACAACAAGAGTTAAACTATTTTTTGGAGTGCTTCTTTAAGATACATCTAAGAAGTAACGACACTGTAAAACTTACAGTCGCTCCGATGGAAGCCAAAAGAATCGTTTTTACAATATCTTCCGAATGAAGATTCGGAATAATACTCAGAAATGTACCTCCCAATGTACCAACAGTAAGCGAGTTACTCTGCATTTTGCTGAGGCTCGGAAGCTTTCTCTTCCTTACTTTTAGCATCATCTACCGTAATCTGGCTCACTGCCGAGAGTACACCTCCGGCAACGGTCATATAACCTCCTATGGTTACAATGGTAACAGGTAAAGTTACGGGAGCTGTCAACAAAACACCTCCGACAGTAGCCAATACCAAACCGACATTTCGAAGCACTTTAAACAATTTCGGAGTGGGAGCCTGAGCTCTATCTATAATATTCATAACATTTAATTTTAAGATTGAACAATTAAATACACTTTTTCCTTTTGTTCCAGTTTAGGATATACCAACGCTTTGAGTTTCTCAAAAGCGTTTCGGGACATCAAACCCAATCCGGAACCGGAAAGTTTTGTTACAGGAGCAATACAGCCGTTTAATTCTTTCAGAGCATTATTGGCAGGATGAAACAAAATATAATTTCTGTCTTTTACATCCATAATCTCAATATGCCAATCGAACTTTTGGCTGAATCGCTTTCTCAATTCATATTTCCCTTCAGGAATGCAGGAAACCTTCGTTTCGTTTCTCTTCCAAGGCAATTCAATCGTATTACAGATGAGTTTGCCCTCGCATTCGAGTTTACCATTTGTTCCTTCAGGGAAATAAGTTCTGGTTAATACTAGTTTCATAATCTTTTAGACTTTAAACCAGTTATTATACACCTCCATCAACTTTCACAATCGACAACGGGTTAAAAGCTCCGTTCTTTAATGGGTACATCTCTCCGTTGATTTCCTGATAGAATTCAACTCCCAAAGCCAAAAACAACGGATGAGTAGAATTCGCAGTTACTGCATTCATCTGATTGATAACAGCGGTTGCTGTCGCATTCCAAGGTAAAATTGCAGTTTCGGAGGTTGCTACTACGAAAGTCTCTCCCTCAAAATCTACTTCAGCTGCACCTGAAATAATTTTAAAGTGAGTAGTTCCTCCCGGAGCTGCAATCATACTCGCAGGAACAAACGAAGCCAAATTCACTTCGAGTTCTCCTGTTACACGGTCAATAGTTGTGGTATAAGGAGCATACAAAGTGGTTCCGAGTTTCCCACGAATATTGAATTCAAAACCCATCAACAACTCTGCTTCTCCGTCAATCACATTTCGTTGACCTCTCTCACTTACCTGGTCAGCCTGAATGACTTTTACCATTCGCTGGGTAAGTCTTCCAACCATTCTGCTGTCCGCAGAATTCAACAATAACGGACGTAAAGCCGTTCTTAAAAGCCTTCCGGCTTTTCCCGCTCTCCCGAATTCGGCTCCGTTCTCCCGTGTTCTCTGAAAAGCAGGGTCGCTCGCAATTCTGCTTGCTTCGATTCCTCCTTTCTCACGGGCTAAATAACCGTCCTGAGACTTATAAAAGGTAATATCCCCGATAGTCCCTTTTAATTTGATTATGCCTTTCTGTCTTGCCATAATGCTAAAAATTTAGATTAATAAATCAGTGAACAATTCTCTCAATCATCATCCTGTTGCAACATATTCCTGATTGATTTCAATACAAATTTTAGAATTAAATGAATAACCGCAATTAAGTACTTGTTCCAGATGACATACACAGGTATAAATGGCAATTATGTACATAAATGACATCTGATTTCTTTTACAACT
>Ga0172382_10005181_pt1 | contig 19573 bp, 16 predicted proteins | sample Leawel138RmetaG_FD_122245 | JGI IMG/M metagenome (GOLD analysis project Ga0172382, IMG submission 122245) | Leachate microbial communities from a municipal landfill in Southern Ontario, Canada - Leachate well 138R metaG | ecosystem: Engineered > Solid waste > Landfill > Unclassified | place... | reverse complement strand
CCAGAAAATCCGGGTCGGTAACGAACGTCATGAGCGCATCGAAGCCAACCGCTACACCGAGAATCTGGCCGAAGAGCACCACACCACCCACGCCGACCGCAGGACCGAGATCAAGGCCGATGAGCATCTGACTGTGGGCAACAACCAGCACATCAAGCTGGGCCAGGGTCAGTTCATCGAGGCCGGTCGGGAAATCCACTACTACGCCGGTGGCAAGGTGGTGATTGATGCTGGTATGGAGCTCACTGCCAAAGGAGGTGGTAGCTTTCTCAAACTCGACCCCAGCGGCATCACGCTTAATGGCCCGAATATCAGGATCAACGCGGGCGGCGCGGCTGGGCGCGGGTCAGGGCTGAGTATCCTGCTGCCGGAGTTGGTCGACCCATTCAGCTTCGCTCAGCACGGCAACCCTCTGGATAAAGCGCTGGCCAATAGCTCTACAGAGGTACCGGAACCCCAGCCGACGCTCTTCCGCTTCAACATGCAACTACGGGACGTACCAGGCGATGAAGGCTTTCCCCTGGCTTTCACTCCCTGGTTGATTCAACAGGGCGAAGAGGAGCCACTATTTGAAGGGGTGACCGATGATCAGGGGCGAATATCACTTACTGCCGAACAGGAAGAGTTGCTCTCTAAGGCCGCTCATTCGGCTGCCGGTAACCTCTGGCTCAGCTATCCCGGCCAGCGCATTGCCTTGAGCTTGCATCAGGAACAGGACGACAGGGATATGAACGAACTTGCCATGGCCGCCCTCGACTATCAGCGACGCACAAATAGTCATCAAACCAGCAATCTGCTGCACGAACGTTGCACACAGGATAGCCCCTGCGACGGCGACATCTATGCCCACCTGCAATCGAGAGAATGATCGGCCATGACCAACACCGCAGCATATAACGGTCTGCACGAAAGGCAGATCAATCAGATCAACCGTCAGGATGGAACACCTTGCGCGGCCTATTCTGCGCCGGACTTCTTCATTACTGAAGAGTCGATGTTCGCGCCCAAGCGCAACGGCAACAAGATGCGCTTCTTCACTACTGCAGAGGACTACTTCAAGGAGGTCGCCAGCGAGATCCTCGGTGCGCAGGAAAGCATTTTCATCACTGGATGGCAGATCAATCACGACGTTCTCCTCGACGGCGAAAAAACGCTGTGGCAATACCTGCATCAGGCACTGACGACCAATCCCGAGCTGAAAGTCCATGTCATGCCCTGGCTGAGCCCGTCGGCGTCGGTGATGAATACCTTCGATTTCGAAACCATGCTGGCCATCTTCCAGCTCAACGCCGGTCTGGAAAATGGACCTCGCGCATTCTGCACACCGGCAATCCAGCAAAGCGACCTGTCGGGCCTGGGCGCCACCTTCTCCCATCACCAGAAGAGCGTGGTGATTGATAACCGCATCGGCTATGTCGGGGGCATCGATCTGGCTTACGGTCGCTGTGACAATAATGATTACAGCCTGGATGCACGCAACCGGCACGGTAATGACGCATACAACCCGTGCATACCACCGCTTGGCTGGATGCCCATGCAGAAACACACCAGCAAGAACGGCTTGTTGCTGGCTGCTCTGTTTGATCTGTCCAAACCGGCCTTCCCCTCTCCGCCCTTTGTAAAGGCTCCCAGCCGAGCAGAATTACTGAACAGCTTCAGCTATCTGACCAACTTCATCAACAGCCCCACTCCGGAGTTTCTGCAGCCGGCAATGCGGGGAATTGAGGCAGTTGGCGATGCGTTCGAACAGGGTAGACGCCGTCTGGTCGAACTCAAGATGGCCATGCTCGAACGCATGGTTCGCGCCACGGCACAGCTGATCGAAGCGGATCTTGGCAACCTTGATCCGGCGTTGCAGCAACGCCTACGCCATTGGCTGGAGAGGCTGCAGAACGCCCAGCAACTGAACCGGGCCCTGCAGCTGCGCAGTCAGCATCTGATTACCGAGTGGATGACGACATCCGAGCTCGGGGGTGTATTTGCCAAGCTGATGGATATCCGCTTCGACAACATCCCGGCAGGCTCACTGAAGCCGGCAAGCCAACTGGCCAACTCACTGCTGTGGTACCTGTATGGCCTGCTGCAACGCCAGACCCAGGAAAACGAAGGCCCCTATCCCTATCTACTGGAAAATCCGCAGCCGCTGGCCTCCCCCGACAACAGCACGCTGGCAGCCAACCAGCCACGCATGCCGTGGCACGATGTGCACTGCCGGATCGAAGGGCCGTCGGTATATGACCTGTCACGCAATTTTATTGATCGCTGGAACGGTCAGCAGGCTTATCTCGTCAACACCCCTCCGCCGGGCGACACCGTGGTGATCAAGCGTGTGCTGGAAGCCCTGATGACCTGGGTCAACCGGCTCCTGAAGAGTGCTCGCCTGGAAAACTATCTCGACGTCGAGATTCGACTTGATCTGCAGCATCCGCAACCGACCTGGATCCACAATGCACCGCTGCTGCCCAACTATCCTGGAGCCCAGACCGGCGGGGTTGCCGTCCAGACCCTGCGCAGCGCTGCCGCCAATATGCTGCAACAGGAACAGCTCGGCCGCACCACGGCACGGGTTAATCTGGAAGCACTTCCCAATTTCACCAGCATGGGGGTGCAGGTCGATTGCAGGAGTGCCATGCTTCAGGCTATTTCCAGTGCCCAGCATTTCATCTATATCGAGAACCAGTTTTTCCAGAGCAGTTTTGGTATGGAAGGGGAACTATATGAAGACGTCCCGCTTTCCGGCCCGATGAGCCGCCTGCGTACGGCGGATCACCTGCCACGAGAACTGGTCGAACGGGTGAATCTGCGTGAAGCATTGGAAAAAGAGAATATCTGGCTACTGAACTGGGCCGAGATCGACGCGATCGCCCGCAATCCCGACCCGGTGCGCGAAGCCTTTCTCAAAGAGCTGCGCAGCATTACCGCACTCAATGCAAAAGGCTGGGCCACTCTGCGCCTCGGCCCGGAGCAGAACGGCATCATCAACAATATCGGCGCGGCGCTGACAGACCGCATCGGGCGCGCCATTGATGAGGGCCGACCGTTCCATGTGTATATGGTATTACCCGCCCACCCCGAGGGCCCCCTGAATGAGCCCACCATCATGCACCAGATCCACCTGACCATGCAGAGTCTGTTATTTGGAGAGCAAAGCCTGGTCAAGCGTATCCAGCAGCGCATGGCCATGCGTGCCTTCATGGACCGGGGTGCCAGCCGCGATGAAGCCCGCGACATACTCCAACGTAGCGGCCCGGACAACCGGCCAGTCTATGAACAAGAGGACTGGAGCCGCTACCTGACCCTGCTCAATCTGCGTACCTGGGACGAGCTGGCTGGGCGGGTAGTGACCGAACAGGTGTATGTGCACAGCAAGCTGCTGATCGCCGATGACCGGGTCGCTATTCTCGGCAGCGCCAATATCAATGATCGCAGTCTGCTCGGACCCCGAGATTCGGAGCTGGCCGTGATCGTACGCGACAGCACCCCGGTTACCGTCAAGCTGGATGGCCAATGCCCACAGCAGGTCAGCAAGGCCGTGCATGAGTTACGAGTGGCCTTGTGGAAGAAGCACTTTGGTTTAAGTCAGACCAAGGCGTCCAGAGTGCTGCCGGCGGCGGCGCTGGAGAGCTGTCTGACCAAACCGGCGGCGGAAAGTAGTTGGCAAGCCATACAGGCTCGAGCAGAAAACAACTCACGTGTATATGAACGCGCTTTTAACTTTATTCCTCAAAATATCAGCCAGACACAGCCCATCCCAGCTTCAGCTCGCAACAAGTATCCAGACGGTTTCCCTGCTTCGGTCTGGCCCACCTGGATATACCACGACCTCGACGATATGCGTCTGGGCGGCAAGCTGGCTGCACCAATGCCTTTTGAGGAGCAGTTCTGGAGCGACATGTCGCACTACTCGGCGCCTGTTGGTATCCAGGGCTTTATCTGCCAGTTACCCACCCGATGGACTCGGGGAGAAAATAACAAGTCAGGCATCAATAACACCATCATTGCTGACAACAAAGAACCCTCCCATGGCCATGAGACCAATACCGCAATAGCACATGTCGATCACATCCCAGCAAAGGATCATCGCCGGTCATGAAGCGCCTTACCTTGATGATAACGACCACCCTCGCCCTGATGTCCAGCCCGCTGTTGGCCGACCAGCCACGCCAGGAGTGCCTGGGTCGTCACGTCTTTGACGTGCCCGAAGAGATGCAATGGGCAACCTATGACGCCAGTCGTGTTTACCGCATATCTACAGGAGGCGGGCATAACTTCACAGCTAAAGTAACGGCCAAGGGAGACTCAACCGTCTATGGCCCCTATGGCGCAATTATCAAGGTCAGCGATATTGTCGAACGTTCTGAGTTTGAGGCAGCAGCTGATTATCAGTTGGGAACGGGGCGGCTGAACCAGAAGCGGATTCTTAAAAACATTGAAATAGACAGGCGCCTTTTATCCGAACTCCCCGACCAAGGCTACGGCCCCGACGTTATCCAGCAGCTTGAAGATGAAATTGCGGAACAAGAAGCCCAGGTTCCCCTTGCCCTCTACACCGTACACGACCTGGGCATTCCCGATGCCTACTTTATCGGCGGGCGGGGTGATCCGACCCATGCCTACCTGTACCGCAACCAGCGGGTCTACTACTTTGTCATGCGCCGGGCCGGTGATAATGGCACCGAAGCCTTTGTGGATCTCATGTCCCGCTTCCAACCCCGCGAGCTATATGAAGTACCCGAAGGCAACGGCATCTGCATTCCCTACGGTTTTATTGCCGATGACGGCAAGAAGCCCTATTCGATCAAGAACAGCCTGCGCTTTACCCAGACACCCAACGTGGTCTTTACCCTGCTGACCGCCTCGGCCAGCGACCCCTGGCACACCAGCTCCACCTCGGGGTTGTACGACACCGACTTCCGCCCGGGCTATGACCGCGAGAAATGGATATGGCGCGAGTATGTCCAATCTTCCCGGCTGGGCAGACACAAGACCAACCTGCTCGGCTGGACCCTCGAACCCAAACCGGACTCCGGCGAGCAGGAGCGGGCCTGGTTCGGCTTTGCCGAATACGGCGGACTGCTCAGCCCCCGGCTGGCCGTGCACATGCTCACCTTCGAGCAGGGCGTTGACGACCTGACCGAACACACACCACCCATGGATACCGTACTGCCCCGCTGGGAAGCACTGGCCCAGACCTTACGTCCGAGGGGCGAGCAGCAATGAAATGCCTTTGCCTGATAACAGCCAGGATCCAGTCATTGACGCCCTGTCTGTCCCCCTGACGATGCAACACCAATCTGGGTCAACGCCAGCAGTGACAAGAAACATACAAAAGGAATCATGAACATGCACAACAAGCTCTGCTCCGCACTACTGCTGATACTGCTGCTAGCCATCAGCACCGGCTGCAGCAGCACCAAGAAAGACTATCGCCCGCTGGGCGAGCCGCCGGCAATGCGCAGTAACTGATGGATACAGGGAGTATTTTCACATGGAACTGGTTTTCGATATGGTCAGCGCACCGCAGCAGATTCCCGGCATGGCCGGGAGCAAGACCTTCAGGCATACCGGCGGCATCATCGGTCGTGCGGACGATTGTGATTGGGTGATTCCTGACCGCAACCGGGTGGTTTCCGGCAGGCATGCGCAGGTGAGTTACGACAATGGTGCGTTCTACCTTACCGACACCAGCAGCAACGGCATTCGGTTCAAGGACAGCGATATGCCGATGGCCAAGGGCGAGCCGGTACGCATCGAACATGGCAAGGTGTTCTGCCTCGGCGACTTCGAGATTCGCGCGAGGCTGATCCAGAACCCGGCGGAATTCGAGACCGGCCTGCAGCATAGTCAGTCCACCGGCAGCATCATCCCCGATGACGCCTTCCTTGATCTGGACCCGCTCAATGCGCTGGACCAGCAGGAACAACGTCATTATCAGGCCGATGCGTTATCAATGCTGGCTCCAGCCACCGAGTCGCAGGAGCAGACGCACGACTATGCGCGCATCGACATGGAGAGCCTGCCGGTTCCCGAGCTGGTGGCTCCCGTGCCACAGCCGGTCGAACCGACTCCCGCTCCGCGCGAGAATCTGCCCAGTACCTTCTGGGCAAGATATGAACAGGCACTGGGCGTCAGCCTCGACGGGCTTCCGGATGAGCAACGCGAGGCCCTGGCCGTCACCGCTGCCGGCCTGCTCAAGCAATGCATCGGCAATCTGCAACAGAGCCTGAAGACGCGCAGCGAGCTGAAGAGTGAGCTGCGGCTGGCCCAGACCACGGTGCAGACCTCAGGCAACAATCCGCTCAAGCATGCGACGGACAGCAACGAAGCACTGCAATTGATGCTGCGCCGCCAGGAACCCGGCCAGATGCCCGCCACCCACGCGGTAGCACGCGCCTTTCGCGATCTGCAAGCGCACCAGGTAGCCCTCAGCGCGGCCAGCCGGACCGCTGTCAAGGGCATGCTTGAGCACCTGTCGCCGGAACAGCTCAATCTGCGCTTCGAGCGTGAGAACAAGGGGCTGCTCCATACCAACGGCACCCGCTGGAAGGCCTATGTCCGCTTCTACCAGTCCATCCAGAACGAGGATGAGTGGAGCAAACGCTTGTTCGCCCGCGACTTCGCCACCGCCTATGAAGAACAGATACGTCTGATTGCCACCCTCAACATGGATATCCAAGGATGACCTTCATGCTGCGCATTGCCTTCGTTTCACTATTGCTCTCGCTGTCATTGAGCGGCTGCAGCGTCATGCAGAGCTCGCCCACCACCCGCATCGACCTGCACCTTGCCGGCAGCGACAGACTCAATCCGGATCTGCATGGGCGCCCCTCGCCGATCGTGCTGCGACTCTACGAATTGAAGAATCCGGTGGCCTTCGAGCATGCCGAGTTCTTCACCTTGTATCAGCAGCCGCAGGAAACCCTGGCATTGGACCTGATCGCCCATGAAGAGGTGGAGCTGCGCCCCGGCGAGCAGCGTGAGTTGAATCTGACCACGACCAGCGCCGGCGTGTATCTGGCGGTGCTGGCGGCTTATCGCAACCTGCCCGAAGCTGACTGGCGCGTGGTAGTGCCGCTGCGTGGCGGCGAACTCAACCCTGTCAGTCTGCAGCTCGATGAGACGGGCATACGCCGTGAAGAGCACGCCCGGCAGTCGAGGAACTGACCCATGACGACCAGCAAAGTGGTCTGGCATGAAGGCATGCTGCTGCGACCGCAGCACTTCCAGCAAAGCGATCGTTATTACGATCACCAACTGAAAGCCCGCACCCAGCAGTTGCACAGCTCGGCCTGGGGGTTCTTCGATCTGGAAATCGACCGGCAGTTTCTCGCCATGGGCAAGCTGGTACTCAGCAAGGCCAGCGGCATTCTGCCCGACGGCAGCCTGTTCGAACTGGGTTCCGAGCGCGCGCCGCTGTCGCTGGATATCCCGGCCAATACCAGCAACATACCAATCTGGCTGGCATTGCCGCTGGTCACCAGCAACCATGTGGAAACCCGGCGGCCACAGCAGCAGGACGTGCTGGCGCGTTATACCGCCCACGACAGGGAGATCAACGACTCGAACGCCGGTGACGACAGCTGCGCCACGGTCAGCTGCGCCCAGGCGGACTTCCGCCTGCTGCTCGGTGAGCAGTCCGATGCCCAGGCCTTCGTCAAGATGCAACTGTGCCAGGTGCTGGATACCACACCCGACGGTGTGGTGAGCCTGGACAGCGAGTTCGTACCCAGCTTCCTGCACCTGCAATCCAGCCAGTTCCTGCAGTCATGCCTGAAGGAAGTCATCAGCATGCTCACTCACCGCGGCGACATTCTTGCCGAGCGCATCCGCGCTGGCGGCAAGGTCAGCGGTGCCGAGTTCGGTGACTTCATGATGCTGCAGTTGATCAACCGTCACGAGCCGCTGCTGCGCCACTACATGGCTCAGGAGCACCTGCATCCCGAGCAGCTCTATCGTGAGCTGCTGGCGTTGTTCGGTGAGCTGTCGACCTTCTCCGGCGACACGCGCAGGCCGCGCCTGGATGGCCGCTACCAGCACAGCGACCAGGGCACCAGCTTCCGTAAGCTGATGGATGCCTTGCGCCAGGTACTGTCCATGGTGCTCGAGCAGCACGCCGTGGAGCTGGCCCTGCAGCAGCGCCAGTACGGCATCCAGGTATCGCCGCTGCATGACCACAAGCTGCTCGGCAGTGCGTCCTTCGTGCTGGCCGCCAGCGCGCAGTGCGATTCGGAAGAAATGCGCCAGCGTCTGCCCGCCCATCTGAAGGTGGGGCCGGTCGAACGCATCCGCCAGTTGGTCAATCTGCATCTGCCGGGGATCCGCGTCAAACCCCTGCCGGTCGCTCCCCGGCAGATCCCGTTCCACGCTGGCAAGACCTATTTCGCCCTTGAACTCAACTCTGAGGAACTGGCCCAGCTCGAACGCTCCGGCGGGTTCGCTTTCCACGTCTCCGGCGACTTCCCGCAGCTGGAACTCACCTTCTGGGCCATCAGGAACTGACACCTATGATCAAGGATATGGATTACAGCCAGGATGACCGCACTGTCATTCTCAACCGCAACGGCGAACCCCCAGCCAAGGCCCCGTTGACCGACTTTGCCGCCGCACCGCGACTGGAGAAGATCGAGCAACGCATGGTCTATGCCGCGCGGCGGCGCGACACGGAAAGCTTCAATCTCAGTCTCAATCCACTCATCTCCCTGGCGGCGACCCTGCTGTCCGAGGTGGTGCGTTTGAAGAACAGCTTCCAGGCAGAGGACCTGCACAGCCTGAAAGAACGTCTGAGTGCGGAGATTCGGCTGTTCGAGCATCATGCCCTGCAGGACAGCGGCGACAGCAGCGAAGTAATGGCCGCCCGTTATGTATTGTGCACGGCGATTGACGAGGCGGTGGTGACCACCCCCTGGGGCAATGAAAGCGCCTGGTCGCAGATGAGCCTGCTGAGCAGCTTTCACAATGAAACCTTCGGCGGCGAGAAGTTCTTCCAGTTGCTGGAACGGCTATCGCGCAACCCGGTCAAGCACCTGCACCTGCTGGAGCTGATGTACCTGTGCCTGTCACTCGGTTTCGAAGGCAAGTACCGGGTGATGTCGCGCGGCACCCTGGAGCTGGAAGTGATCCGCGACAGCCTGTATCGCCAGATCCGCCAGCTGCGCGGTGACGTTCCCAGCGAGATTTCACCACACTGGCAAGGCCTGCAGGGCGAACGCGGGCACTTCGTGCGGGCTGCTCCCTGGTGGGCGGTGACCCTGTTCACTCTGCTGTGCCTGGGTGTCATGTACGGCGGATTCAGCTGGGTGCTTCATGAGCAGCGCATCAATGTCATGCAGGGCTTCGAACACAACCCGGCATTGGGCAAACCTCTCATCACGGACGATATGCAATGAAAGTCAAAGCCATTCTGTTCAAAGCCCTGACGCTGCTCCGTCGCAGCTGGGCATGGAGCCTGGTACTGGTGCTGTCACTGGCGGTCCTGGTCTGGACCCTGGGGCCGGCACTGGCGATCAACGACCGCAAGCCGTGGGGTTCGGCCAGCGCACGCCTGCTGACCATCAGCCTGATGTTCCTCGGCTGGGGCCTGAGCCTGGTGTTCACCAACTGGAAAAAGACCCGTCAGAAAAAAGCCGAGGAAAGCGACAGCGAAGCACAGGAGCGCCTGCGCCGGGAGAACCTCATCGTCGAGGAGCAACTGGAACTGCACAGCCGCTTCAAGCAGGCCATGCGTACCCTCAGCCGCTCCAGCCTGTACAAGGGTCGCAGCGAACGCTGGCGGCGCGAGCTGCCCTGGTATCTGCTGCTGGGTCCGCAGGGCAGTGGCAAGACCAGCCTGCTGGAATTCTCCGGCCTAGAATTCCCCCTCAATACGCGCGACCAGCAACGGGTGAACGACGAGATATCCGCTACCCGCTATGCCGATTGGTATTTTGCCGAGCATGCGGTGCTGCTGGACAGCACCGGCCGCTATCTGACCCAGCCCGATCCCCAGGTGGACAGTCTCGGCTGGAACACGCTGCTCGGTCTGCTGCGTACCCGCCGCCAGCGCCCGCTCAATGGCGTGCTGGTCGCCCTGCCGGTTGATCTGCTGCTCAGTGACAACCAGCTGGAACTGGAGAATCAGGCTCGTCAGCTGCGGCAACGGCTGCTGGAGATCAATCAGAAGCTCGGCATGGATGTGCCGGTCTACCTGGTGCTGAGCAAGGCCGACCGGTTGCACGGTTTCGACGACTATTTCGACCAGTTGGCCAGCGATGAGAATGATCAGGTCCTCGGGGTCAGTTTCCGCAAGGCGCAGGATGGCACCGATCTGCAGGTCGTCCGCCAGGAGTTCGAGGAATTGCTGCATCGCCTCAACAGCCAGGTCATCATGCGCATGCATCAGGAACGTGACATCGCTCGGCGCGGGCGCATTCTGGACTTTCCGCACCAGCTGGGCAGGCTCGGTGAGCCGCTGAGCCTGTTCATCGAACTGGCGTTCGCCGGCAACCGCTACCAGCGCGCCACCCAGCTGCGCGGTTTCTATCTGACCAGTGCTCCGAGCATGCACGGCGGGCTGGATCCGCTGACCACCAGCATCGGCCGCAATCTCGGTTCGGGCAGCACGCCGGTTCCGGCTGCCCCCAGTGGCCGTGCGCGCTTTATCCGCCACCTGCTCAGTCGGGTGATCTTCCCCGAAGCGGAACTGGCGGGGCTCGATCAACGCGAAGTCCGACGCATCAACTGGCGTCAGCGCATTCTGTTCGCCTCAGCTGCCACCTGCCTGCTGGTAGCCGGTCTGGCCTGGGCGAGCAGCTTCTCGGCCAACCATGGCAAGCTCGAGCAACTGCGCACCCTGTCACAGCAATTGCTGCAGGACCAACGCCAATTGCGGGAACACAGCCAGGTCAGTGCCATGCTGCAGGTGCTCGACAACAGCTACGCTGCCACCCAGGTCTACCCTGGCCGCGACAGGATCCGCTGGCGGGAGCGCGCCGGATTGTTCCAGGGTGATGCCGTCAATCCCGAACTGCAGCGGGCCTACCGTCAACAGCTTGAGCAGTTGCTGCTGAAAAGCGTGGCCCTGCGTCTGGAAGCGCAGATCGACTCCAGCCGCCACGACCGCGAGCAACTGTTCAACAGTCTGCGCGCCTATCTGATGCTGAACATGCCCGAACGGCGTGACAATGCCTGGCTGCAGGACTGGATGGCCGCCGACTGGTCATTGCGCTATGCCGGCAATACCTCTGTCCAGACCCGCCTGAACCGCCACTTCGGCAACCTGCTGGAACAACCTTTCCGGCGCTATGCGCTGGACCAGCGGCTGGTGGCCGAGGCCCGTCGCCAGCTGCGCAGCGAATCACTTTCCAGCGTGCTGTATCGCATGCTGACCGAGCAGGCCAGCAGCCTGCCCCAGTATCGGCTGATCAATCACCTGGGGCCCCGTGCCGCGCTGCTGACCAGCAGCCAGAACACCCTGCCCGGCTTCTACACTCGCAGTGGCTATCAGCAGATGTTCATCGCCCGAGGCAATGATCTGGTGCAGCACATGCTGCGCGACAACTGGGTGCTGGGTGATAGTGACGAGCTGAGCGCGCAGGATCGCCACCGCCTGATGCAGGAGATGGAACAGCTGTATTTCGAAGACTATGCCAGTCACTGGGGCGAATTGCTCAGCCGCCTGGCACTCGATCCGCTGGCCGACAGCAGCCAGGCAGCTCAGCAACTGAGCGCCTTGGCTGCCGCCAACTCGCCGATCATCAAACTGCTGGAAGAACTGCGCAACAATACCCGCCTGAGCAATGACAGCGAGACCCTGAACCGGGCCATGCGCAGCATGGAGCGACGCTTCGAGGCACTGCACCAGTTGCTGGATGAGGGGGGCAACCCGGGGGCCGAACTGCTGCAGACGCTGCAGGCCCTGGATGCGCTGCATACCCAGCTCAACAGCCTGGCGCACGCCAGCGCACCGGGCCAGGCCGCCTTCGACATGGCCCGTGCGCGCATTGGCGGGCAGGCGGACGCCATCAGCCAACTGCGTGCCAGCGCAGCCCGGTTGCCACAGCCGGCTGATCAATGGCTCACGGCCCTGGCCGGTGACAGCTGGCTGCTGGTACTCCAGGAAGCCTATCAGCACATCAACCAACGCTACCGCAGTGAGTTGCTGGCCAATTGGCGCGGCTCGGTCGGACAACGCTATCCGTTCAGCAAGGACAGCGAAAGCGAGGTGACCCTGGGCGATTTCCGCGAGTTCTTCAAGGTTCGCGGTACCGCCGAGCAATTCTTCGAGCGCTATCTGCAACCCTTTGTCAGCAGCAGCGCCGACGGCTACCGGGTGCGCCTGGTGGATGGTCATGGCCTGCCGATCTCGCGCGAGCTTCTGGCCCAGATGGGGCGCGCCGAACGCATCCGCCGCAGTTTCTTTGCCGAGAACCCCAACGAGCCGCAGGTGCAGTTCCGTCTGGAACCCTTCTTCCTCGACTCCAACCTGGGCCGTGCCAGCCTGCGCATCGGTTATCAGAACATGGAGTACCGACACGGCCCGATCGTCCAGACCGCCTTCCGCTGGCCGACGGACAACGAAGCCGGACGCACCAGCCTGGTGCTCGAGGACCTCGGCGGAAAGCGCATGACGCTGGATCAGAATCGCGGTGTCTGGTCGCTGTTTCGCCTGCTCGACGAGCTCGAGGTCGGCCATCATTCCGATCGCGACGTGCTGCTGCTCAAGGCCGACCTGAGCGGCATGCGCGCCCAGTACCTGCTGCACAGTCAACGCTCACCGAACCCGTTCGACCTGAGCCTGCTACGCGGCTTCAACCTGCCCGCGAGATTATGATGGACCTGCTCAGCGCCTGGCGCAGCACAGCCCGTACCGATACCGGCAAGGTACGGGCGCGCAACGAGGATGCCTTTCTGGCCCTGCCTGAGCGCGGCCTGTGGGTGGTCGCCGACGGCATGGGCGGCCACCAGAACGGTGCGCTGGCCAGTCGCCTGATAGTCGAGCAACTGGCGGAGTTACCCGGTGGCAGCGACCTCAACCTGCGTGTACAGCAGTTGCGCAAATCGCTGCATGAACTGAACCGGCGTCTGACCAGGGAACTGACACTGGTCAGCGGCCAGCCCGACCCGGTCATGGGCAGCACGGTCGTCGCGCTGCTGGCCGAAGGTGATCGTGCCGCCTGCATCTGGGCCGGCGACAGCCGCTGCTATCTGTGGCGCAGCGGCAACCTGTACCAGATGTCACGCGATCATTCACTGCTGCAGCAACTGGTGCAGGACCAGCAGATGAGCCCCGAGCAGGCCGCCAGCCATCCCTCGGCGCATGCCCTGACCCGCGCGGTCGGCGCCAGCGAGGAGCTGGTGCTGGATGTGGTCGAGTTCACCGTCTATCCCGGCGACACCCTGCTGTTGTGCAGTGATGGCCTCTACCAGAATCTCACCAGTGCCAGCCTCGGCGCCGCACTCAACCTGCCGTCACCGCAGCTGGCGCTTGAGCGCCTGTTCGACCTGGCACTGCAGGGGCCAGCCAGTGACAACCTCAGCGCCGTGGTGATTCGCCGATGACTGTCCAGGAGAAACCCATGAACGCGCCAGCCAAGGTTGCGGAAGACACCGGGGCAAAGGATACCGGACAGATAGTGACTCCCGGACCGGTTCCGGAACTGTTGAGCAAACGTTACCGCATCGAACGCCTGCTTGGTGTCGGTGGCATGGGCGCGGTATACCGCGCGCGTGATCTGCTGCGTGAGCAGTTCGGCGACCCTGAACCCTGGATAGCCGTGAAAACGCTGAATGACAGCTTTGCCGAATATCCCGATGCCAATGCCCTGCTCTACAGCGAATTCGCTCTCACCAGCCGCCTGCACCATGCCCATGTGGTGCAACTGCACGGTTTCCATACCGACTCGACCTGCCGGCGAGCCTATATCACCATGGAGCTGCTCAAGGGTCCGACACTGGATGAGCTGATCAGCGCCCACCCCGATGGCATGCCCTGGGAGCAATTGCAGGAGATCGCCATCGCCCTGCTGCAGGCACTGGCCTACGCCCATGCGCGCGGCGTGCTGCACGGCGATCTCAAACCGAGCAATGTCATCATTGCGGATGATGGCCTGCGGCTTTTCGACTTCGGCCTGGGCCAGGCAATCGGCGACAAACTGCCCGGATTACCCCGCCTCAGCCGCGCCCGTATCGCCGCCTGGACACCACGCTATGCCGCCCTCGAACTGCTCGAAGGCCAGCCGCTGACCGCGGCGGCAGATGTCTATGCCGTGGCCTGCGTGCTCTATGAGCTGAGCAGCGGACATCACCCCTTCAGCCGCATGACGGCGCGACAGGCAAAAAACATGCAACAGGACAAGACCCTGGAACGACCGCAACGGCTACCTGCGCATTGCTGGCCAGCCCTGCGCCAGGCACTGGCCTTCGATCAGCAGCAGCGCATCGACTCCCAGGGTTTGCTAACTGCCTTCAGCACCGCATCACCCACACTGCTTCAGCGACTGTTTGGGCGCCGCTAGGATGCGTCTGATTGAGTCGGCCCCGTCATAGGGATTGCTCAGACCATCAAGTCAGGAGTTTCTCGCTGTTGTATCGGTTGTTCTGATCTCAGGCTGAAGCTCCTGAGGCTGGCAAACATCCCGTAGCAATTCCTCCCCCACCCCCACCTTCCAATCGACCTGCGGTCATGTCAGTTTGAACAAAGTCACTCATACTCAGACGGTGAGACATTCCTGTTTCCTTCTGTCTTCATAGAGGTTTCGGTTCATGTGGTACAACGGTCTACTTGATCCTTCCGGCTGGCAATTGCTGGCCATTATCCTGGTGCTGACGCATATCACCATCGTCGCTGTGACGGTGTATCTGCATCGTTATTCGGCACATCGCTCGCTGGAGCTGCATCCGGCGCTGAAGCATTTCTTCCGTTTCTGGCTGTGGCTGACGACCAGCATGAACACCCGGGAGTGGACCGCCATTCATCGCAAGCATCACGCCAAGTGCGAGACGCCGGAGGATCCCCACAGTCCGGTACAGAAGGGCCTGGCCACCGTGCTGTGCAAGGGCGCGGAGCTGTATATGGCGGAGGCGAAGAACGAGGAAACGCTGCGCATCTATGGCAAGAACTGCCCCGATGACTGGGTCGAACGCAATCTGTATGGGCGTTATCGCAATACCGGCATCGTGCTCATGCTGTTGATCAATCTGACACTGTTCGGCGTGCTGGGGCTGACCGTGTGGGCAATACAGATGATCTGGATTCCGCTGTGGGCTGCCGGCGTGATGAATGGCCTGGGGCATGCGGTGGGCTACCGCAACTTCGAGTGCAAGGATGCGGCGACCAATATTGTACCCTGGGGCATCCTGATCGGCGGTGAAGAGCTGCACAACAACCACCATACCTATCCGAACTCGGCCAAGCTGTCGGTGAAGACATGGGAGTTCGATATCGGCTGGATGTGGATTCGTCTGTTCAGCCTGCTGCGGTTGGCGAAGGTGCGCCGTGTCGCGCCTGTGCCGCATCGTATCGAGGGCAAGCAGACACTGGATCTGGATACCGCCCGGGCGATCCTGAACAACCGCTTCCAGATCATGGCGCAGTATCGCAAGACCGTCATCCAGCCACTGGTCCGGCTGGAGATGCAGCGGGTGGACGACTCTGTGCGCCATCTGTTCCGCCGTGCCAAGCGTCTGCTGAGCAAGGAAACCAGTCTGCTGGCACCGCAGCAGGAGGCCAGGATCCAGAGCATTCTGGAACAGAGCCAGTCGCTGCGCATCATCTATGAGAAGCGGCTGGCGCTGCAGCAGATCTGGAACCGCACCAGCAGCAATGGCCATGACATGGCGAATGCCTTGAAGGACTGGTGCACCCAGGCCGAGGCCACCCGCATCCGCGTGCTGGAGGATTTCGCCGCGCATCTGCGTACCTATACCCTGCAGCCGGCACTCTCCTCCCACTGATACCCAAGCCCGCTGCGAATGCCGCTGCGGGCTGCTTTCAGCCGCTCCCGCCTCGCTAGCCAGTTGACCGCCCTGCACTATACTGCAGTGGAATAACGCCGTTGTGCTCCCATTCCATAAAGCGTAACGCGCCATTGGCGCGCCGCCTCGGGCACAGCCTCTCGCCTGACCAGCAACGAGGACTTTCCTGTGACTGCAACCGTAGTGAGAACCTATCCAGGCGCGCTGCACCCGCTGCATGCGGTATTGCTCGCCGGCACCATTCCGCTGTTTCTCGGCGCTCTACTCAGCGATATCGCCTACGCCTCCAGCTACCAGATACAGTGGAGCAACTTCGCTTCCTGGCTGATTGCCGGAGCGCTGGTTTTCTGCGGCCTGGCAGTGTTGTGCGCCATCGCCGGTCTGGCCCGCACCGAACGCCGGCATGGGCGCCCTCTCCTGTATCTTGTTCTGCTGGTGGCCACCTGGATACTCGGCTTCATCAATGCCCTGGTACATGCCAAGGACGCCTGGGCGATCATGCCCGCCGCCCTGATCCTGTCGGTAATCGTGATGGTGCTGGCCTGCGCCGCTACCTGGGTCGGCTTCTGCAGCGTGCATGTGGGAGGTAGAGAATGAAGACTGCCAACCTCCTGTCGATCATCGCCGTCTCCGTCGTGCTGGCGGCCTGCGGTGACTCCGAGCCGAAGCAACTCTACGGTGCCAACCCCGACCTTCCGGATATGCAACGCGGCCTGCTGCCGAGCATGACCATCGCCAAACCAGCCGAGTGGGGTGATCAACTGCCACAGGTGCCGCCGAATTACACGGTCACCGCCATCGCCACCGACCTGAAGATTCCACGCCAGACGCTGGTGCTGCCCAATGGCGATATTCTGGTGGCCGAAGGCAGGGGCGGCAACGCAGCCAAGCTCAAGCCCAAGGACGTGATCGCCGGCAAGATCAAGGCCAAGGGCAATACCACGGTCGAAAGCGGCAATCGCCTGACACTGCTGCGTGACAGCGATGGCGATGGCGTCTATGAAGAGCAGACGGTTTTCGCCGAGGATCTCAACGCGCCCTATGGGCTGGCCCTGATCGACAACAATCTGTATGTCGCCAACCAGGATGCCCTGGTACGTTTTGATTACGAGGAAGGCCAGACCCGCGCCAATGGTCCACCGGACAAGGTCACCGATCTGCCATCGGCCATCAATCATCACTGGACCAAGGCGATGACCGCCAGCGCCGATGGACGCTACCTGTATGTCGGTATCGGCTCCAATAGCAATATCACCGAACGCGGCATGGAAGCGGAGGTCGATCGGGCCCTGGTGTGGCAGATAGATCCGTTGACCGGTACCTACAAACCCTATGCCACCGGGCTGCGCAACCCTACGGCGCTGGCCGTCCAGCCGGGTACCGGTCAATTGTGGGCAGTGGTCAATGAGCGCGACGAACTGGGACCGGACCTGGTGCACGATTACCTGACCTCGGTGCGTGAAGGTGGCTTCTACGGCTGGCCATACGCCTATTGGGGGCAGAATGTGGACCCGCGGGTCAAACCGCAGGACCCTGACAAGGTAGCCGCGTCGATCACACCCGACTACAGCCTGGGCTCCCACGTCGCCGCACTGGGCCTGGATTTCTCCACCCCGGCGATGGGAGCGGATTTCGCCGACGGCGTGTTCGTTGGCGAGCATGGCAGTTGGAACCGCAAGGAGCCGGTCGGCTACAAGGTGGTGTTCGTGCCGTTCAGCAATGGCCGACCCACTGGGGAGCCGATTGACTTCCTCTATGACTTCCGTGGCGAAGATGGCAAGACCCGTGGGCGACCGGTCGGCGTGACCGTGGACCCGAGTGGTGCGCTGATCGTCGCCGATGACCTGGCCAATACCATATGGCGGGTAACTCCCAGCCAGTGACGAGCGGTGGGCCCAAAGCCAGCAGATGGGTCGCTTTACCGGGCGCCAGGGTTTATCCTTGGCGCTCTGTCATGACTTCAAATGGTTGCAACGGATGCGTACCTACCTCATGGGGATTGCCCTGCTGCTGGCCAGCCCGGCCCTGCTGGGCTCGACGATCTACAAATACACTGATGCCAACGGTGTGGTCACCTACACCGACCAGCGCGTCCAGGGCGCCAAGGTCTTCGTGTTCAGCGACAATATGGTCGAGAACAACGACCGCCAGGTCTATGTCACGACGCGCAAGCATGCCGGCGGCGACACCCTGGTGGTGAAGAACGATCTGTATGCCCCGGTCGAAGTCGAGCTGGAAATCACCTCTGCCGAACATGTGCTCGGCGTACCCGCAAAACCGGTACGTTGGGTACTGCCACCCCGCGGCCAGATTCGCCTGCTGACTCTGGTCCCGGACGGCAAGGGCACTCCCCGCTACCAACACAGGCTGCGCTACGCCCTGGGCGACCCGCGTTCCGAGCACAGCCCCCTGGCCTACCCACTACCCTGGCGCGGCGGCCCCTTCCGCATGACCCAGGGTCCGGGTGGACGCTACAGCCATACCGGACCGAAAGGTCGTTACGCCGTGGATATCGCCATGCCGGTCGGCACTCCGATCGTCGCCGCCCGCGGCGGGCTGGTGGTCAAGACCGAGAACCAGCAGAGTGGCCGCGGCACCAACCCCGCCGGCAACTTCGTGCGGGTGCTGCATGATGACGGCACCATGGGCGTCTATCTGCACCTGAAGCAGGGTTCGGTCAATGTCCGTGAAGGGCAGCGGGTCAGGGACGGTGAGCTGCTGGCATTGTCGGGCAATACAGGCAACAGCACCGGGCCACACCTGCACTTCGTGGTGCAGAAGAATGTCGGCCTGAACACCGTGTCCATTCCCTTTGAGTTTTCCCAGCCCGTGAACAGCATGCCCAACTTTGCGGTGGGTGGGGAGCGCTGAGACGGGTTTGCCATGCCCCTTGGGCGGACAGGCTCATGGCAGACGCTATGGTCTTCTCGCCGTCATCCTCGGCGCACGACTGCATGGATGCGGAAGGTAGAGCGACTCAGGAGGCCGAGGATCCATGGTTCTGGTTGACTCGGAGTGGCCGGTGGATCCTTCGCCTTCGCGAAGGATGACGGGGTTTCTCGAAGGATGGCGGAGTTAAGTGAACAGCATTACGGCCTGCGCGTCTTCCACAAAAAAACCCGCCGTAGCGGGTTTTTTTGTCAGTCAGGCAGATCTTACTTGATCTTGCCTTCCTTGTAGATCACGTGCTTGCGAACAACCGGATCGAATTTCTTGATTTCGATCTTGTCCGGAGTAGTACGCTTGTTCTTGTCGGTAGTGTAGAAATGACCAGTACCGGCAGAGGAGATCAGACGAATCAATTCACGCATGACACTGCTCCTTAGATTTTTTCGCCGCGGGCGCGGATGTCGGCCAGAACGGCATCGATACCACGCTTGTCGATGATACGCATGCCCTTGGCGGTAGTGCGCAGACGGACAAAACGCTTTTCGGATTCTACCCAGAAGCGGTGGTGCTGCAGGTTAGGCAGAAAACGACGCTTGGTTTTGTTGTTAGCGTGGGAAACGTTGTTCCCAGTCACCGGGCCTTTGCCGGTCACTTGACATACTCGAGACATGGTTAACCCTCTCCAACCACTTGCCCAACCCGAACTGGTTGGAAGTCATAAAAAGAATCTGTT
>Ga0172382_10005180_pt1 | contig 19576 bp, 14 predicted proteins | sample Leawel138RmetaG_FD_122245 | JGI IMG/M metagenome (GOLD analysis project Ga0172382, IMG submission 122245) | Leachate microbial communities from a municipal landfill in Southern Ontario, Canada - Leachate well 138R metaG | ecosystem: Engineered > Solid waste > Landfill > Unclassified | place... | reverse complement strand
CAGGTGCTGGCCATGCTCGCGTTGCAGGGGTGCAACCCCCTGCTGCGGGGCTATGAAGAAGTGCACGAAGCCCGGTATCGGTGGGGACCGGCGGATGCCGGGTACATGACGTGATTCGTCGCCGGCAGGGGTTACGTCGTCCATGAGTCGTCTGCGCGAGTATGTTTCCAACACGTCCTGGTTGGCCTTGGAGCGGCTGTTCCGGATGGCAGTCGGTCTGGTGGGGTGGCTGTACGTCGCCCGCTATCTCGGCCCTGAGGATTTCGGTCTTCTAAATTACGCACTGAGTTTCGTGGGTCTTTTTGCAACCGTCGCGGCATTGGGTGTCGACCAGTTGCTGCTGCGGGAACTCGTGCGGCAGCCGTCTTCGCAGGCGGTTTTTCTGGGGACGGCCGCAGGCCTGCGGCTGGCCGGCAGTGTCGCGGCAATCGTGGTCATATCCGTTCTTCTATTGCTGATCGGGGGTGACACTGAAGAACGTCTGCTCATCTGGATCATTTCGATCACGCTGCTCTTACAGTCATTGGGTGGGATCGAAAGCCACTTCGCGGCTCAGGTCAGATCCAAGTATGTCGTCTATGTCCAGCTGGTACAGTCGACTTTGTCGCTGCTCCTGCGTATCGCGCTTGTGGAGCTCGAGGTGCCGCTGGTGTGGTTTGCCGTCGCGTTGACTCTGGATAGTGTGCTTCTCTACGTCGGATTGGTCTGGGCTTATCGCCGGTTCGGTGGTGCGATATCGGACTGGCGCTTCGATTTCGGTGAGGCAAAACGGCTGCTGCAGGCCTCATGGCCGATCATTTTCAGCGGGATATTCATTACGATCTATCTGAAGGTCGATCAGGTCATGCTCAAGCTCATGGTGGGTGAGCACGAGGTGGGGATCTATGCCGCTGCCGTCAAGCTGTCGGAGACCTGGTATTTTATCCCAGCGGTTATCACGACATCGGTTTTTCCGGCCATCGTGAATGCACGGAAGGTGGGGATGGATCTGTATTACAGCCGTCTTCAGGATCTTTATGATCTGATGACGCTGCTGTCGGTCGGTCTGGCCGTTGTGGTTTCCCTGGTATCGGCGCCCTTGATCGAGTGGATATTCGGGGAGGCATTCGTAGAGGCAGGGCCGGTCCTCGCCTTGCACATCTGGGCTGGCGTCCTGGTATTCGGAGGATTCGTCCGGCAGCGGTGGGTGCTGGCCGAGAACCTGCAGGGCAGGGAGGCGTGGCTGAATCTGGCTGGAGCCGTGTTGAACATCCTGTTCAACTTTGCCCTGATACCCGTCTATGGCGCTTTCGGGGCCGCATCTGCCACGGTATTGTCCTATTTCGTGGCACTCTATCTGATGACCTACTTCATGCAGGACTTCCGACCCTTTTTCCGTATGTATAATGCGTCCTTCGTGCACCTGCTGACCCTGCGGGTGTTGCGCCGGCGGATCGCATGACCCGCCCTCCCCGGGGCCGATCTCCTGGCAGGAGATTCATGGCCCTGCCTTGCAGGAACGTCAGGAGATTACTGGCATGAGCCAGTCGTTCAAGAACCTAATCAAGCGGACACCGCTCTACCGTCCGGCTCGAAATATCGTCAACAGGATGCTGCAGAAGCGGCAGCTCAAGTCCTGGGAGGCAAATGGGCGCCCGGCGCCACCCCCCGCACCGGTCAAGCATCGGGCCATGCGTGCCTACGCTGAGCAATTCGGGTTGAAGGTATTCGTCGAATCCGGCACCTATTACGGCGACACCGTTGAGGCGGTCAAGCCGTGGTTCGAGCGGGTCTACTCGATCGAGCTCAGCCGCGATCTGTACGAGGGGGCGAAGAAACGCTTCCGATCGGACCGGAACGTACACCTGATATGCGGTGATAGCGGTGAGCATATCGGTGCGTTGGTGAAAGACATCCATCAGCCCGCGCTGTTCTGGCTCGATGGGCATTATTCCGGAGGAGAGACTGCGAAGGGCGAGAGCGATACGCCGATCTACAAGGAGCTCGAACACATCCTGTCGGCACCCGACCTGGGTCATGTAATTCTCATCGACGACGCCCATTGTTTCGGAACTTTGCCAGACTATCCGAGTATCGAGGATCTGATGCGGTTTGTTCATCGCTTCCGCCCTGAGACCGAGATCCAGGTCGAGGATGACAGCATCCGCATCACCCCCAGACCACGCCGCGGACAACCGGTGTGAAACAGGACTTTTTCGCAAGGCTGCTTCATATCATGCGAGACACCGCCATTGCCAGTGCGTGGTGGAAACCTTCGTGCCACGTTGCGGGAGACCGCCGCCTATGCTGACCATGACGGGAAGCGCGCGTGGCGACGCATTGGCCTACGCCCCGGCACTGCGCGCTGGTGTATTCTCATTCCTCTATGCGTACGCGGTCTTCTATCTCGCGCAGATCTGGTTTCTACCTGCCCTGGGACTGTCCAATGCGGAGGGACTCATCGGCGGCGACCCGCAGTACTACCATCAACTGGCGCTGCGGACGGCGGATGCAATACACGGCGACGGCTTGGCCGCCTGGAAGGTGCGTCCCGACGGTCAGGGCATTGCGGGCATCGGCGCTTTGGTCTATTACTGGTTCGGGCCGTCGCCGCAGATCTTCGCGTTGCTGAACGCCGTCCTGCACGGTGTGTCCGCGGCGGTGCTTTGGGTGTTCGCGGAGCGGATCGCGGGGCGCGCACTCGCGAAATACGCGGTGATCCCCGTCATTCTCGCCCCCTACCAGATGGCCTGGTTCTCCCAGCCGAACAAGGACAGCTTCGTGATGGCGGGTGCGCTGCTGTATTTTCTCGGGCTGTACCTCCTGCTCAGCCGCGGCGGCATACAGCGCCACTCCAGGATCCTGCTGGCCCTGTCGGCCATGTTCCTCGGCATCGCGCTGGTCGCGTTGATGCGACCGTACCTTGTCGACATTCTGCTCGTCGCCTCGACGGGCGTTATGATTTTGCTCGGTCTGTATCGCGCGCGTGAACGCAACGCCGGGGTGTCTGGGCAGAGAAGGTCGGCATTCGGTGCGGTGGCACTCGTCGTGGTCGCAAATCTGTCGTTGCTGGGTGCGAACGTGGCCACGAAGTCTGCGGCGTCCGACCTGACCATCGAAACTCTGAGCCAAACGGATATGCGCGAACGGTATCCGGAATGGGTGGCGTCGCAATGGCTGCCGGGTTGGCTCGACGAGCGGCTTTTCGTGATTGCGTATCAGCGACTCTACTTTGCAGGTATTGCCGACAGCCCGAATGCGACGTCCCGCGACCTTCTGGTCGAGTGGGACCGGCGTTTCGAAGGTGCGGCCGATTTCCTGGCGTACCTGCCACGTGCGGTACAGCTGGGATTTCTGGCGCCTTTCCCCCTGGACTGGGGGGCTTTCAACGCGGCTCGAAGTTCGGTGTTCCGCAACCTGGTTCAGGTCGATATGCTGTTCGTCTACGTGGCGTTGGTCGCATTGCTATGGGCGATGTTCGGCCGATTTTTGTCGATCTCGATAGCTGCGCCGCTGTCGATCGCAGCGATCGTCATTGTGATGTACGGTATGGCGACCCCCCATATCGGTGCACTCAACCGCTATCGCTACCCGTTTCTCGGGTTCGTCACCTGCGTCGGCCTCGCGCAGCTGCTGGCCATGATCGCGACGCGCCGGCAAACGACCGGCGCCGGGAGATCGATGCAATGATTCCGCCTCTGATGAAGCATTGGATTTCCGCGTTTCAGACCACGCGTCCGTTCACCGCTGTGGCCAATCTACCGCGATACGTGCGCCAGCTGCGAGAATATCGCCGCATGGACGGGCGTACTTACGTGCGTTTGCGGGATAGCTATCCCTGCCTCTTGGATGCCGTCGCGCGTACGCCGTTCGATCCGCACTATTTCCATCAGGGGGCCTGGTTGGCCCGGCGTCTAACTGCCAGATCGCCGGCAACGCATGTCGATGTCGGCTCCAGTGTGCTGACTATGGGCGTGCTCAGCGGCATGGTTCCTACGGTATTCCTCGATTACCGTCCGATCCGCGTGTCGCTGACCGGCTTCTACCCGGTCGCCGGCAGCATCACCCGCTTGCCGTTTCGAAATGGTGCACTCGATTCCGTTTCGAGTCTCCATGTGCTCGAACACATCGGACTGGGTCGGTATGGCGATCCGCTCGACGCCGACGGCAGCCGCCGCGGCGCCCTGGAACTCGAACGCGTCACGCAGCCCGGCGGATACATCTACATCTCGGTGCCAATCGGCAGGGAACGGGTCTGTTTCAACGCCCACCGGGTGTTCGCACCGGGCACCGTCGTTAACTGGTTCGGCGCTTGCGACCTGGTAGAATTCTCCTTCGTCGACGATGCTGGTGAGTTTCAGGAAAATCGGCCAGTCTCCGATAACCCGACGCTCGAGTACGGGTGCGGCCTGTTCATTTTTGAGAAACGTGCATGATTCAGTGGCTGCGAGACAAGATCCGATCGAGTGCCGTGTTTGCCTTCAACCAGGTCGACCGTGATCGCTGGATCGCCGCACAAGCTGCCGGGATCCCGGCAGGAAGCCGGGTCCTCGATGTGGGTGCTGGTTCTTGCCCGTACCGTCCCCTGTTCGCGCACTGCGAATACCGGGCACAGGATTTCAAGGCGCTGCAGGGCGAGCAGCTGCGCAGCGGCGGGTATGGCGGCATCGACTATGTCTGCGATGCGGCCGCCATCCCGGTCGAGCCGTGCAGTTTCGATGTTGTTCTGTGCACCGAAATGATCGAGCACGTCCCGCACCCGGATCATGTGGTCGCTGAGTTTGCGCGTATTCTGAAGCCCGGCGGAACGCTGCTGCTGACGGCGCCGCTCGGTTCGGGTATCCACCAGGAGCCGTATCATTACTACGGCGGCTTCACATCCTATTGGTATCAACGATTTCTAGGAGAATCCGGGTTCGATATGATCCGAATCGAACCCAACGGCGGCAGCTATCGATTCTTTGGACAGGAGGCGCTACGGTTCGTCCGGATGACGGCGCCGTGGGCACTCAGCGCGCCACTTGGTATCCGGATCATCTGGTTTCCGCTCTGGCTGGTATTGCTGCCCGTGCTCGGCGTACTCATGCCTCTGCTCGGCTGGGCGCTCGATAAGTACGATGACGAGAAGCGGTTCACGGTCGGATACCACGTCCGCGCAAGCCGGTGCACTGAACCTTCATGAAGATACTGTTCGTCTGCGGCGAGCACAACTACGGCGATGTGCGACGTGGGACCGGCTACGAGTACGGCAATATGCTGCCAGCGCTGCGAGCGCTGGGGCACGAGGTTTTGTTCTTCGAGTCCTGGGACAAGGGTGCGTACCAGTCCTTTGCGGATCTCAATCTGCAGCTGCTGGCGAAGGTCGCGGAGCTGCGGCCCGATGTCGTGTTCTTCGTGTTCATGAATTATGAAATCTGGATCGAGACACTAGACGCCATCCGTGCACGGTGCAACGCATTCGTCGTCGATTGGGCACCGGACGATTCCTGGAAATTCCGCGAGTCATCACGATTCCTGCTGCCTCACGTCGATCTCCACTGCACGACCTATCCGGAAGTTGCCGCTGCCGCTCATGCGGCGGGACAAGGCAGAGTGATCGTCACGCAGTGGGCGGCGAGTACCGCGGATCTGGCGCCGCCCAAGCCGGCGCGGGACTGCGGCATCCCGGTGTCGTTCGTTGGGACGGCCTACGGCAACCGCCGCCGCTGGATCGAGGGTCTGAGGCGCAGAGGTATCGATGTGCTCTGCTTTGGTCAGGGGTGGCCCTCGGGTCCGCTGTCGGGCGAGCGCGTCAAGGAGGTGATCCAGGATTCGGTCATTAGCCTGAATTTCGCCGATTCGGGGCTGATCTTCGCTGGCGGCAGGATCGGCCGCAGCCGCCAGATCAAGGCGCGCACCTTCGAGGTGCCGGGTCTGGGCGGTTTTCTCCTGACCGAAGACGCCGATCGGCTCGCGGACTACTATCGCCCGGGGCACGAACTCGTGCTGTTTCGCGACCTGGATTCGCTGGCGGACAGAATCCGGCACTTCCTATCCCACCCCGACGAACGGGATGCCATCGCGGAGGCCGGCCACGCGCGGACGTGCGCGGAGCACACCTATGAGCAGCGCCTTGGCGCGGTCATGGAGGCGGTGCGGCATACCCACCCGGTGAAATTGGCGACGGCGCCCACTGCGGATTGCCCCGACCTCCAGGGCAGCATGACCACACTGGTACGGACGCATGAAGACGTCCGTCGCTGGATGCCACTGCGCAACCTGCTCGTGGGTACGGCGCGCCTGATGTTCGGGCCGGAGCGCGGGCCGCGTGCCGCGCGGCGACTGGTCTACGAGACCTACTGGCGACTGACCGGCGAACGCACCTACCGCGCCACCGGTCTGCCCGGCAGGCTCTTCTACCGGGAAAGCTGAGATGCATGCTGCGAATCACCCCGTCGTCAGTGTCGTCATGTCGTTCTTCAACGCCGGTGCGACGCTGGGGCGTGCCCTGCGGTCGTTGCAGTTGCAAAATTTCCCGCACTGGGAGTTGCTGCTCTTCGACGATGGCTCGACCGACGACGGAGCTGCCGTCGTGGCAGCGCTCTCGGACCCGCGCATCCGGCTGATGCGCGACGGCACCCGTCGCGGATTGCCGGCGCGCTTGAACCAGGGGATAGCCCAGGCACATGGAATGTACATTGCGCGTATCGATGCGGACGATGTGGCGTTTCCCGAACGCCTCAGCCGACAGCTCGATTACCTGAACAGGCAGCCACAAGTCGATCTGCTCGCGACCTCCGCATTGCTGGTGGATGCCGAAGACGGGGTTCTTGGCGTATTGCCTGCCGGCCTCTCGCACGAAGCCATCTGCAGCCGGCCCTGGCAGGGATTTCCGATGCCGCATCCGACCTGGATGGGACGTACCGACTGGTTCAGGCAAAATCCTTACGACGAAGCCGCGACCAAGGCGCAGGATCAGGTGCTGCTGTACAAAACGTATAGAACCAGCCGATTCGCCGGCCTGCCTGATGTCCTGCTCGGTTACCGCTACCCCGGGTTGTCCGTACGCAAGACGCTGGTAGGGCGTTACCACTACCTGCGCAGTGTGGCGTCCGTTGATACGCGACATGCCTTGCGCGGCGGGCTGACTCATGGTGCGGCGGCGCTGCGGGATCTGGCAGCGCTGGCGACGGGGACAGGGCAGGTGGTGATCCGCCGCCGGGCCACACCAGCCGATGCGCCGACGTTGGCGTCCTGGAACGACCTGAACCACCGCCTCACTCAGGGCATGTCCGTCGAGGGATCCCGTTAGCATGTGCGGACTCGCCGGCTTCTACCGCCCCAGCGGCCTTGCATCCGAGGCATCGGCGCTCGCCACAGCGATGGCGAGCACGATTGCACATCGTGGTCCGGACGACGCGGGCGTCTGGACAGACCTGAATGTGGGTATCGCGCTGGCCCACCGCCGGCTCGCGGTGCTTGATCTCTCACCGGCCGGACATCAGCCAATGATCTCCGCCAACGGGCGCTTCGTCATCGTTTTCAATGGTGAGATATACAACCACCTGACGTTGCGGCAATCGCTCGACGCCACGATGCCGGTCGCGTGGCGTGGTCATTCTGATACCGAGACGCTGCTGGAGGCCATCGCGGCATGGGGTATGGAACGCACACTGAAGCAATGCGCAGGCATGTTCGCGTTCGCGCTGTGGGATCGGGAAAGACGCAGCCTGTCACTCGCACGCGACCGGCTCGGTGAAAAACCGCTGTACTATGGCTGGCAGGGCGATACCTTTCTGTTCGGCTCCGAGCTGAAGGCGCTTCGCGCGCACCCAGCGTTCTGCGCTGAGGTAGACCGCAACGTACTGGCACTGTTCATGCGTCATAACTGTGTACCCGCGCCATACTCGATCTATACCGGGATCCACAAGCTGTCTCCCGGAACCTGGCTGGAACTTGAGACACAGGACAGGGAACCTCGGATTCAGGTCTATTGGTCCGTGCGTGCTGCGGCGCTCAATGGCCAGAGCAACCCTTTCCAAGGCTCCGATGACGAGGCGCGCGAACGGCTCGACGGCCTACTGCGCGAGGTGTTGGCGCGGCAGATGCTGGCGGACGTTCCGCTCGGTGTGTTCCTGTCGGGCGGCGTCGACTCGTCCACCATCGTCGCGCTGATGCAGGCGCAGTCCACGCGACCGGTGCAGTCTTTCACCATCGGCTTCGAATCGGAAGGCTACAACGAGGCGAAGCACGCCCAGGCGGTTGCGGCCCATCTCGGCACCGATCATACCGAGTTGTATGTGACACCGGTACAATCGCTGTCGGTCATCGAGCTTCTGCCGACGCTGTATGACGAGCCGTTTGCCGACTCCTCGCAAATTCCCACCTATCTGGTATCGCAGCTCGCGCGGCAGAAAGTGACGGTCAGTCTGTCGGGCGACGGTGGCGACGAACTCTTCGGCGGCTATAACCGCTACTTCTGGGCCACTGAGATTTGGAGCCGCGTCGGCCGCTGGCCGCTGCCGATGCGCGCGGCGCTGGCGAAGGCACTGACGGTACTGCCGCCCGTCGCCTGGGATCAGGTATTCAAGGCGTTTGCACGATTTCTGCCGGCGAACTGGCGTTACGCCAAGCCGGGCGACAAGCTGCACAAGCTCTCCGAGATTCTCGCCGTGCGTACCCCCGAGGAGGTCTACCACGGGCTTGTATCGCACTGGAAGCGGCCTGCCGAGGTCGTACTGGGCGCCATTGAGCCGCCGACGGCGCTGACCCAGTTCGGATCACTGGCAGGACTCGCAGATTTTGAACATCGTATGATGTACCTGGACCAGGTGAGCTATCTGCCCGACGACATCCTCACTAAGGTCGATCGGGCGGCGATGGCTGTCTCTCTCGAAACCCGCGTGCCGCTGCTCGATCACAGCCTGGTCGAATTCGCCTGGTCACTGCCGTTGTCGATGAAGATCCGCGAAGGGCAGGGGAAGTGGCTGTTGCGTCAGGTCCTCTACCAGTACGTGCCTAAGGAACTGATCGAGCGTCCCAAGATGGGCTTCGGCATCCCGCTCGACAGCTGGCTTTGTGGGCCGCTGCGTGATTGGGCGGAATCTCTTCTCGACGCGCAGCGCCTCGAGGCGGAGGGCTATTTCGCGACAGAGATTATCCGTGAGAAGTGGTCGGAACATCTGAGTGGCCGACGCAACTGGTCGTACTATCTTTGGGACGTGCTCATGTTCCAGGCTTGGCTCGAGGCACAACGATGAGCGGTATGCGGCCCAAGCTGCTGTTCTTTGTCACCGAGGACTGGTATTTCTGTTCGCACCGTCTACCGCTTGCGGTCGCTGCGGCGAAGGAAGGCTTTGAGGTGGTTGTGATCACGCGCGTCCGCGAGCACGGTGATGTCATCCGCCACGCCGGCCTGCGGCTCATTTCCTTCGAGATGTCTCGGCGCGGCTGGCACCTGTTCCGTGAACTCGCGGCCGTTGCACGTCTCGTGGGGATTTACCGCCGCGAGCGTCCGGACATCGTGCACCATGTGGCGATGAAGCCAATTCTCTATGGTTCGCTCGCCGCACGCTTGTCGGGTGTACCGCAGGTGCTCAATGCCTTTGCCGGCATGGGTTGGGTCTTCACCTCGATCAGTCGCAACGCACGCCTCTTGAGGTCGCTGGTGTCCACGGCTATGCGTGTGCTCCTGGTCTCCACCGATGCTATCGTCCAGAACCTGGACGATGCCGCGCTGATGGCACGCTGGGGCGTGCGTGGCATCCATTTGATCCGTGGTTCAGGCGTCGACACTGACCTGTTCGCTCCCACACCGGAACCGGAAGGACCACCACTGGTCCTGCTACCCGCGCGGATGCTGTGGGACAAAGGAGTGGGCGAGTTCGTCGAGATGGCGGGACGGTTGAAAGCCGTGGGAAGCGAGGCACGCTTCGTGCTCGTCGGCGCACCGGATCCAGAGAACCCGGCGGCGGTTCCCATGGCGCAATTGATCGAGTGGCAACAACAAAATCTGATCGAGTGGTGGGGGGCGCGCGACGATATGCCGGCTGTGTATGCGCAGGCGCACATTGTCTGCCTACCATCGTACCGGGAAGGGCTGCCGAAGGTGCTGCTCGAGGCGGCCGCGTGCGGCCGAGCCATCGTCACGACGGATACCACCGGATGCCGTGATGCGGTGGCGAACGGGGATACCGGCCTGCTCGTGCCCGTGAAGGACGCGGCCGCATTGGCCGATGCGGTTCACCGGCTGATCCGAGAGCCCGAGACCCGACGGAGAATGGGCGCCCTGGGACGGCGCCGCGTCATCGAACATTTCTCCGATGGGAAGATTGTTGCCGCCACTTTGAAACTGTACCGTAAATCTGCCGTACCGGACTTACCCGCCGGGAAGTGTGAGGGTCAGAACTAGGTCTGAGTATTCCGCATGTTACCGATCGGTACGAGCAGATCCGGCATTGGATTTCCGGCCACACTGTCGGTTCCAGAGTCTGCGCTCGGACAAGTTTGTCCGTATATCGTGACAACGGTGTCGCGCGCTAACACTTCGAAATCATGTTGTCATATCAGGCCACTTGAATGCTGCTGACTGCCGTTATCTTGATAATCGTAGGCCTTGCGTCCCTGGCCTTGACTGGCTGGCTCGCCAGGCCGGGCGCGCCCATCCGCCTGCTGGACCAGCCCAACGAGCGTTCCCTGCACGCCACCCCGACGCCGCGCACCGGCGGTCTGGCGATCTGCGTGGCGCTGCTGGTCAGCTGGGTGGTCTCCCTGTGGTTGCCGCAGACCGAAGGCCTCCCGGTGCAGATCCTGTCCGGCGCCATCGTCGTCGCCGGCATCTCCATCCTGGACGACCGCTACGGCCTCTCTCAGTGGCTGCGGCTGCTGGTACAGCTCGGGGCGGCGCTGCTGCTGATCCGTGGTGGCTTTATCATCCAGGGCGAGATCCTGCCCGGATGGGCGCTTGCGTCTGGCCTGGGGCTTACGCTGTTGACGGTGGTCATGACGCTCTGGCTGACCAACCTCTATAATTTCATGGACGGCATGGACGGTTTTGCCGCCGGCATGGCCGTGATCGGCTTCGGGACCCTGGCGCTGCTGGGCTGGGGGCAGGGCGATGGCCTGTTCACGGCGGCTTCCTTGACCGTCTGCGCGGTGGCGGCGGGTTTTTTGTGGTTTAATTTCCCCCCGGCGCGGATTTTTATGGGCGATTCGGGATCGACGACACTGGGCTTCCTCGCGGCGGCCTTCGCGGTCTGGGGTAGCCGGCGCGGGGTCGCTCCGGTCTGGCTGACACTGGTGGTGTTCTCGCCCTTCGTGGTGGATGCGACCGTGACACTGCTGCGGCGTGCGCTGCGTGGCGAAGCGGTGTGGCGGGCCCACCGCAGCCATTACTACCAGCGCCTGGTGCAGTCTGGCTGGAGCCACCGGCGGACGGTGCTGGTCGAATATGCGATCATGCTGGCCAGCGCCGGGGTCGCGCTGGCGATCCGCGATGCGGACGCGGGCGTGCAATGGGCGGTTCTGGCGGCACTGCTGGCCGGCTATGCGGTTGCCGCCTTGACGGTGCATGAGATTGAACGACGCACAGGGCAATAAACCGGAAGAACTCAACTCCGCCACGGAAGCACACGAGACAACACGGACAAGGCCTTTCAACCACGCAACCCACGAACCGAAATGATCCTGTAGGGTGCGTCGGCGTAAGCGACGCACCGGCGGGGTGTCGGAATGGTGCGTCAGGCTGCGCCTCGACGCACCCTACAGGATCGGGTTTTTGCAATAGACTTGTGTCCGTGTCGTTCCGTGGGTTCCGTGGCCAATGGGGTTTTTGGGATCAATGAGACGACTCTTCACCAGCCGACGCCTGCGCAATCCTGCAATCGTCTTCCTGCACGACCTCGCGATGATTCCGCTCGCCTGGTTCGGTGCATACTGGCTGCGCTTCAACCTCGGCGCGATCCCTGACCCGTTCTTCCAGCCGGCCGTGGCCTGGCTACCGTTGGTCATGGGTGTGCAGGCCGCGGCATTCTGGTATTTCCAGCTCTACCGCGGCCACTGGCGCTTCGCCTCGCTGCCGGATCTGATCCGTATCATCAAGGCCGTCATCGTCGGCGCGGTTGCTATCCTGGTAGTCATGCTGGTGGCGACCCGGCTCGAGGGCGTACCGCGTTCGGTGTACCCGTTGTATGCGATTTTGCTGGCCGGTCTGCTCGGTTTTCCGCGGCTGCTTTACCGCTGGATCAAGGACCGGCGTCTGTACATCGGTGCAGGCCAGCGCGTGCTCATCGTTGGCGCGGGCCGGGCGGGTGACATGCTGGTGCGCGACATGGCCCGCGACCCGGGACGCTCGCTCATTCCCGTGGGCTTCGTCGATGACAAGCCGCACAAGGTGGGCATGGACATCCAGGGCGTGCGCGTGCTGGGCACGAGCGAGCAGATTCCGGATCTGGTCGAGCATCACGCGATCGACATGATCATCCTGGCGATCCCGTCGGCGCGCAGCGTGGACATGCAGCGCATCGTCAACCTGTGCGAACCGACCGGCGTGCCGTTCCGCACGGTGCCGCGCTTCCAGGACCTGGTTGCCGGCCGGGTCGCGGTCGACTCGCTGCGCGAGGTCGGCATCGACGATCTGCTGGGCCGCGAACCGGTGACGCTGGACTGGCAGAGCATCCACGCGAAATTGCAGGGCAAGCGCGTGCTGGTGACTGGCGGCGGCGGTTCGATCGGTGCGGAATTGTGCCGGCAGGTGGCGCGTATCGGGCCGGAATCTCTGCTACTGTTCGAGCAGAGTGAGTTCAGCCTGTTCGAGATCGAGCGTGAGCTGCGCAAGGCCTATCCACAGCTGCCGCTGCAGGTCTGTCTGGGTGATGTGACCGACGCGGTGCTGGTCGAGCGGGTGCTGGCACAGCACCGGCCGCAGGTGATCTTCCATGCCGCGGCCTATAAGCATGTGCCGATGCTGGAGCATCAGGTCCGGCAGGCGGCGCGCAACAATGTACTGGGCACGCGTACCCTGGCGCTGGCCGCCGACCGGCACGGCGTCGACGCCTTCGTGATGATCTCCACCGACAAGGCCGTCAATCCCGCGAACGTGATGGGTGCCAGCAAGCGGGTGGCGGAAATCTTCTGCCAGAGTCTGGACCGCCGTGCGCAGACGCGCTTCATCACCGTGCGCTTCGGCAATGTGCTGGGGTCGGCGGGCAGCGTGGTACCGCTGTTCCGTGAGCAGATCCGCGCCGGTGGTCCGGTGACGGTGACGCATCCGGAGATGATCCGCTATTTCATGACCATCCCCGAGGCCTGCCAGCTGATCCTGCAGGCCGGGGCGATGGGTCAGGGCGGCGAGATCTTCGTACTGGACATGGGTGCACCGGTGAAGATCACCTACCTGGCGGAACAGATGATCCGCCTGTCGGGGCGCGAACCGGGGCGCGACATCGAGATCGTGTTCACCGGTCTGCGGCCGGGCGAAAAGCTGTTCGAGGAACTGTTTCACGAAAAGGAGCTGTCGGGCACTGCCCATGAAAAGATCCTGCTGGCACAGGGCCGGCCGGTCGACTGGGAATGGCTCGACGGACGCATACGGCGCCTGGAGGAGGGTTGTCAGGCCCACGACGAAGCTGCGATCATGCAACTGATTCGCGAGCTGGTGCCCGAGATGCAGGCGCCGGCCACAACCCCGGCAGGTAATGTGATTCCATTCGAGGCCAAATCCAAATGAAAGGCAGAATTAAAAAGGCCGTGTTCCCGGTCGCCGGCATGGGCACCCGCTTCCTGCCCGCCACCAAGGCGAATCCGAAGGAGATGCTGCCCATCGTCGACAAACCACTGATCCAATATGCGGCGGAGGAGGCCATTGCGGCCGGTTGCGAGGAGCTGATCTTCGTGACCAGCAGCAGCAAGCGCGCCATCGAGGACCATTTCGACAAGAACTACGAAATGGAGAGTGAGCTGGAAAAGCGCGGCAAGAAGACACTGCTCAAGATCGTACAGGAGGTGGTGCCGGCGGGGGTTTCGTGCGTCTACGTGCGCCAGCCCGAGGCGCTCGGCCTCGGGCATGCGGTGTTGTGCGCCAAACCCGTGGTCGGCGACGAGCCCTTCGCGGTGATCCTCGCCGACGACCTGATCGATGGCGGTGATCAGAATTGCCTGCAACAGATGGTGTCGGTGTTCGAGGATCACCGCACCAGTGTGCTCGGTGTGGAGGAGATCCCGCACGCCGATACCGACAAATACGGCATCGTCAAGGCCGAGCCCTTCGGCGACCGCATCAGCCGCGTCCAGGCCATCGTCGAGAAGCCCAAGCCCGACGACGCGCCGTCCAATCTCGCGGTGGTCGGGCGTTACATCCTCACCCCGCGCATCTTTGATTTGCTGGAGACGACCGAACGCGGTGCCGGTGGCGAGATCCAGCTGACCGACGCCATCGCCCGCCTGCTGGAGGAAGAGCAGGTCATCGCCTATCAGTTCAAGGGCATGCGCTACGACTGCGGCAGCAAACTCGGCTATCTGATGGCGACCGTGGAATACGCCCTGAAGCACTCCGAGCTCAAGGACGATTTTCGCGACTACCTCAACAGTCGCGCCCGCGAACTGCCGGACACCCGCAAAAAGGCCTGAACGGCGGGCCGGTCACGACATCCGCAGCCCGTAGGGTGCGTCGAGGCACAGCCTGACGCACCGTTCATGCCACGGTTAGGGTGCGTCGCTGCGCCGACGCACCCTACGTGCTGGGTACTTTGTAATGCTGGGAGGGAATTTGGCTCCCCGGGACGGGCTCGAACCGCCGACCTAGTGATTAACAGTCACCCGCTCTACCGACTGAGCTACCGGGGAATATCTTCGGCTTGAGGGCGCAGATCATACTGACGCCACCCCGGGGCGTCAACCGCGCGGCGCGCCGCATCCGGCCCGGTCCGGCCTATTTTCCGGCCCCATCCAGAAACCTCTGCAGCCGCGCGACGGCCTCCTGCAAGATCTCCAGCGAGGTCGCGAACGACAGCCGCAGATGGCCGGGGGCGCCGAAGGCCGAGCCCGGTACCAGGGCGACGCCGGCCTCGGTGATCAGCCGCTCGGCGAGCTCCACGTCGTTGTTGACGCCGGGCAGGCGATCGATCACGCCCTGCACGTTGGCGAAGGCGTAGAAGGTACCGTCGCCGGGCAGGCAGGTCACACCCGGCAGGGCGTTCAGGGCGGCGACCAGATAGTCGTGGCGGGCCTTGAAGGCCGCGAGCATGACGGCAATGCAGCCCTGATCGCCGTCGAGCGCGGCCTGCGCCGCTGCCTGTGAGATCGAGGTGGGGTTGGAGGTCGACTGCGACTGCACCTTCGTCATGGCCTTGATGAGCTCGGTGGGGCCGCCGGCGTAGCCGATGCGCCAGCCGGTCATCGCATAGGCCTTGGATACGCCGTTCAGTACGATGGTGCGCGGTGCGAGATCCGGACAGACGTTGAGGATATTGGCGAACGGCTCCTCGGCCCAGAGGATGTGCTCGTACATGTCGTCGGTGGCGACGACGATCTGCGGGTGCCGGCGCAGGACCGCGCCGAGCGCGGCGAGCTCCGCCCGCGTGTACGCCATACCCGTCGGGTTGGAGGGGCTGTTGATCACGAACAGGCGCGTTTTGGGCGTGATCGCCGCCTCCAGCTGCGCCGGGGTGACCTTGAAACGCTGCTCGATACCGGCAGAAAGTTCGACCGGCGTGCCATCGGCGAGCAGCACCATATCCGGGTACGAGACCCAATAGGGCGCGGGAATGATGACCTCGTCGCCCGGATTCAGCAGCGCCTCGACCAGGTTGTAGAAGCTCTGCTTGCCGCCACAGGACACCAGGATCTGGTCGGGGGTGAAGGCCAGGCCGTTATCGCGCTGGAACTTGTTTATAATGGCTGTCTTGAGCGCCGGCGTGCCGTCGACCGCGGTGTACTTGGTCTGGCCGGCCTGGATGGCCTCGATGGCCGCGGCCTTGATATGGTCCGGGGTGTCGAAATCGGGCTCACCCGCGCCCAGGCCGATGATGTCGTGGCCGGCGGCGCGCAGCGTGGCGGCGCGCGCGGTGACCGCGAGTGTGGGAGAGGGTTTGATGCGACCCACGCGGGCCGCCAGCGACAGCGTGTTTTTCACGGAACGATCCTGTGCATCCGGTTGTGGGCGCCCCGGGACGGGCGCTCAGACGGCCGCCCATCATACTGTAAGCAGCGGGTCTGAAGAATCCCCCCTATGGGCACAAAATTCCAGCTAACTACGGCGATGCAGCCGGCCGGCGACCAGCCGCAGGCCATCGAGCGGCTGCTCGAAGGCTTCCATGACGGCCTGGCCCACCAGACCCTGCTCGGGGTCACGGGCTCGGGCAAGACCTTCACCATCGCCAACGTCATCCAGGCCCTGCAGCGGCCGACGCTGGTGCTGGCCCCGAACAAGACCCTGGCGGCGCAGCTCTACGGCGAGTTCCGCGATTTTTTCCCGCACAACGCCGTAGAGTATTTCGTCTCCTATTACGACTATTACCAGCCCGAGGCCTACGTGCCGTCCTCGGACACCTTCATCGAAAAGGATGCCTCGGTCAACGAGCACATCGAGCAGATGCGGCTGTCGGCGACCAAGGCCTTGCTGGAGCGCCCGGACAGCATCATCGTCGCGACGGTGTCGTCGATCTACGGCCTGGGCGACCCGCGCGCCTACCTGAGCATGGTGCTGCACCTGGTGCGCGGCGAGCGCGTCGACCAGCGGCAGATTCTGCGCCGCCTGGCCGAGCTGCAATACACCCGCAACGACGTGGAGCTGCACCGTGGCACCTACCGCGCGCGCGGTGAGGTCATCGACATCTATCCGGCGGAATCCGAGCGCGAGGCGCTGCGCGTGGAGTTGTTCGACGAGGAGGTGGAGGGGATCGCCTGGTTCGATCCGCTGACCGGCGAGGTGCTGCGCAAGGTGCCGCGCGCGACCGTCTATCCCAAGACCCACTACGTGACGCCGCGCCAGACCATCCTGGATGCCATCGAGGCGATCAAGGACGAGCTGCGCGAACGCCTCGAGGAGCTGCACGCCGCCAACAAGCTGGTCGAGGCGCAGCGCCTGGAGCAGCGCGCCCGCTTCGACATCGAGATGATGCTGGAACTGGGCTACTGCGCCGGTATCGAGAACTACTCGCGCTATCTGTCCGGGCGCCAGGCCGGCGAGCCGCCACCGACGCTGTTCGACTATCTGCCGGCCGAGGCCCTGCTGGTCATCGACGAGTCACACGTCACCATCCCGCAACTGGGCGGCATGTACCGCGGCGACCGCTCACGCAAGGAGACCCTGGTCGAATACGGTTTCCGGCTGCCCTCGGCGCTGGACAACCGGCCGCTGCGCTTCGACGAGTTCGAGCGCCTCGCCCCGCAGGCCATCTTCGTGTCGGCGACGCCGGGGCCCTACGAGGCCGAGCATGCGGGGCAGGTGGTCGAGCAGGTGGTGCGCCCGACCGGCCTGATCGACCCCGAGATCGAGATCCGGCCGGTGGACAGCCAGGTGGACGACCTGCTGTCGGAGATCCACCTGCGCGTGGCCGTCGATGAGCGCGTGCTGGTGACGACGCTGACCAAGCGCATGGCCGAGGACCTGACCGAATACCTGGCCGAGCATGGTGTGCGCGTGCGCTATCTGCACTCGGATATCGAGACCGTCGAGCGCGTGGAGATCATCCGCGATCTGCGCCTGGGTGAATTCGATGTACTGGTCGGCATCAACCTGTTGCGCGAGGGCCTGGACATGCCCGAGGTGTCGCTGGTGGCGATCCTGGACGCCGACAAGGAGGGCTTCCTGCGTTCGGAGCGCTCCCTCATCCAGACCATCGGCCGCGCGGCCCGCCACATCAACGGCAAGGCGATCCTCTACGCCGGCACCATCACCGGCTCCATGCGCCGCGCCATCGATGAGACCGAGCGCCGCCGCGCCAAACAGGTCGCCTATAATCTGGAGCATGGCATCACCCCGCAGACCATCCGCAAGGCCGTGGCCGACATCATGGAGGGCGCCAACGCCGCCATGCCCGCCGGCTCGCGCCGTCACGCCAAGGTGGCCGAGGCGGCCGCCGAGTACGCCGCGCTGTCGCCGCGCCAGGCCGCGCAGCGCATCAAGAAACTGGAACAACGCATGTACGAACACGCGCGCAATCTGGAGTTCGAGGAAGCCGCGCAGCTGCGCGACGAGATCCGCCTGCTGCGTGAACAGGGCCTGGGGCTGCCCGAGCAGGTGGCGGTGTGAGTCGTCACGCGACCCCGGTAGCGGTCATGGCGTCATCCACAATCCTGCTGTACCTGCGCGCGGCGCCCGCACCTGAGTCCGCCGGGTGTGCCGGAGAGGGGCGGGCACCGTGGTGATGAGCGCGGATACAAACATACCAACCGATACCCGCGTATTGAATTCCGGCGTGGTCGTCTCGGTGCGTGGCAGCGTCGTGGATATGCGTTTCGATGTGCAGCTGCCGCCGATCCATGCGTTGCTGCGCACGGGGGAACAGAATCAAATCGTCATCGAAGTGCTGGCGCAACTGGATGCGTGCCGCGTGCGGGGTATTGCGTTGAACCCGACCCAGGGCCTGGCACGTGGCATGCCGGTGGAAGACTCCGGCGGGCCGTTGCAGGCACCGGTCGGCAGAGACATCCTCGGACGCATGTTCGACGTGTTCGGCCATGCCATCGACCGTGCCGCGGCTCCGATCGATGTGCACTGGCGGTCCATACATCAGCTGCCGCCGCCGCTGGTGCGCCGTACCACCCGATCGGAGGTGTTTGCGACCGGTATCAAGGCCATCGATGTGTTGATGCCGCTGGAGCGCGGCGGCAAGGCGGGCCTGTTCGGTGGGGCCGGGGTGGGCAAGACCGTGCTGCTCACCGAAATGATTCACAACATGATCGGCCAACACGAAGGCGTGAGTATCTTTTGCGGTATCGGTGAACGTTGTCGCGAAGGCGAGGAACTCTACCGCGAGATGAAAGAGGCCGGCGTACTGCCGAACATGGTGATGATCTTCGGCCAGATGAACGAGCCGCCGGGGGCGCGTTTTCGTGTCGGCCACGCCGCGCTGACGATGGCCGAGTATTTCCGTGACGACGAGCGCCGTGACGTATTGCTGCTCATCGATAACATCTTCCGGTTCATCCAGGCCGGCTCGGAGGTCTCCGGGCTGATGGGGCAGATGCCCTCACGCCTCGGCTACCAGCCGACCATGGGCACCGAGCTGTCACAGCTGGAAGAGCGTATCGCCAATACCGACAGCGGCGCCATCACCTCGATCCAGGCGGTGTATGTGCCGGCGGATGATTTCACCGACCCGGCGGCGGTGCATACCTTCTCGCACCTGTCCGCATCGATGGTGTTGTCGCGCAAGCGGGCGAGCGAGGGGCTGTATCCGGCCATCGACCCGTTGCAGTCCAATTCCAAGATGGCCACACCGGGCATCGTCGGTGTCCGGCACTATGCGCTCGCACAGGAGATCCGTCGCACGCTGGCGCAATATGCGGAACTCAAGGACATCATCGCCATGCTCGGCCTGGAGCAACTGTCGCCGCAGGACCGTGACGTGGTCGCCCGCGCCCGTCGCCTGGAGCGTTTTCTGACCCAGCCGTTTTT
>Ga0172382_10005175_pt1 | contig 19585 bp, 17 predicted proteins | sample Leawel138RmetaG_FD_122245 | JGI IMG/M metagenome (GOLD analysis project Ga0172382, IMG submission 122245) | Leachate microbial communities from a municipal landfill in Southern Ontario, Canada - Leachate well 138R metaG | ecosystem: Engineered > Solid waste > Landfill > Unclassified | place... | reverse complement strand
AGCTAGCCTGAGATCAGGTTCACACCGGGAGGAAGCACCCATGTTTGCCAGGTCACGCGGGAAGCGTCAGCCGCCCGCCGTCGTCGACGAGGATCCGGGCGCCGCCGCCAAGGTGCTCTCCCAGATCATCGAGCGCGGCGCACGCGTGCAGGGTCCCGCCGTCAAGGCCTATGTGGAGCGTCTGCGTGACAACAACCCCGGCGCCACACCGGCCGAGATCATCGACAAGCTGGACAAGAAGTACCTGGCCGCCGTGATGGCCAGCGGCGCGGCGGTCGGGTCGACCGCCGCCTACCCCGGCATCGGCACGCTGGTGGCGATGTCGGCCGTCGCCGGCGAGACGGTCGTGTTCCTGGAGGCGACGGCGCTCTACGTGCTCGCCATCGCCGAGGTGCACGGCATCCCCGCCGAGCACCGCGAGCGTCGCCGCGCCCTGGTGCTGTCGGTCCTCGTCGGTGAGGACAGCAAGCGTGCCGTGGCCGACCTGCTCGGTTCCGGACGCACCGGCGGAGCGTGGGTGTCCGACGGGGCGGCCACGCTGCCGCTGCCCGCGCTGTCGCAGCTGAACTCGCGACTGCTGAGGTACTTCGTCAAGCGGTACACGCTCAAGCGCGGTGCGCTGGCGTTCGGCAAGATGCTGCCGGTCGGGATCGGCGCGGTCGTCGGTGGCGTCGGCAACCGGTTCATGGGCAAGAAGATCATCGCCAACGCGCACAACGCGTTCGGCGCCGCGCCGGCGCGCTGGCCCTCGCCGCTGCACCTGCTGCCCGCGCCGCGACCGTAGCCCGCCGGGGGCGCCCGTGCCGTGGTCGGCCCGGCAGTTCGACAGGTGACCTCAATGACCATAACCACGTTGCCTGGTCGCCTCGGAGACCGAAGCGCTAGCCTTTAGAAGGCGGAACGCGGGGTAACCGCACACCGGGTCGAAAAGGGGTGGCCGGCTGCCGCGGGGTGCTGGCCCGAAGCGAAGAATTGAGGCGAAAAGCAGCCGTGAACTCACCTTCACCATTCGGTCAGAACGAGTGGTTGGTCGAAGAGATGTACCGCAAGTTCCGCGAGGATCCGTCGTCGGTCGACCCGAGTTGGCACGAGTTCCTCGTCGACTACTCCCCCGAACCCACCAATGACGCCCCCGCAGGCAACGGCAAGCCGGCCGCTGCGCCCACCGCACCGCCGGAACCCGCTTCGGCTCCGGCCCCCAAACCCGCGAGCACCAACGGTGGCGCCCCGCCCGCCAAGGCCGACACGTCGACCACCCGGGCCCCCGAGAAGAAGCCGGAGGAGAAGACCTCGCCGGCACCCAAGGCCAAGACCGCCGCACCGGCCGGCGTGTCCGACGACGACGAGACCCAGGTGCTGCGCGGCGCCGCGGCCGCCGTGGTCAAGAACATGTCCGCCTCGCTGGACGTGCCGACCGCGACGAGCGTGCGTGCCATCCCGGCCAAGGCGATGATCGACAACCGGATCGTCATCAACAACCACCTCAAGCGCACCCGGGGCGGCAAGATCTCGTTCACCCACCTGCTGGGGTACGCGATCGTGCAGGCGGTCAAGAAGTTCCCCAACATGAACCGGCACTTCGCCGAGATCGACGGCAAGCCGGTTGCGGTCACACCAGCCCACACGAACCTGGGCCTGGCGATCGACCTGCCCGGCAAGGACGGGAAGCGCTCGCTGGTGGTCGCCGCGATCAAGAACTGCGAGACCATGCACTTCGGTCAGTTCATCGCGGCCTACGAGGACATCGTGCGTCGCGCCCGCGACGGCAAACTGACCGCCGAAGACTTTGCGGGCGTGACGATTTCGCTGACCAACCCCGGCACCATCGGCACCGTCCACTCGGTACCGCGGCTGATGCAGGGCCAGGGCGCGATCGTCGGTGCCGGCGCGATGGAGTACCCGGCGGAGTTCCAGGGCGCCAGCGAGGAGCGCATCGCCGAACTCGGCGTGGGCAAGCTGATCACGCTGACGTCGACCTACGACCACCGCCTCATTCAGGGCGCGGAGTCCGGCGATTTCCTGCGCACCATTCACACCCTGCTGCTCGACGACGAGTTCTACGACGAGATCTTCCGCGAACTGGGCATCCCCTACGAGCCGGTGCGCTGGCGCATCGACAACCCGGATTCCATCGAGGACAAGAACGCCCGCGTCATCGAGCTCATCGCCGCCTACCGCAACCGTGGCCACCTGATGGCCGACATCGACCCGCTGCGGCTGGACAAGACCCGCTTCCGCAGCCACCCCGACCTCGACGTCAACACCCACGGGCTGACGCTGTGGGACCTCGACCGCGAGTTCAAGGTCAACGGTTTCGCCGGCAAGACCCACAAGAAGCTGCGCGACATCCTGGGTCTGCTGCGCGACGCGTACTGCCGCCACATCGGCGTGGAGTACACCCACATCCTCGAGCCCGAGCAACAGCAGTGGCTGCAGGAGCGCATCGAGGTCAAGCACGAGAAGCCCACGGTCGCCGAGCAGAAGTACATCTTGAGCAAGCTCAACGCCGCCGAGGCGTTCGAGACCTTCCTGCAGACCAAATACGTTGGGCAGAAACGGTTCTCACTCGAAGGAGCGGAGACCGTCATCCCGATGATGGACGCCGCGATCGACCAGTGCGCCGAACACGGCCTCGATGAGGTCGTCATCGGGATGCCGCACCGCGGCCGGCTCAACGTGCTGGCCAACATCGTCGGCAAGCCGTACTCGCAGATCTTCACCGAGTTCGAGGGCAACCTGAACCCGTCGCAGGCCCACGGCTCCGGTGACGTGAAGTACCACCTGGGCGCCAACGGCACCTACATCCAGATGTTCGGCGACAACGACATCGACGTGTCGCTGGTCGCCAACCCCAGCCACCTCGAGGCCGTCGACCCGGTGCTGGAAGGACTGGTCCGCGCCAAGCAGGACATCCTGGACAAGGGCAACGGCCCAGACGGCTTCACCGTCGTGCCGATGATGCTGCACGGTGACGCCGCGTTCGCCGGACAGGGTGTGGTCGCCGAAACACTGAACCTGGCCCTGCTGCGCGGCTACCGCACCGGCGGGACGATCCACATCATCGTCAACAACCAGATCGGCTTCACCACGTCCCCGTACGACTCGCGGTCGTCGGAGTACTGCACCGACGTCGCCAAGATGATCGGCGCCCCGATCTTCCACGTCAACGGCGACGACCCCGAAGCCTGCGTCTGGGTGGCCAAGCTGGCCGTCGACTTCCGGCAGAAGTTCAAGAAGGACGTCGTCATCGACATGCTCTGCTACCGCAGGCGCGGCCACAACGAGGGCGACGACCCGTCGATGACGCAGCCGACCATGTACGACGTCATCGACACCAAGCGCGGCGTGCGCAAGAGCTACACCGAGGCGCTGATCGGTCGCGGCGACATCTCGATGAAGGAAGCCGAAGACGCGCTGCGCGACTACCAGGGCCAGCTCGAGCGGGTGTTCAACGAGGTACGCGAGCTGGAGAAGCACGCGATCGCACCCAGTTCGTCGGTGGAGTCCGACCAGATGGTCCCTGCCGGCATGAGCACCGCGGTCGACAAATCGCTGCTGGCCCGCATCGGTGACGCGCACCTGGGCTACCCCGACGACTTCAACGTCCACCCGCGCGTCAAGCCGGTGCTGGAGAAGCGCCGAGAGATGGCCTACGAGGGCAAGGTCGACTGGGCCTTCGCCGAACTGCTGGCCCTCGGCACGTTCCTCGCCGAAGGCAAGACGATCCGCTTCACCGGGCAGGACACCAGGCGCGGCACGTTCACCCAGCGGCATTCGGTGATCATCGACCGCCAGACCGGGCGCGAGTTCACCCCGCTGGACCTGCTCACCGTCGACTCCGACGGCAACCCGACCGGCGGCAAGTTCATGGCGTACGACTCGGCGCTGTCGGAGTTCGCGGCGGTCGGCTTCGAGTACGGCTACTCGGTCGGCAACCCGAACGCATTGGTGTTGTGGGAGGCGCAGTTCGGTGACTTCGTCAACGGCGCGCAGTCGATCATCGACGAGTTCATCAGCTCCGGTGAGGCCAAGTGGGGCCAGCTCTCCGACGTGGTGCTGCTGTTGCCGCACGGCCACGAGGGCCAGGGCCCGGACCACACGTCGGGCCGCATCGAGCGGTTCCTGCTGTTGTGGGCCGAGGGCTCGATGACCATCGCGATGCCGTCCACGCCGGCGAACTACTTCCATCTGCTGCGCCGCCACGGGCTCGACGGAATCCACCGGCCGCTGATCGTGTTCACGCCGAAGTCGATGCTGCGCAACAAGGCTGCGGTCAGCGATCTGAAGGACTTCACCGAGATGAAGTTCCGGTCGGTGCTGGAGGAGCCCACCTACACCGAGGGCACCGGAGACCGGAGCAAGGCCAAGCGGATCCTGCTGACCAGCGGCAAGCTGTACTACGAGCTGGCGGCGCGCAAGAGCAAGGAGGGTCGCGACGATGTGGCGATCCTGCGGCTGGAACAGTTGGCCCCGCTGCCGAAGCGTCGGCTCGCCGCGACGCTGGACGAGTACCCGAACGCCGAACAGTACTTCTGGGTGCAGGAGGAGCCGGCGAACCAGGGGGCGTGGCCGACGCTGGGGTTGACGTTGCCCGAAGTGCTTCCGGAGAAGCTTGCGGGCATCAAGCGGATCTCGCGGCGCGCGATGTCGGCCCCGTCGTCGGGCTCGTCGAAGGTGCACGCCGTCGAGCAGCAGGAGATCATCGACGAAGCCTTCGGCTGACGTCCGCACCGCGAACGCGCGGGCACGGCCGTCGGGCGGCGGCGGTCAGCGCAAGAACGAGAACGGGACGCCGTCGGTCATGGCGCTGACCGCGCGCGGGCAGAAGATCGAGATGGCAAGGCCGGTGAACATCGTCGCCGGCCCGAGCGGGCGCCCGAGCGCGTCGGCGACATCGGCGGCGACGTTGGCCGCGTTCTGCCCCGGTTCGGACAGCATCGGGCACACGGTCTGGCCGACCCGCATCGCCGTCGCCGGATCGATGTCGCCGAGTCGATAGTGCTGCAGCGTCGAGATGAACGCATCGGTCGTCGGGTCGGCTTGTGCGGGGGCCGCCGACATCGTCGCGGCCACCGTGGCCGCGGCGACCAGCGCGGCGACGACCGGGTACGTCAACTTCATGCACTTACTGTCGCGGAAGTCGGCTCCGGCATTACCGCGGCGCGACCTTCGCCGCCCTCACCTGGACGGGACCGCGGGTACCGGTAGGCTGGCACTCACTCAACACGCGTACAACAACACCAGGGAGTGGCTATGGAGGGATTCGCGGGCAAGGTGGCTGTCGTCACCGGCGCCGGTTCGGGCATCGGTCAGGCGCTGGCGATCGAGCTGGGCCGTTCCGGAGCTCGCGTCGCGATCAGCGACGTCGACACCGAAGGGCTCGCCGTCACCGAGGAACGCCTCAAGGCCATCGGCGCCCAGGTGAAGTCCGACCGCCTCGACGTCACCGAACGCGAGACCTTCCTGCTCTACGCCGACGACGTCGCCGAGCACTTCGGCAGCGTCAACCAGATCTACAACAACGCCGGAATCGCGTTCACCGGTGATATCGAGATCACCCAGTTCAAGGACATCGAGCGCGTGATGGACGTCGACTACTGGGGTGTCGTCAACGGCACCAAGGCATTCCTGCCGCATCTGATCGCCTCCGGCGACGGCCACGTCGTCAACGTCTCCAGCGTGTTCGGCCTCTTCTCGGTGCCGGGGCAGGCCGCCTACAACTCGGCGAAGTTCGCCGTCCGCGGTTTCACCGAGGCGCTCCGGCAGGAGATGGCGCTCGCCGGCCACCCCGTGAAGGTCTCCTGCGTACACCCCGGCGGCATCAAGACCGCGATCGCGCGCAACGCTTCCGCCGCAGAGGGGCTCGACGCCGAAGAACTCGCCAAGGCCTTCGACAAGAAGCTCGCCAGCACCACCCCGGAGAAGGCGGCCAAGATCATCCTCGACGGCGTCCGCAAGAACAGGGCCCGCATACTGGTCGGCAACGACGCCAAGGTGTTCGACGTCGTCGTCCGCGTCCTCGGCGCGGGATACCAGAGCCTGTTCCCCAAGGCGGTCGCCCGGCTGACACCGCCGGCCAAATAGGGTCGCGGCCCCGCGCCGCTCTAGTTGCCGACGCCGAGCGGGTGTTCGTCCAGCCACTGCCCCGCCACGAGGCCGGGCTCGACGCCCTCGGCGACCTGCCGCCGCATGTCGGCCAACGACCCGGTGTCCAGGACACCGGCGATCTCGTTGAGCGCGAGTACCTGCGACTCGGTCAGCTCGTTGCGCCGATACAGCGGGACCAGGTTCTCGGCGCGGATCAGTGCCGTCTTGTCCGACAGCACCACCACCTCCGAGGGCACATCGGGGGCCGCGGTCGTCGTCCACGCCACATCGAGCTGCCCGGCGCGCAGGGCCTCGAACATCGCCTCGGCGTCGGCGAATCGGCGTGCCTCCGGCAACCTGCACGTCCCGACCGACAACGGGTGTGCCGTGGACCCCACGGCGCCGACCGAGACGTCGTCGCACCGTCGGGTCACCGCGATGACGTCACGACCGCCCCACTCGTCGGCGGTCCGCTCGGTGACCGCCACCGCGGGTTTGTCCTCGGCGGCGGTCGTGTAGTCACCGGCCGCGACACCTTCGGGCAACACCGACAGCAGCGCCCGGTAGACCTGCACATCGGCGCGCGCGGACGCATCGGGGGCGAAGCGTTGCAGCAGTTGGCCGGTGAAGCCGGGCACCACCCGGATCTCCCCCGCGTCGAGCAGATCGAGCGGAGCATCCGTCACCTGCACGTGCGCCGGATTTCCGTAGAAGCGCAGGGCCGCCGCGTACAGGTGGGCGATCAATTGCGACTCCGGATCGGCCGGGGCGCCGACCGGGATCGAGGGCGACGGCGACTGACCACCGCACCCGGCCGCGATCGCCGCGGCCACCAGCACGCAAACCAGCCGTAGCCAGCCGCCCCGAAACCGCTTGCGGCTCAGTCGACTATCCCTCGGACGCTGCGGCGACCGCCGCCGCCACCGCGGGACCCACCCGCGGATCCAACGCACTCGGCACGATGTGGTCGACCGCGAGGTCGTCACCAACGACGGAGAAAATCGCTTCTGCCGCAGCAACTTTCATCTTCTCGGTGATCCGACGGGCGCCGGCGTCCAGTGCGCCGCGGAACACGCCGGGGAACGCCAACACGTTGTTGATCTGGTTCGGGAAGTCGCTGCGCCCGGTCGCCACCACCGCCGCGTACTTCCGCGCAGCATCGGGGTGGATCTCGGGGTCGGGGTTCGACAGCGCGAACACGATGCCGCCCGGCGCCATCGTCGCGATGATCTCCTCCGGAACGAGGCCCGCGGACACTCCGAGGAACATGTCGGCGCCGTCGAGCGCCTCGGCGATGCCGCCGGTGCGGCCCGCGGGGTTGGTGCGCTCGGCGAGTTCGGCCTTGAACGGGTTCAGGTCGCTGCGGCCGGTGTGGACGATGCCCTTGGAATCCAGCACCGTGACGTCGGGGATCCCCTTGGCCAGCAGGATGTTGGCACAGGCCACACCGGCGGCCCCGGCGCCGGAGATCACCACGCGCAGCGAGTGCATGTCGCGACCCAGCGCCTTGGCCGCACCGTGCAACGCCGCGAGCACGACGATCGCGGTGCCGTGCTGGTCGTCATGCATCACCGGGCAGTCGAGGGCTTCGATGACGCGCCGCTCGATCTCGAAGCACCGCGGCGCGGAGATGTCCTCCAGGTTGACCGCCCCGAAGGTCGGGCGCAACCGGATCAGGGTCTCGACGATCTCGTCGGGGTCGTTGGTATCGAGCACGATCGGGATCGAGTCCAACCCACCGAATGTCTTGAACAGCGCGCTCTTGCCCTCCATCACGGGCAGCGACGCCGCCGCGCCGATGTCACCGAGGCCGAGCACCGCGCTGCCGTCGCTGACGACGGCGACGAGTCGGTGCGCCCAGGTGTACCTGGCGGCCAGCGTCTTGTCCGCGGCGATGGCGCGGCTGACCTGCGCCACCCCCGGGGTGTAGGCGATCGACAACGCCCGCTGGGTGTCCAGCGGCGAGTTCAGTGCAACCGAGAGCTTGCCGCCCTCGTGGGCCTCGAAAATCTCGGCATCCTCGATAACGACCTGGGGCGTACGCACGGTTTCCACCACGGGCGTCAGGGTAACCGACCCCACAATCTCACAGGAACGGGTTCCCCCTTCGTGAGAAGAACAGGCCCGGTTGGGCGCGTACGATTTTCCGGTGCCCGCAGGGCATGCTTCAGCCGTACGCCCTGAAGAGGGGAGGTGACGCCCATGCCCTCGTTCCGCGCACTGCCGCCGTCCCTGGTCCGGCAGGCCTCGAAGTCGCGAACCGCCGGCCAGCCCAACCCCCCGATTCCGGACGCCAGGCGCATCCACGTCCCGGTTTCCCAGGCGATGGTCGACTGCGGCGTCTATTGCGAAGGGCAGCGGTTACCGGGCAAGTACACCCACGCCGCGGCGCTGGCCAAAGTCCACGAGCTCGAGGCCGACGGCAGGAAAGCGTTCGTCTGGATCGGCCTGCACGAACCCGACGAACACCAGATGCAGACCGTCGCCGACGTGTTCGGCCTGCACCAACTCGCCGTCGAGGACGCTGTGCACGCCCACCAGCGGCCCAAACTCGAGCGCTACGACAAGATGCTGTTCCTCGTGCTCAAGACCGTGACCTACGTGGAGCACGATTCGATTGCCAAGGTCCGCGAGATCGTCGAGACCGGCGAGATCATGATCTTCGTCGGCAGCGACTACGTCGTCACCGTGCGTCATGGTGAACACGGCGGGCTCGCCGGTGTACGCAAGCGGCTGGAGGCCTCGCCGGCCAACCTGCAACTGGGTCCCTACTCGGTGATGCACGCGATCGCCGACCATGTCGTGGACACCTACCTCGACGTCACCGATCTGATCGAAACCGACATCGACGCCATGGAGGAGGAGATCTTCTCCCCCCTGACAGCGACCAACATCGAGTCCATTTATCTGCTCAAACGTGAGGTGGTGGAACTGCGCCGGGCCGTCGGCCCACTGGCGACCGACCTGCAACGCATCGGAGCCGACCACGACGACCTGATCAACGTCGAGATCCGCCGGTACATGCGCGACGTACACGACCACACCATCAAGGCCTCGGAACGAATCGCCAGCTACGACGAACTGCTCAGCTCACTGGTGCAGGCGGCGCTCGGCAAGGTTGCGATGCAGCAGAACGTCGACATGCGCAAGATCTCGGCCTGGGTGGCGATCGCCGCCGTCCCGACCGCGATGGCAGGCATCTACGGGATGAACTTCGACCACATGCCCGAACTGCACTGGACCTTCGGATACCCCGCGGTCCTGATGGTCATGATCTCGGTGTGTCTGCTGCTGTATCGCAACTTCCGGCGCAACAACTGGCTCTGAAAAATCGCAGCCGCGGGAGCAAGGCGTTCCGGCCGAACGTGCATTCCACGCGGTCTTTCACAGGATTTGGCGCACGGAATGCAATTTCGGCGCTGACGGCGGCCCGCCGCTCACGACGGACTGGCGGCCCGCCGCTCACGACGGACTGGCGGCCCGCCGCTCACGACGGACTGGCGGCCCGCCGCTCACGACGGACTGGCGGCCCGCCGCCGTGGGTCCGTGGGGTCGACCCCGTCCTGAACCCACGCCTCCCGCATCGCCTCGGCCCCCTTGAGCCGCACCCAGGCCGCCTCCGTCGCCGTGATCGGCACCGCCGAAAGCACCACGACGGGCGACAGCGGGTCAGGCAGGACGACGTCCTCGATGTCGCTGCGGCCCAACAGAAACGCCGTGAAGGGCGCACCCTCCCACAGCGGCATCTCCAGGTCCACCAGCGCATCGGGTGCCAGCACCAGACCCTCGACCGCCGGAGCCGCCGCGACGACCGCCACCGACCGCGACAATCCCGCCGGCGAAGACCCCCGCAGCGCGACGACCACCTCCGCCCGGGGACCCTGCACGGGATCGGCGACCATCTCCGTCGGGTCCACCATCGGATACCGTGAGCATCCGAGCGAAACATAGTGCACCGCAACGTCTCCCGGCCCCGCGAAGCGCATCACGTCGATCCGGTCGGCACCCAGGAACGTGACGCTGGCCGTGTCCGGCTCGGCCGTGATGCCGTTGCGCACGAAGTGCTCCCGCACGTGCGCGCGGACCACGCCGAGGATGTCGCTCACGCACCGACCGCCGGAAGCGAGAGGTTGGCACCCGTGCGCGGATCGAAAAGCAGGACGTTGTCGGGATTCAGGGCCAGCTGCAGCGTCCGCCCCACCGCCGCACCGGACTGCGCCGGAACCCGTGCGACAAACTCGTTCTCACCGACCGTCGACTCAGCGGCGACCTCCGTGAGCTGCACCGCCTCGGCGCCGGGGCCGTCGACACCGAAATACACGTACTTGTCGGCGCCCAGCGACTCCACCATCTCGACCGTCACGTCGAAGACGAGCGCGCCGATCCTGGCATACGCGTCGATCACCGCGGCGTCCTCGAGGTGCTCAGGGCGTATCCCGGCGATCAGGTCATCGAAGGTCCGGTGACCCTTGAGTCGTTCGTACACCTGCCCGGTCAGCGGGATCTCGCCGAACGGCAGCCGAACACCGATCTCGGTCAGGGCTGCGGGAAAGAAGTTCATCGCCGGGGAGCCGATGAAGCCAGCGACGAACAGATTCGCAGGGCCGCGGTACAACTCGTCAGGTGTACCGATCTGCTGGACGGCACCGCCCAGCATCACCACCACGCGATCGCCGAGGGTCATCGCCTCCGTCTGGTCGTGGGTGACGTAGACGGTCGTCGTCCCGAGTCTCTTCTGCAGCCGGGCGATCTCGCCGCGCATCTGGACCCGCAGCTTGGCGTCGAGATTGGACAGCGGCTCATCCATCAGGAACGCCTTCGGGTTTCGCACGATGGCGCGGCCCATCGCGACCCGCTGGCGCTGCCCGCCGGAAAGCTGGTCGGGTTTGCGGTCCAGAAGATCGGTCAGGTCAAGAGTTTTCGCGGTCTGCTCGACCTTCTCGGCGATCTCCTGCCTACTCAGCTTGGCCAGGGTCAGCGGGAACCCGATGTTCTGCCGCACAGTCATATGCGGGTAGAGCGCGTAGGACTGGAACACCATCGCGATGTCCCGGTCCTTCGTCGACCGCTCGTTGACCCGCTCGCCGTCGATGCGCAATTCACCGGACGTGATCTCCTCGAGCCCGGCGATCATGTTGAGCGTGGTGGATTTACCGCACCCCGACGGGCCGACCAGGATGACGAACTCGCCGTCGGCGACTGTGATCGACAGGTCCTTGACGGCCGCCGTACCGTCCGCATAGCTCTTGGTCACCCTGTCCAGAACGATCTCAGCCATCGAGCGCAAACCGTAGAGCGAAGAGAGTGCGACGCGCAACATTCTCCGTACGGGCGAGCGTGCGCAAAGTACGGAGATCCACCGGCGTGGCGCCCGCAGACACGCACGCTCGCGGGGAGTTAGATGGTCAGTCGCGCGAGCAGATCCCGGCCACGCTCGGCGCTGCCCGGATCGCACAGCACGTCGTAACGTCCGGCGACCAGCTGCATCGTCGAGCTGAAATCTCTTGTGCCGCGAGCCATCGCGTAAGGGATCGCCGAGGTGATCAACCCGAAGAACACACCGGCGACCAGACCCGTGATGAGCGCACTCCACGGGTTGGGGCTGAAAAAGCCCAGAACGAGGCCGATGAACAGGCCCAGCCATGCACCGGTGAGCACCCCACCGCCGAGCACCTTCGGCCAGGTCAACCTGCCCGTCACCCGCTCGACCTGCATCAGGTCGACACCCACGATCGTGACGTGTTCGACCGGGAACTGTTGGTCCGACAGGTGATCGACCGCACGCTGCGCCTCGGCGTAGGTGGGGTAGGACCCGATCGGCCAGCCCTTCGGCGGAGTCGGCAAGCCCACCGGGCGACCACGTCCCGCCGCCGGGCCACCGGCCGCCGCAGCGGGATTCTGTCCTGGCTGGAACGGACTGGTCATCGTCTCTGCACTCCTTCGGTACGTCCCATGCAAACGCTAGTCCTCTTGATCAACGCGCGGCACCCATTGAAGGTGCCCCGAGCCGGGTTCACCTCGGGTTACCTGCGCTTAGGCTAGGTTGATCAGCATGACAAGTTCGGACAACGACGCAGGCCGGGGCGAATCTTCGGATTCCACCGCAAGTGGGTCCGAGCCGTCCTCGGCCGGTTACGAACCGCCCCCCATCGAGCAGACGCAGAGCGCCCCGCCACCGGCCCAGGACTACCTCCCGCCGCCGGCCTACGATGCGCCACCCGCCTACCCGCCGAGCCCCGGGTACGAACAGCAGCCCGGCTATCCGCCGTCGGGCGGTTTCGCGGCACCGGACTATCCGCCACCGCCCGCCGGCTATCCGCCGCCCTACCCCGACGCCGGACCGCCCCCGCCCTACCCGGGCTACGGCGCTCCCGGATACGGTGCGCCGTCCTATCCGCCCCCGCCGCCGTACGGGACGATGCCCGGCGGATACCCGCCTGCCGGTGGCTATCCGGATGCGGGCTACGGATACGGCGCGCCCGCCCCGCAGGGCACCAACTCGCTGGCGATCGCGTCGCTGGTGGCCTCATGCGTCGGCCTGTTCTGCTGTATCGGTTCGATCGCCGGCATCGCGATGGGCGTCATCGCGCTCAGCCAGATCAAACAGACCCGCGCCGAAGGCCAGGGTCTGGCCGTCGCCGGCATCATCGTCGGTGTCATCACCCTGCTGATCAGCGGCATCGCCACCGTTGCCGTGATGGCTTCCTGACCGGTCAGCTGGGCGGCCGGAACCCCTCGCCCGTGCGCTGCATCCCCGCGGCGCGCCCCTTGCCTGCGATCACGAGCGCCATCTTGCGGCTGGCTTCGTCGATCATCTCGTCGCCCAGCATCACCGCTCCCCTGGCGCCACCGGCCTGCGAGGTGTGCCACTCGTATGCCTCCAGGATCAGTTCGGCGTGGTCGTACGCCTGCTGACGCGGGCTGAAGATCTCGTTGCCCGCCTCGATCTGGTCGGGGTGCAGCACCCACTTTCCGTCGTATCCGAGCGCTGCCGAGCGCCCGGCCACCCGGCGGAACGACGCGACATCGCGCACCTTCAGATACGGGCCGTCGATCGCGGCGATCCCGTTGGCTCTGGCCGCGACCAGAATGCGCATCAGCACGTGGTGATAGGCGTCGCCCTCGGTGTAGCCCTCCGGTTGTTCACCGACCTCCAGCGTGCGCATGTTCAGGCTCGCCATCAGGTCGGCGGGGCCGAGCACCAGGGCCTGCACCCGCGGGGCGGAGGCGATGGCGTCGACGTTCGTCAACCCCTTGGCATCCTCGATCTGCGCCTCGATGCCGATGCGCCCCAACGGGAGACCGTGCGTCGCCTCCAGTTGGCTGAGCAGCAGATCCAGCGCGTGCACGTGCGACACGTCGGTCACCTTGGGCAGCACCACGATGTCCAGCGACGCGCCGGCCCTGGCAACCACCTCGATGATGTCGGCGTGGGTCCACGGCGTGGTCCAGTCGTTGACGCGCACACCGCGCAACTGTCCGGCCCAGCCCGGCTCCGCGAGCGCCGCGGCGACCTGACCCCGCGCTTGCTCTTTCGCGCCGGGCGCCACGGCGTCTTCGAGGTCGAGGAACACCTCGTCGGCGGGAAGGGTCTTGGCCTTCTGGATCATCTTCGCGCTGCTGCCCGGCACGGACAGGCACGTCCGACGGGGTCGATACCGGTTTTCCACAACAACACTCTCTACCCTTTACAACCATGGTGTCGGTCAACAGGGTCTACGCGGCTCGGCTCGCGGGCATGGTCGTGCTGGGTCCCGACGGCGAATCCATCGGCCGCGTCCGCGATGTGGTCATCGGTATCAGCCTCGTCCGCCACCAGCCGCGGGTGCTCGGGCTGGTCATCGAATTGATGACCCGCAGAAGGATTTTCGTGCCGATCCTGCGGGTCACGGCGATCGAGCCGGGCGCGGTCACGTTGTCGACCGGCAACGTGTCGTTGCGGCGCTTCTCCCAGCGTCCCGGTGAGGTCCTGGTGTTGGGTCAGGTCATCGAGACCCGGGTCCGGGTCGACGACCCGGACCTGCCGCAGCTGGCCGGCGTCGATGTCGTCGTGGTCGATCTGGCGATCGAGCAGACCCGGGCCCGTGACTGGATGGTCACCAAGGTGGCCGTCCGCCAGCAGCGGCGGCTGGGTCGGCGGAGCAACGTCTACACCGTCGAGTGGCAGAACGTGCAAGGTCTCACGCCGTCCGGTCTGGCGATGCCCGACCAGGGGGTGGCGCAGCTGCTCGAGCAGTTCGAGGGTCAGCGCGCCGTCGAGGTGGCCGACGCGATCCGGGAGCTGCCGAACAAGCGGCGCTACGAGGTCGTCAACGCGCTCGACGACGAACGCCTGGCCGACGTGCTGCAGGAACTGCCCGAGGATCAGCAGGTGGCCCTGCTGCGGCAACTGAAGACCGACCGCGCCGCCGACGTGCTCGAGGCTATGGACCCCGACGACGCCGCCGACCTGCTGGGCACGATGACGCCGGCGGACGCCGAGCAGTTCCTGCGCCGGATGGATCCGGAGGACTCCGAGGACGTGCGCCGCCTGCTCAGTCACTCGCCGGACACCGCGGGCGGCCTGATGACCTCGGAGCCGGTGGTGCTCGCACCGGACACCACTGTCGCCGAAGCCCTTGCGCGAGTGCGTGATCCGGACCTGACCCCGGCGCTGGCCTCGGTGGTGTTCGTGGTGCGGCCACCGACGTCCACCCCGACCGGCCGCTACCTGGGCTGCGTGCACCTGCAGCGACTGCTGCGTGAACCTCCCGCCGGTCTGGTCAGCGGCATCGTCGACACCGACCTGCCCAGCCTGCGCCCCGAGGACTCGCTCGGCGCCCTGACCCGCTACTTCGCCGCCTACAACCTGGTGTGCGGACCGGTGGTCGACGAGGAGAGCCACCTTCTCGGCGCGGTCTCGGTCGACGACGTCCTCGACCATCTGCTGCCCGACGACTGGCGTGACCGCGAAGCCGAGCCGGTGATCGTGACCGCGGAGAAGGCGACATGAGCGACGCGTCGTCGCGGCAGCGCCTCGACACGCCCAGGGTTTCCCGGGGCCTGGCACCCCGACTCGACATCGAGGCGGTGGGCCGGTTCAGCGAACGCATCGCGCGGTTCCTCGGCACCGGCCGCTACCTGGCGATCCAGACGATCCTCGTCATCGTGTGGGTGCTGCTCAACCTGGGCGCGTTCGCCTGGCAGTGGGATCCCTACCCGTTCATCCTGCTCAACCTCGCGTTCTCCACGCAGGCGGCCTACGCGGCGCCGCTGATCCTGCTCGCGCAGAACCGCCAGGAGAACCGCGACCGCGTCGCGCTCGAGGAAGACCGCAGGCGCGCCGAACAGACCAAGGCCGACACCGAATTCCTGGCCCGCGAGCTGGCGGCGCTTCGACTGGCCGTCGGCGAGGTCGCCACCCGCGACTACCTGCGCCGCGAGTTGGAGGAGATCCGGGAACTGATCCAGGAACTGCACTCCCGGGATCGCGCCGAAACCGGTGGCGCGAGCAAACGAGACGCGGGTGAGCGCAAGTCGAAGAAATCGGGCTGAGGCAGCGCAGCGATTGCTGTAACACCGGCGTTGCCGAATAGGTATGGTGACTTGATTCACAGACGCTCTAACAGCTAGGACGGTCGAGTGCATATACGGGGAGGAGCGGCCCTCGTAGCGGCGCGGCAGCGAACTGGGCACTTCATCCGGATGCCGGCGTTCGGCGTCGCCGCCGTCCTCACCCCACTCGTACTGGCCGGCGCCGTCGGCGCCGCCGCCCCGTCGACGACCACGCCGACACGCGATTCCGCGGTGATGCCGCTCGCCGCGGTCGCACCGTCGGCCGACGACCGGTCCGGCCCGTCCGTGGTCGCCGTGGCCAAGGCACCGGCACCGTTGCGCACCGTGGCCAGCACAGCGACGGCGCCGCCGCCCCCGATGATTCTCAATTCCCCAGGCACCCTGCGCATTCCGTCGATGGCGCTGGCCGCCTACCGCAATGCCGAGACGACGATGGCGGCGGCCCAACCGGGCTGCGGGTTGAGCTGGAACCTGCTGGCCGGCATCGGCCGCATCGAGTCCATGCACGCCTACGGCGGCGCCACCGACTCCCGCGGCACCGCGGTGCGCCCGATCTACGGACCCGCGCTGGACGGCACCCTGCCCGGCAACGAGGTCATCGTGCAGAGCCGGGCGGCCGACCGGGTCGTCTACGCCCGCGCCATGGGCCCGATGCAGTTCCTGCCCGGAACCTGGTCGCGGTACGCCTCCGACGGCGACGGCGACGGCAAGGCGGACGTGCAGAACCTGTTCGACGCGACACTGGCGGCGGCCCGCTACCTGTGCAGCGGCGGCATGAACCTGCGCAACCAGCCCGACGTGATCGCCGCGATCCTGCGCTACAACAACTCGATGGCGTACACCCAGAACGTCCTGAGCTGGGCTGCCGCGTACGCGACGGGGGTCGTGCCCGTCGACCTGCCGCCGATCACCGGTGAGGTTCCCGCGCTGGGCACGATCGGCGACAGCCACCTGGACCGGCCCGAAGGTATCGGCCCGGGCCTGCCGCTGAATGCCACCGGCCTGCCCGCCAACGACCCGCTTTCGCTGATCCCGCTGATGACCCGCACGGATGTGGCCAGCCAGATCAATACGAACCTGCCCGGCTTCGTGCCCGGCCAGACGCTCGGCCCCCTGCCCGGACCCGCGCCTGCTCCCCTGGCGGTACCCGAACCGGTCGCCCCACCTCCGCCCGCCTGGGTGCCGCCGTGGATGCAGCAGCCTCAGCAGCAGCCGGAGTGTGCGGTGTTCTGCATCAAGGATCTACCGCCTGCCGCGCCCGCACCTGCGCCGGCGCCCGCCGGCCCCCTGGGGTTGCCGCCTGCACCTGGCCCGGCCCCGCTGCTTCCCGCAGGCCCGCCGCCACCACCGGCGCCCGCGCTGCCGGGCATGCCTCCCGCTCCGGGACCCGCTCCCGGCCCCGTGGGCTGAATCCCGCCGTCGCCCGCATGCGGGCCCACGGAGGTCGGCGGCCTAGACTCGCCGGTGATGACATCAACTCCGACTGACCTGGAAGCGGCCGTCCGCGCCGCACTCACCAAGGTGATCGACCCCGAGCTTCGGCGGCCGATCACCGAAGTGGGCATGGTCAAGAACGTCACGGTCGACGCCGACGCCTCGGTTCACGTCGAGGTGTATCTGACCACCGCCGCGTGCCCGAAGAAGACCGAGATCTCCGACCGCGTGACCCGCGCGGTGCAGGACGTGCCCGGGACCGGCGCCGTCAAGGTCAGCCTCGACGTGATGAACGACGAACAGCGCGCCGAGCTGCGCAAGCAGCTGCGTGGCGATTCCCGCGAACCGGTGATCCCGTTCGCCCAGCCGGGGTCGCTGACCCGGGTGTACGCCGTGGCGTCGGGCAAGGGCGGCGTCGGTAAGTCCAGCATCACGGTGAACCTGGCCGCCGCGATGGCCGCCCGCGGACTGTCGGTCGGGCTCCTGGACGCCGACATCTACGGCCACTCCGTACCCAGGATGATGGGCACGACCGACCGACCAACCCAGGTCGACTCGATGATCCTGCCGCCCGTCGCGCACGACGTGCGGGTGATCTCCATCGCGATGTTCACCCAGGGCAACACGCCTGTGGTGTGGCGCGGGCCGATGCTGCATCGCGCCCTGCAGCAGTTCCTCGCCGACGTGTACTGGGGGGACCTCGACGTGCTACTCCTCGACCTGCCGCCGGGCACCGGCGACATCGCGATCTCGGTGGCCCAGCTGATTCCCGGCGCCGAGATACTCGTCGTCACGACCCCGCAGCTGGCTGCCGCGGAAGTCGCCGAGCGGGCCGGGGCGATCGCGCTGCAGACCCGTCAGCGCATCGCCGGTGTGGTGGAGAACATGGTCGACGGACCCGTCATCAAGATGTTCGGGGAGGGCGGCGGGCGCCAGGTCGCCGAGAGCCTGTCCCGGGCCGTCGGCGCCGACGTACCGCTGCTGGGCCAGGTACCCCTGGATCCAGAACTGGTGGCCGCCGGCGACTCCGGTGTGCCGCTGGTGCTCAGCGCGCCGGACTCACCCGCAGGCAGGGAACTGGGCAAGATCGCCGACGCGCTGTCGAGCCGCAAACGCGGTCTGGCCGGGATGTCGCTGGGTCTGGATCCCGCCGGCCGCTGACCCGGCCTCCGCGGTCAGGTCGCGTCGGTATCGTACGGCGTCGAACCCGACGGCCCACCGGCCGGCTGCTGATCCGGCACCGCCGCGGCGGGCCCCGGCGCCGACTGTGGCTTCTCCGGCTTCTGCTCTGGCTTCTCGGACTTGCCGTTCTGGTCGAACTTGCCGGTGAAGATCGAATCATCGCCGTCGAGAAGGTGTTTGGTCAGCGCCGCGCGCGGGGTCATACCGCGCAGCCTCTGCAGCTCCGAGAGCGGCTCCCGCAGATCGTCGAAGTCGGTGCCGAGCTCCTCACGAAGCTGGCTGGTGGCACCGGTGACGTAGTCGCGCGCCTGGCGCACCGCCCCGGCGGTCCAGCGGATGGCCCCGGGCAGCCGTTCCGGCCCCAGGATCACCAGACCGGCGATCACCAGGACCAGCATCTCGCCCCAGCCGACATTGGCGAACATGTCTACGTGCTGTCGTCGCCGTTGGGAGTCACCGTGAGAACCACGGGGCGCCCGTCACGCAGGACCTCGATGGGAGCCGGCTGACCGATGGCGAGCTGCCGCACGGCGACGATGAACTCGTCGGCGTCTGCGACCTTACGGTCACCCACCTTGACGACGACGTCGTTCTCCAGGATGCCCGCCCGCTCGGCCGGGCTGTTCGGCGAGATGTCGGCGATCTGTGCGCCCTTGGCCAGGTCGTTGCTCACCGACCGCGCCGTCAGCCCCAGCGTCGGGTGCGCGATCTTGCCGTTCTTGATCAACGTCTCGACGACCCGCTTGACCTCGTTGACCGGGATCGCGAAACCGAGGCCGCTGGCACTGTCGGACAACGACTTACCGGCGGTGTTGATGCCGATCACCTCGGAGTTCATGTTGATCAGCGGGCCGCCGGAGTTGCCGTGGTTGATCGACGCATCGGTCTGCACGCCGTCGATGACGGTGTCGGTGTCGGACCCGTCACCCGACAGCGGCACGGGCCGGTGCAGGGCGCTGATGATGCCGTGCGTGACGGTGCTCCTGAGCCCGAGCGGGGCGCCGGCGGCGATGACCTCTTCGCCCACGCGCAGCTTCTCGGAGTCACCCATCCGCGCGACGGAAAGGTTGTCGACGTTGTCGACCTTGAGCACCGCGAGGTCGGTCTTGGGATCACGGCCGACGAGGTTCGCGGGCACCTCGGTGCCGTCGTTGAACACCACCGACATCTTGAACTCGCTGGGGTTGGTGGCGGCCTCGGAGATCACGTGATTGTTGGTGACGATGTAGCCGCGACCATCGACGACCACACCGGAACCCTGCGAACCCTCCGTCTTGCTGGTCGCCTCGATCGTCACCACCGAATCCGCAACCGCGGCAGCAACTTT
>Ga0172382_10005174_pt1 | contig 19586 bp, 19 predicted proteins | sample Leawel138RmetaG_FD_122245 | JGI IMG/M metagenome (GOLD analysis project Ga0172382, IMG submission 122245) | Leachate microbial communities from a municipal landfill in Southern Ontario, Canada - Leachate well 138R metaG | ecosystem: Engineered > Solid waste > Landfill > Unclassified | place... | reverse complement strand
GCGCCTACCTCGCCGAGCCCGCCCCACGCATCCCGCCCGACGATCCGGACGCCAAACCCTCAACCGACCTCAGCACCCCAGTTCAAACGCGCCAAGCTGCGCGGATTCCTTGACGCGGGACAGCTCGACGACTACAGGCCGGGGCGCAGGTGGTCGCGGGAGTTGCATCGGGTCGCGTTGGCGCGGTTCCTGCCGGACGCCCGTGCGGCGGCTGCGGCGGGTGACGGGCGGCCGCTGGTGCTGGACACGACCGGGTCGTCGTTTCGGCTTCGCGCGGCGCTGCGGTCGGTCGCGGTTGGGGCGGGCCGGCCGGTGGTTGGGGTGTGGTTCGGGGACGTGCCGTACGGCGAGCTCGTGGCGCGGAACATGGCGGCGGAGCATCGGCGGCCGCCGGATCTGGTGCGGCGGGTGCACCTGCAGGTGCGGCGGGATCGGGTTCCGATCAGGGCTGAGCGGTGGGATGGGTGGGTGGTCGTGGGGGCGTGACCGTTGGGGGGCGCATGGTGCCGGGCATGGATCGCATGGCGCTTGGCGCGCAGCGCACCCTCGTTCACGACGACCCGCTGGCGTCGTTTCGGCAGCGTGAGAGTCCGCCGCGGTTGTTCGTGGTCGCGGGGACCGAGCGTGCGGGTCGTGCGGCGCTGATGGATGAGCGCATCCCGACCGGTCGTGCACGGTTGCTCACCCGAGCGCGCGACATGGAAGGGCTCGCGTTCGCCGAGCGCGACGTGGTGCTGTTCGTGCGCGGGTGGTCGGCGGGCCCGGACGGTGGGCTGCTCGCCGATCTGCTCGACGCCGCTTCGGCGAAGACCGGTGCGCGGCCGCGGACGGTGGCGCGATGAGCGGCCTGCAGGCGCACGGGTTGGCGGTCGAGCGGGTCCCGGTTGGGGACCTCGTGCCGTACCCGGGCAACGCCCGGCAGGGCGACATCGGTGCGATCTGCCAGTCGCTGCAGGCGCACGGGCAGTACCGGCCGCTCGTGGTGCAGCGGTCCACTCGTCACGTTCTGGCGGGGAACCACACGCTGCGCGCCGCGGTGCAGTTGGGGTGGTCCGAGGTCGCGGTGTCGTTCCTGGACGTGGACGACGAGCAGGCACGCCGGATTGTGCTGGTCGACAACCGCACGAACGATCTGGCGACGAACGACGACGGCGCGCTGGCCGCGTTGCTGCAGGAGCTCGCGGGGACCGATGACGGTCTGGCCGGGACGGGGTTCGATGGCGACGACCTCGACGACCTTCTCGCAGGGCTCGACGAGGCCCCCGAGCCGGAGCCGGGCGAGGGCGCGGACACCGAGCCGAGCCTGCCGCCTGCGGACCCGCGCTCACAGCCGGGCGACGTCTGGCTCCTCGGCGATCACCGGCTCGCGGTTGGCGATGCGACGGACCCGCTCGTCTGGGAGGCGCTCTGCGGCGATGAGCGGGCCGACCTCCTCGTCACCGACCCGCCCTACGGGATCGCGTACGTCGGGAAGACGCGGGAGGCGCTCACGATCCAGAACGACGCGCTCGACGCCGATGGGATGGGCGCGCTCTGGCGCGAGTCGCTGTCGCTCGCCGCCGCCCAGATGAAGCCGGGGGCCGCGTACTACGTGACCGGCCCGTCGGGCGCGGAGCTGTTCGGCCTCATGGGCGCGATGGTTGAGGCCGGGCTTCCGCTGCGGCACCAGCTGATTTGGGCGAAGGACTCGCTCGTGCTCGGCCGGTCGGACTACCACTACCAGCACGAGCCGATCCTTTCCGGCGAGAAGCCAGCCGAGGAGGGCGGCGAGCGCCCGGAGGTTCCGCGGTTTGACGGCGTGGCCGTCGATCACGAGCCGATCCTGTACGGGTGGACGAAGGGCACGCACCTGTGGCGGGGCGGCAGGAAGCAGACGACGCTCTGGAAGATCGAGCGGCCGAAGGCGAACCGTGAGCACCCGACGATGAAGCCGGTCGAGCTCTACGAGCGCGCGATGTCCAACTCGTCCATGCCGGGGGCCGTCGTGATCGAGCCGTTCGGTGGGTCGGGCACCGCGGTGATCGCGGCGGAGAACATGGGTCGGAAGGCGCGGGCGATCGAGCTCGACCCTCGGTACGCGGACGTGATCGTGGACCGGTGGGAGCGCCACACCGGCCGGACCGCGGTGCTGGAGCGCGACGATGGCTAACGCCCCGGGGGATCTGGACCGGCGGTGCTCGGCGACGACGGTTCGCGGAAGGCCGTGCCGGTTGCGGCCGGTCCCGGGGTCCGAGCTGTGCACCGTGCACCTCGGCGGCGCGAAGTCGCGGTCGGATCGTCGGAAGCAGCCGGCGTCGCGGCCGGACAACGTGACGGAGGATCTGACCGCCGGGTTGGAGCGGCTGCTGCGGTCGGGGAACTACATCGAGATCGCGTGCCAGGTTGTCGGGTTGGGGCGGTCGACGTTCAACGATTGGATGACGAAGGGGCTGCGGGACGAGCCGCGGTTCGCGCCGTACCGGGTGTTCCGTCAGCGCATCGAGGCCGCGATGTCGTCCGGTGAGGCGACGCGGGTGGCGCAGATCGCGAAGGCCGCGTCCGGTGACGACGGCGATTGGCGTGCGGCGGCGTGGATGCTGGAGCGGCAGGCGCCGGAGCGGTGGGCGAAGCCGTCGCAGCGTGCGCATGCGGAGTCGGAGCAGGCCAGGGATCGTGAGCAGGTCCCGAACGAGGCGACGCAGCCGCTCAGGTCGTTGTTGGAGACGGTGCGGGCGCAGGGGCAGTCGCCCGGCAAGGGGTGACCGGTGTCGACGGTCGAGGCGCGTGACGCGCCGTTCGTGTTGGTCGATCCGGTCGACGCGTTCGCGGCGTTCTGCTCGCTGCTCGTCACGGACCGCGGTACCCCGTTCGTGTTGGAGGACTGGCAGCGTGGGATCGCCCGGTCGATTCTCGTCGACCGGATCGTGGAGACGGTCGTGCTGATCCCGAAGGGGAACGGCAAGACGACGCTGCTGTCCGCTATCGCGCTCTGGCATCTCCTCACGACCGCGGAGGCCCGCTGCTACATCGGGGCGGCGTCGGCGCAGCAGGCCGGGGAGATGTTCCGCCACGCGTGGGGGTTCGTCAGGCGTGACGCCGCCCGGGGCGGCGAGCTGTCCGAACTCGTCGACGTGCAGCCGGGGTACAAGCGGATCGTCCGCCCCGATGACGGCGGGATCATCGAAGTCCGCGCGGCCGATGCGGCGACGCAGGATGGTGTCGGCCCCACGTTGGCGCTCGTCGACGAGTACCACCGGCACCCCACCGACGGGCTGTACTCGGTGTTCCGCGACGGCCTGGACAAGCGCGACGGGCAGCTCGTCGTGATCTCGACCGCCGGGGATGACGAGGACACGCCGCTGGGCCGGTTGCGCGCGAACCTCCTCGACCACGTCGTCACGACCGACGGCCGGTACGTGTACTGCCACGACCGGGAGGGTGGCGCGGCGCTGCACCAGTGGGCCCTCCGCCCCGACGACGATCCGAACGACCTGCAGCTCGTGAAGGCCGCGAACCCGCTCGGCACCATCACGATCGCGAAGCTGAAGCGCCGCCGCATGTCCCCGTCGATGACGCTCGGGAAGTGGATGCGGTTGACGTGCAACCTGTGGTCCACCGGCGACGAGGCCGCGGTGTCGAAGCCCGAGTGGGACGCCTGCCACGACCCGAACGCGACGATCCCGGACGGGGCGGACATCATCCTGGGCGTCGACCTGGCGTGGAAGTGGGACACGCTCGCGATGGTCCCGATCTGGTGGGACGACGAGAACGACCGGTGGGTGGTCGGCCGGGTCATCATCATGGTCCCGCCCAGGGACGGCACGTCGATCGACGCGGACCGCGTGAAGGGCGCGATGCGCTGGTACGCGGACCGCTACCGCGTGACCCTCGTCGTCGACCCGAACCACGGCGGGCAGCAGCTCGCCCAGGAGCTCGAAGCGGACCTCGCCGCGGACGGCACCGGGAACGGGATCGTGGACGAGGCGGTGGAGTACTCGCAGTCCGCCGGGGCGATGGCGACCGCCGCGATGCGCCTCGTCGAGGCCGTGCGAACCGGTGGGTTGGCGTGGGGCGGCGCGGACGGCCACGACGGTGACGGGGAGACGCTGACCCGCCAGGTGCTGCGGGCCGCGGCGGCTCCGTTGTCGGGGGATGACGAGGAGATGTTCCGGTTGGAGAAGCCACGGTCGGGTGGGGTGGCGCGCCGGCGGCGTGGTGAGGAGCGGAACTACCGGTGCATCGACGCGGCGATCGGGTTGGCGATGGCGCTGGCGGTCGGGACCGCGGTCGAGGAGGACCCGGACTACGACTACATCGCCGCCTAGACTGGAGTGATGAACCCTGCGGAGTTCGATCTCGTTCGTCACTTGGCGCTCAACCTCGCCAGTCGGCAGGAGTCGTTCTCCGCGAACGAACTGCACCGGGCGGTCAGCGACGCGGCTCCAGGTCAGATTCTCCACATTGGGCTGCACCTCCAGGTGGTGGCGGCGCTCGTCGAGGTGGGCGAGCTTGTCGAGCTCGGGCACGGAACCGGACCGGACCCGGCCATGCGGTACGGGCGTGGCGATCAGACCTTGACGGTCGCCGACATCCTCGCGCGCGCCGATCCGGGTACGTGACCGACGGCGGCGGGACGGTGGGCGCATGCTCGTCGCGCTGCTCGTCCTCGCCTGCCTCTCGTTCGCCATCGTCGTCGTGGTCGGGGTCGTGACGTGCCGCGAGGCATGGGCGAACCGTGGGCTGACCCTCGCACGCGAGGTCATCGTGCACACCACCCGGCCGGACGACCAGTCCGTGCGCGGCGTGCTGATCGAGGGAGATCGGCCGGGCGCGAAGTGGTTGAAGCTCGACGGGTGCCGGTACGGCCAGGAGGGCGGCTGGGTGCCGCTGGACGGCCAGGTGCTGATCCCCACGTCGCACGTCGCGTTCGTGCAGGACGTGTCCGGGCGGCCGTGACCGCTGACGGGCGCACGCTCGTCGCATGCCCGTCCTCGCAGGCCCCGGCGATCGCATCATCCTGCCGTCCGGTCGGGAGTCCCGCCTCCCCCGCCCCTCGGTGCCGTGGTCCGCAGGATCGACCGTGTCGACCGCCCGGATGCTCGACGGGCGAAACGTCACGTGCCGACAGCTCGCTGTCGAGCAGCCGTGGGTCGCGGTGTGCGTCAACTACATGGCCCGCCAGATCGCGAGGTTGCCGTGGAAGGTCTACCGCCGTGACGGCGACGCCGGCCGGGTCCGCGACCGCGACTCTCCCGCGGCGCAACGGTTGCGTCGCCCGGACGTGCGGCGCACCCAGACGCAGCTGAAGTTCGAGGCGGCGGTCGGGCTCCTCGTCGACGGGAACCACCTGGAGCGCATGGTGACCTGCGCCGACGGCCGCCCGGGGCTGCGCGCACTGGACTGGCGGTGGGTCGTGCCGTACATCCTCGACGGCGACGTCGTGCTGTGGGAGTACCGGCCGCCGAACACCGACCCGGTCCTCCTCGACCCGTCCGAGGTCATCCATTACCGGTGGGCCGGGTACCGGCCCGGCCCGCTCGGCGTGTCGCCGCTGGAGCACCTTGGCGTGACGTTGCGGAACGAGGACGCCGCGCAGCGGTGGGGCGAGAGCAACTTCCGGAACGGGACGCGGGTCGGGTTCGCGGCGATCCTGCAGAAGGACGGGTCGCAGAAGCAGACCCCCGAGGTCGTCGAGCAGCTGCGGGAGCAGATCGTCGCCCGGTACGCCGGTCCGGAGAACGCCGGCAGGCCGATCGTGCTCGGGTCCGGTGTCGCGGACATCAAGCCGATCGAGTCGCAGACCCCGGTCGAGGCGGCGCTGATCGACCAGCGGAAGCTGAACCGTGAGGAGGTCATGGCGGTGTACGGGCTGCCGCCGACGATCGCCGGTGACCTGGAGCACGGCACCTACAGCAACGTGACGGAGCAGGGCGAGGCGTTGTTCCGGACGGTGCTGCCGCCGTGGCTGGAGTTGCTGCAGACCGAGACGACGGTCCAGATGATCGGCAACCCGGACCCCGGCGAGCACTACACCGAGTTCGACCTGAACGACGTGACGCGCGGCGACATCACGAAGCGGATGGCCGCTTACCAGACCGCGATCAACGCGGGGGTGCTGACCTTGAACGACGTGCGGGACCTGGAGAACCGGCCACGGTTCGTCGAGGCCGCGGCCGATGAGCCGCTCGTGATGGCGAACAACCTCGTGCCGCTGTCGATGCTGACCGCCCCCGAACCGCTGGACGGCCCGCAGGATCAGGGGTCGTAGCGGCGGGTGGCGTGACCGCCCCGGGCCGCACGCTCGCCGTGTGGATCGGCTCACCACCCACAGCGTCAAGTCGGTCGAGGCCGCCGGTGACGGGAACGACCGCGGCCGGTTCCGGGCGCTCGTCAGCGTGTTCGGGAACGTCGACGCGTACGGCGACGTCGTCGAGAAGGGCGCGTTCACCCGCACGCTGTCCGAGGACGGGCTGCCACCGATCGTGTGGTCGCACCAGTGGTCGACCCCACCGGTCGGCGCGACCCTCGCGGCGGAGGAGACCGACGACGGCCTGGTGATCGACGGGCAGCTGTTCGTCGGTGACGTGCAGCTCGCGGACTCGATCTACGCCGCGATGTCGCGCGTGGGCGGCGACGGGCTGCCGCCGCTGCGGCAGTTCTCGTTCGGGTACGACGTGCGCGGCTACTCCGTCGAGGAGTCCGACCACCCGAACGCGTGGGCCGGGGAGATCCGGCGGTTGACCGACCTGAAGTTGCACGAGGTCGGTCCGTGCCTCGTCGGGGTGAACCCCGACACCGAACTGCTGGACGTCAAGGGCGTGGACCCCCGGGTTCGGCCTGGCGTTCGCGATGCACGGCCCCCGTGGAGCACGGGGGCGAAGTCAGCGGCCGACCGGATGGACCGGGCGGCGCGGGAGCACTACGTCGCCGTCCTGCTGGGCCGGCGCTGACCAACGAGGGAACCTATGAGTAGCACCCTGACGCGACTCGATCAGAAGATCGCGGAGCACAACGAGAAGGCCCGCGACGCGGAGGAGAAGGCGCGCGAGCGGCGCGCCGAGCTCGTCGGTGACAGCGCCCCCGAGCCCGGCACCGACGAGTTCAAGGCGATGGTCGACGAGGCCGACGGCCTGTTCGCGACCCTCGACGCGGAGCGGGACAAGGTCGAGGAGCTGAAGGCGCAGCGCAAGACGCTCGCCCGCACCCTTGGCGTGCCGACGGACCCCGGCACCGGCGAGCCGCGTGGCGACAACCCCGAGGAGCTCGCGGCGGCGGTCGCGTCCGCGCTCGCCGGCAAGTCGGCCCCGTCGCCCGACCAGGTCGCGCTGGGACGTCGGATCGTGGAGTCCGACGGGTACAAGGCTCTGCAGGACTCCGGGGTGCTGACGTCGTCCGCGGGGATCGGTGGCACCGTCGCGCTCGGGAAGGCGATGTCGAAGACCGAGTTCAAGACGCTGATCTCGGGCGGCTCGACGTCGGCCGGGGCGTTCAAGGAGCCGGATATCCAGCCGTACCTCGGTCTGCTGCAGCGGCCGATCGTGCTGACGCAGATGGTGCAGACCATCCCCGTGTCCACGGACTCGGTGAAGTACGTGCAGCAGCTCACGGCCGGGCACAACGTCGAGATCATCCCGGACCCGATCACGGCTGACGCGATCGGGTCGGGCAGCCCCGCCGTCACCGCCGCCGACGCCGGCCTGAAGCCGGAGTCGGAGTACACGTTCACGACGAAGACGGCGGACGTCGAGACGCTCGCGCACTTCCTGCCGGTGCACAAGAACCAGTTCGCGGACGTTCCGCAGCTGGAGGGCATCATCGACGCGGAGATGCGGTACGGCCTCCTGAAGTTCCTGGAGGGCGAGATCGCCGCCGGGAACGGGTCGACCGGGCATCTGCGCGGCATCCTGAACACGACCGGGATCGTCGACCAGACCATCGGGGCGGACAGCGTGATCGTGGCGCTGCACAAGGCGCTGACCGGCATCCGGCTGGGGTTCATCGAGCCGACGCTGATCGTGATGCACCCCAGCGACTGGGAGGCGATCCGGCTGATGCGGTCGTCGGTCGCGATGACCGACCCCGGTGACCCGGGCGGCACGCCGGTCGTTCCGCCGACGGTCGTCGACACCGGCGAGTTCATGTTCGGTCCGCCGTCGCAGGCCGGCGCGTCGACGCTGTGGGGCCTCCCGGTCCGCATCACCCCCGTGGTGCCGGCCGGCTCCCCGATCATCGGCGACTTCTCGCAGGCGCAGCTGTACCTGCGGGAGGGCATCACCGTCAACGCGTCCGACAGCCACGCGGACTTCTTCCGTCGGAACCTGATCGCGCTCCTGGCGGAGATGCGGGCCGGGTTCGGCGTGCGTCGTCCGCAGGCGTTCGGCACGATCTCGGTCTGACCGATGGCGGTCCAGATCTTGGACGGGGACGGGCGCGATCTGTCCGTCCCCACCGCCGACCGTGACGGTCACGTGATCGACGCGGTCGGTGTGCGTCGCCGGGTGCGGAAGGGCGATCCGCTGCAGCCCGGCTGGAAGGTCGTCGCCCCCGAAGGGGCCGACGAGGACGCCCCGAGGTCGGGGCGTCGCCCGCGCGGCAAGGCGCGGACGGCACCCGACGAGAGCAAGTAGCGCGGCCCGGTCGTGCTCGCCACGCTCGAACAGCTGAAGGCCCGCCTGAACGTGGCGGGCGGCGGGTCCGAGGACTCGGTCCTCACCGCGCTGTTGGAGTCTGCGTCGGAGCGTGTCGAGCACGAGGCGGGCCGGCTGTTCGAGCCGCGCCCCGCGCTCGTCGACGGGTCCGGTGACCCGATCGTGGACCCGGACCCGATCGTGCTGTCCTCGCAGGCGTTCGGGACCCGGTGGTGCCTCGCGCACGACCTGCGCGTCGTCGACGAGATCCTGGCGGACGGGGTCGACGTGACCTCGTCGGCCAGGCTCGTCCGTGCCCGCCAGGATGACCCTGCGCATGCGCTGATGCTCCCCGCGCCGGCGGAGGTCGTGACGATCACGGGGTGGTTCGGGTTCGCGTCGGTGCCGCCATCGATCCGTGACGCGACGTTGGGGTGGGCGCAGCGCGCCTATCACGAGACGCGTGCACGGATGTCGGACCAGTCCGTCGACCCCGACGGCGGGATGGTCAGCTACTTCCGGCAGGTGCCGCCGTTCGTCGCGGTGGCGGTGCAGCACTACCAGGTGCCGGTGCTCTGATGGCGCTGCACTCGATCTACACGTACAAGCCGCCGGCGCGGATGCCGCCGCCGGCGCAGGATCTGTCGGTGCGGGTCGTGGCGAAGCTGCGGTCGCAGGCGTCGGGGGTCGCGGACGACATGCTGTCCCGGGCCCGGGACGGGTTCCCGACCCAGACCGGCCTGACGGCCAGGTCGTTCCGGACCCGAACGACGGAGTCTGCACGGGGGTACACCGTGACGTTGGCGAACGATGGGTCGCGCGCGTACATCGTGCGGTTCCTGGAGCGCGGCACCGGCATCCACGGCCCGCTGAACCGGCGCATCCCCGTAGGGCGACGCGGGTTCATCCCGTCGGCCCAGCTGGAGCCGCGCGGTGCCGGGCAGCGCCCACAGAAGGCGTGGACCAACGCGCTGCGGCGCGTGAAGCGGGTGGAGCAGCAGGCGCAGCAGGACATGGCCGCGGCGTGGAACGACGTCGTGCGGGACGTGCGATGAGCGTCCCGGCCACGTACGGCGACCTCGTCGACTGGGCGCAGGACCGCCTGGAGTGGTGCGCGGACGCGATCGAGGCCGCCGGTGGCGTGCGGCCGCACGTGTACCGGTGGTGGGAGCCTGGGATGTCGCAGCCGTCCTCGTACCTGTGGCCCGACCCCGTCGCGTCGACGGACGTCGTCGACGCGTGCACCGTCCGCGATGACGTGCGCCTCGTGTTCGCGTTCGTCGTTCGTCCGGCGCAGCACCAGGGCGCGGACCTCGTGCAGATCGAGACCGTTGTCGACGCGGCGTTGCCGATCATCGACGCGGCCTGCCTGACCCTCGGCCGCCGGCCCGGTGTGCGGATGCGCCCGACCAGGTTGCCGTGGCGCGTCGCGTCGCGTCGCGATGCCGGGGAGGGCACCGAGACGAACCTCGTGCTGGAGGTGCCGGTGTCGGTGCCGTGGCATCAGCACGTGCAACCCGAGACGGAGACGACGCCATGACCCAGGACCCCGTGACCGACCGGGGGCGCACCATCGCCCCCGTGAGCGACAGCGAGACCCCGAAGCGACCCGCGAAGGCGAAGGCGGAGCCGCCGACCGACCGGCCCGTTGAGGGCTCGGCGGCCGAGGCGGCGGTCGAGGCACACGCCGAGTACTTGCGGCAGCACGCCGCGCGCAACCCCACCCGCCAGGAGGCGTGACCTATGGGCTACCGATTCGTCGCGGTCGGCACCGACGCGAACAGCAACAACGGCGGGTCGACTCTCGACTTCCTGACGAACCCCGGACCGATCGCCTACCCGTCCGCGTCGACGTACTTCCCGGTCACGGCCGGGAACGTGGACCCGGGGTACGAGGACCGCGACCGCAACGACGAGGTCCGTGGCCGTCGCGCGACGGCGGCACCGTACCCGTGGCGGGCCGCCCCCACGTTCACGTTCTCGTGCCGCCTGTACCCCGAGCTCGCGAAGTGGCTGTTTCCCCGGCTGGTCGGCGGGACCGCGACGGCGGCGGGAACTGCGCCCGTGGCCGTCACGACCGCGTTCAAGCCGGTCGGGTACTCGGCGATCCTGCCGTCGTCGACGGTGACGCTCGTCCGTGACGACCAGATCGACTACCTGTGGGGCGTGTGGATCGCGTCGGCTGAGGTGACGGTCGGGTCCGACGGTGACGCGCTCGTGTCCGTCACGGGCCGTGCGCTGTACCACGAGACCGTCGCGTTGACGGTCGAGACGTTCACGCCGGACACGTCGACGTTCGTGGACCCCTACGCCGGGGTGATGCTGGAGGTCGCGGACGGCGCGGTTGGGTCGTCCGTCACCGCGATCGCGTGCGTGTCGTCGTTCGGGTTCTCGTTCGACAACACGCTGTCCGACGACGACGACGTCCGGTACTGCAAGGGCAAGAACGTGCTGCGCGAGCTCGCGGGCACCCGGTACCGGTACCGGCACTACCCGACCCAGCATCGCCTCGGCCGTCAGTCGATCACGGGGAACCTCGGGTTCGGCACGGTGATGCCGACGTACGAGGAGCGCCGGTTGCTGACGGAGGCGCGCCGGTTGCGCGCAACGCTGACCGGCAACCCGGCCGGGACGACCCCGCCGTCGGACGAGCTGCTGCGGTTCACGTTCCCCGCGATCGCTCTGACCGGCGGTGGCCCGGACGAGCTGCAGGAGGACGGCGAGATCAAGGCCAGCTACGAGTGGTCCGGTCACTTCGACATCGCGACCGGCAACGACTTCGAGGTCGAGTTCTCCGGTGCGGCGGCGGTGCCGGCCGGATGAGCGTGACGGGCGAGCAGCGACGGTTGGTCAGGCGTGGGCAGAAGCTCGCGCGTGAGGCCGCCGTCGCGCTCGCCCAGGCCGCTGAGGCGGCCGAGCGGTCCACGGCCAACGTCGTGGACCAGATGACCTGCACGCACCGCGCGGACGCGTTCATCGCGGCGGCACGGATCGAGCAGGCGCTACGTGAGCACGGCCAGGTGGACGTGCTCGTGATCCCAACCACCACAGCCCGCGACAGGGCACAGGAGGACACTGATGGCTACGAAGACCCGCGCGTTCAACGCTGACGCGCGCCGGCAGAAGCGTGAGGACTCGGTCGTCACGATCGGCGGACGCGAGTTCCGTCCGACGCCGCAGTCGACGGCGCTCAGGGCCCGGATGCGGCAGCTGTCCCGGCGGCAGGAGGAGCTGGGCGTCGAGGCCGCGAAGCTGGAGGACGCGACGTCGGCGAAGGACCGCGAGCGGGCCGAGGCCATCGACCGGGAGTCGGAGGAGGTCATGTACGAGATGGTCGCCTCGATGCTCGTCGACGACGAGGGTGGCGAGGTCAACGCGATCTGGCTGGCGGATCACCTCGCGCCGCAGGACACGGGACCGCTGATCGAGTTCCTGTCCGGTGGGGATGACGAGCCGGACCCTACGTAGGGGACCCCGGGTCCCTGGATCAGCTGTTGCTGTTGCTGTCCGCCGGGGTGTCGCTGGACGAGTACCGGGTGATGTCGCCGGGGTTGGCGGACGCGTTGTCGGAGCGGGTGATCGAGCGGCGACGGGAGGACCAGTCGGGGAACCAGGAGCTGATCGGGACGGTGCTGGAGATCGTCGCGAAGCGCCTGGTCGCGATCGAGGGCGCGGTCCGCTCGCGACCGGTGCTGTGACGAGGGTGGTGGTCTGATGGCTGCGGGTGGAGCGAGGTTCACGGCAACGTTCGGTCTGCGGTTCGCGGCCGAGGGCGAGGCCGCGTACAGCAAGGCGCTGAAGCAGGCCTCGTTGGCGGCGCAGAAGGCGGCCCAAGAGCAGACGGCGGCGTCGCGCCGGTCCGCGGCCGAGGCGCGGAAGTCTGCGGCGGACGCGACCAAGGCAGCGACGGAGAAGTCGCGGGCTGCGCAGCGGTCGGCTGCCGAGGCGGCGAAGGCGGCCCAGGCGGAGATTCAGGCGTCGCAGCGTGCGGCGCAGGCCCGCACCCGGGAGGCCAGGCAGGCGGCGACGGACGCCGCGAAGATCGCGACCGCGCGCCGGAAGGCTGCCGCCGACGACGCGCGGGCGGCGACGCAGGCGGAGCGCACCGCTGCGCAGCGCGTGACCGCGTCCCGGCGTGCGGAGCAGGCGGTCACGAAGGCCGCGGCGGCGGAGCGCCGGGCGGCCGCGGATGTCGTGCACGCGAACCGGCAGATGGAGGTCGCGGTCGGCAAGTCGTCGCAGGCGATGGCGACCGCCGCCGCACGCCAGAAGGTGTCCCAGTCCGCGCTGATCGGGTACGCGAAGTCCGCCGCCGCGTTCGCGGGGATCGGTGGGCTCGGTGCGGCGGTCCGGTCGGCGCACCGGTTCGACGCGTCGATGCGCGAGGTGTCCGCGGTGTCCGGCGCGACCGGACGCGAGCTGCAGCAGCTGTCGAAGATCGCGAAGCAGACCGGGTTGGACACCGCGTCGGGTGCCGCGGCGTCGGCGGAGGCGATGGTCGAGCTCACGAAGGCCGGTCTGTCCGCGAAGCAGATCGGTCCGGCGCTGGAGGGCGTGCTGTTGCTGGCGCGGGCCGGGTCGATGGGGACGGCGGAGGCGGCGACGGCGGCGTCGGACGCGATGAACTCGTTCGGGATCGCCGCGAGGGACACGACCCGGATCGCTGATGCGTTCGCGAACGCCGCGAACCTCACCACCGCCGACGTCAGCCATTTCGCGCAGGCGATCTCGCAGGGCGGGTCGGCGGCGAAGCTCGCCGGGGTGTCGTTCCAGGACACGGTCCTGACGCTCACCCAGCTTGCGAACATCGGCGTGAAGGGCAGCGATGCGGGCACGTCGATGAAGACCGCCTTCTTGCAGTTGGCGCGGCCGACGAAGCAGGCCGAGGAGGCGATGTCGAAGTACAGCCTGTCGTTCTTCGATGCCGAGGGCAACATGCGCGGTGTCGCGGAGATCGGTGAGATGCTGCGCCAGCGGTTGGGGAAGCTGTCGAAGCAGCAGCAGACCGCGACGCTGCAGACGATCGCGGGTACCGACGGGTTCCGCACGCTCGCGGCGATGATGGGCACCACGTCGCAGGAGACTCGCCAGTTGGAGCGCGACCTGTTCCGGGCGGGGTCCGCTGCGAAGCAGGCGGAGACGATGCGGACGCCGTGGGAGAAGTTCCAGGCGACGATGCAGCACCTGTCCGTCACCGTCGGCGACAAGCTGTTGGTGAAGCTGAACGAGGCGGCGGACGCGATCGCACGGTTCGCCAGGTCGGAGCAGGGGCAGCGTGCGATCCAGGCGATCGGCGACGCGGCACGGGTCACGTCCGAGGTGCTGTCGACGGTCGTGTCCGCGGTCGTGAAGCTCGGTGCGGCGAACCCGGAGGTATTGAAGCTCGCCGCCGGGTTCGTGGCGGTCGGCGCGGCCGTGAAGGCGATCCGGTTCGTTGGGGCGCTGACCGGGGTTACGCAGCTGATCGGGTTGATGGGCCGGTTGCGCACGTCGTCGCAGGCCGCCGCGGCAGCGACTGCCGCCGTCGGTGCCGGTGCGGGTGGTGCGGCTGCGGGCGGCGGGCTGCTCGGCCGCGTCGGGAAGGTGCTCGGGTCGACGAAGGGGCGTGTCGGGATCGGCGCGGCCGCCGGGGTTGCGGGGGTCGCGCTGTCGGGCGGGAACCCGCTTGCTGGTGCGGCGGCTGGCGGGATGGCCGGGTCGTTCGCCGGACCGATCGGGATGGCCACCGGGGCGCTGATCGGTGGCGGCGTGACCGCACTCATCGGCGCGCTCGGCGGGAAGGAGAACGAGCGCCTGAAGCGAGCGACCGCGCGGCTCGGGGAGAAGATGAAGGCGTCCGTCGACGAGGCGTACATCGCCGGGATGTCGAAGGACGTCGCCAGCGCCGGCGGCGGCGCGGCGGCGCGTCTGCGGGAGGGCCAGCGGATCGCCCGGAAGCTCCAGGAGGCGCAGAGCCTGCAGGACCCCGCGAACTCGCCGTCGCGCGCGATGCGAGAGCGCGGCGCCGGGATGCAGGAGGCGGCGGAGCGCGCTGCGAAGGCCGCCGGGTTCGACCCCGCGGCGTTGCTGAAGGGCGTCGATCACTCGAACGCGTTCAAGAACGCCGGGAAGCAGGCAGGGACGGCGTTCGTCAAGGGCCTGAACGAGACGCAGTTCGCGAACGCTCGCGGCCTGTTGCGGCAGTTCGATGCGCTGCTCGGCAGTGCCGACCGCACCGCGCAGCAGCAGGGTGCCCGCAAGATGATCGCGATGGCGAAGGGGATGGAGGCCGCTGGCAGCGCCCCGAAGGGCACCGTCGAGAGGTTGATCCGTCAGCTTGACCGGCAGTACGACGGTCTGGCCACGTCGCTGGTCGGCAAGTCGAAGGCCACCGCGGCGCAGGTGGCGCGCGAGCTCTCCAACCCGAAGATCGCCGAGGACGTCAACCGCCTGGCGGGCCAGATCACGACGAAGTGGAAGGACACAATCAGCGACCTGCCGCGTACCGCCGTGCGGACCGTGCCGGGTGCGGTCGCGACGATGCGGCAGCAGATGCTTGCGCTGATCGATCTCGCGAAGAACGGGCCGACTAAGGAGATCCGGGAAGCCGCGAAGCGGGACCTGGACAAGGTCCGCGCGACCTACCGCCAGTCGTTCGGTGAGATGGCGAAGATGTACGGCGCGTCTCGCAAGGAGGCGCGCGAATGGGGAGCAGCGGGGAAGGCAGCTGCGGACACGGTCCGCAAGGCCGGCGGGGACGCCGCGGCGCAGACCGAGGCGTACCGGCGTGAGGTGCAGCGTCTCGGCGAGGCGTTCTCGACCGCGAAGGCGCGGACCGACACGTGGAAGATCGGTGTCGATCTGCTGTCGTCGGCGCTGAAGAAGGCCGGCGTCGAGGCCGCGGCGGTCAGCACGTTGACGTCGGCGGTGACGAGCATGAACTCGCTCATCGATCGCACCCTCGACGGCGAGATGCGTCGTGGAGGCAGGGTCAGGTTCGCGACGGGCGGGATGGTCCCGTCGATGCTGTCCCCCGGCGAGATCGGGCGCACCCCGGGCGGCCAGTGGTTCGGTGTGCCGGGCCGTCCGGTCGCCGCGGACACAGTCCCGATGATGCTCGCCCCCGGCACCGAGATCTACACCGGGCACGGCCAAGAGCTGCTTGCGTCGGGTGCGTCGCGGGCGCGGGCGCTCTCGGAGCAGATGCCGCACTTCAACTCGGGCGGCATCGTCAGCAAGGCGAAGGTCGCGGCGGGCGCAGCTAAGAAGGTCGGCCTGAAGGGCAACGCGGGCATCCTCGCCACCGCGATCGCCGGAGGGGAGTCGACGTACAACCCGCGCGCGCACGCGACCCGTGGGGAGGACTCCCGCGGCCTGTGGCAGATCAACCTGGACGCGCACGGCTGGGCACGGAAGTGGAACCTGTGGGACCCCGTCACGAACGCGAAGGCGATGCACCGCGTGTCCGGTGGCGGGAAGAACTGGGGGCCGTGGACGGTCTACAAGACGGGGGCGTACACGAAGTGGATGGACACGGCCCGGAAGGCGTGGGGGTCCGCGACGCCGGCGTCGGCGTCCGCGGCGTCGTCGTCGGCCAGGTCGAGCGCGACGGATGCGGTGAGCGAGTCGGGTTCGCGGGTCACTGATGACCTGACGGGCCGGACGGCCCGGAACGCGGCGCGGGAGATGCGGTCGTTTCTGCAGCCGAACGTGCCGGACGCGTTCTCGCAGGGGTTCGCGGCCGGGCAGACGGGGGCGCGGTCGTTGCGGGACATCGACGGGTTCATGCCTGCGGTGAATGCTGCGGCCCGGGTGAATCTGGAGCGGGAGGCCCGGTCGTCGGGTGGTGGTTCGTCGGCGGGGTCGGGGACCGCGTCGGCGTCGTTCAAGGGCCTGGTCTATCCGTTCTCGCGTCGGTACAAGCACGGTGGTGGCCCCGGCGTCGGCACCCACAACGGGAAGCCGCCGTACAACAACTGGATGTCGTCCAACGCGGTGGACATCGAGGCCCCGGTCGGCGCGATCGTCCGCGCTGTTGCGAACGGCACGATCGTTGACGCGCGCGGGTCGTGGTCTGGTGGTGGTGGCCGCAGCGACGGGCTGACCGCGTACCTGCGTCCGGCGTCCGCGCCGGGCAAGCAGTGGTTCTTCCAGCACATGAAGCAGCGGTTCGTGCGGAAGGGGCAGCGGGTCCGTGCCGGGCAGCGGATCGGCGTGTCCGGTGCGGGCAACGGGGTGCCGCATCTGCATCTGGCGTCGGAGACGGGGAACCCGGCGACGATGATGAGCGGCGCGCCGACGAAGGTGCCGACCGCGTCGCGCTCGAAGGGCACCTCGTCGGGGCGGGCCGGGTCGACGTGGCTGCGTCCCGTCGGTGGTCCGCAGTCGTCGGGGTTCGGGATGCGGTCCGGTCGGATGCACAAGGGGATTGACTACGCGGTGCCGGTCGGGACCGCGGTGAAGGCGATCCGTGGCGGGATCGCGATGGCTGGCATCCATGACCCGAACGGGTGGGGCACGAACACCAGGGTCGACCACGGCGGCGGATGGTCGTCGCTGTACGCGCACCTGTCGCGGGTGAACACGCGGCCCGGCCAGCGGGTCAACCGCGGCCAGGTCATCGCCCGCTCCGGGAACACCGGCCGCTCGACCGGCCCGCATCTGCATCTGGAGACGTGGCGGAACGGGTCGGCGGTCAACCCGGCCGGGGTGATCGGGAAGCGGTTTCGGTCCGGCGGGAAGGTGCGGCCGGGGACCGGGGCGTCGGCGGCGAACCTGACCGCCCGAGCGTCCGGCCGGGCCGTCGTTGCCCGGCAGCTCCGGTCGATGTTCGGGGCCGGGACGCGCGACAACTCGGTCGTGACCGACGCGCTGGACCGCCTCGCGGTGCAGTTGTCGTCGGCGGAGACGATGACCGCGGAGCGGTTGACCCGGTTGTCGATCGCGACCCGGAAGGCGATCCGGCAGACCGTCGCGAAGTCGTCTCCTGCCGGGAAGGCGATCTCGAAGGGCGAGGAGGCGATGATCCGTCGTGCCCGGTCGGTCCGGTCGATGGTGATGGCCGAGTTCGGACGGCGTGCCGGGGAGCGGGTCGCGATCGCGGGCCGGATCGACAGCGACCTGGGCCGGTACATGGGGCAGCGTGATCGGGACATGCGTCGCGCGAACATCGACAGCGCGTCGTCGGCTGGGCTCGCGATGCAGGCCGACACCGTGGATGTGGTCCGCACCGGTCGTCTGGTGCAGCGTCAGCGGCTTGAGGAGGCGTTGACGCTGGCGAGGAAGGCCGGGAAGGGCGGTGCGCAGGACGTCACCGAGTTGAAGTCTCAGATCGCGCAGCTGACGGACGAGATCGACGATCTCGCGGTGCAGCACATGGAGCTGTGGCGGCAGCAGTTGCGTGCCGCGGCGCAGGAGGCGTTGGCGGCGACGCAGTTCGACCGGGATCTCGTGTCGGCGGACACGGCGATCATCGAGGCGGTCCAGCGCGTCACCGGCACCTCCGGCACCCCGGCAGGGATGCGTGAGCTCGCGGGACGCCGGTTGTTGGATCGTGACGCGGCGATGGCTGCGAAGGCGGCGTGGGATCGTGCCGGGGCGGTGGCGTGGGACACCGGGGATATCGACGGGTGGCGGCAGGCGATGCTGGGTGCGCGTCAGGCGCTCGCGGACGCGACGAACGCGCAGGCGGACTACAACCAGCAGATGAAGGAGGCCGCGTCGTTGGCGGCCGCGCAGGTGGTCGGGACGGCGGAGTTCGGGCTGTCGATGGCGCAGTTGGAGCAGCAGGGCTTCTCGTTGCGTCAGCAGCTTGCGGGGACGGCGGAGACGGGTGGGGCTGCTCGGGCGCAGTTCATTCGGTCGACGGTGATCCCGGCGATCCAGCGGGCGATCGACGCGGATCGTGCGGCGGTCGATGTGGAGCGTCGGACGTGGGGCCAGGATTCGGAGCAGCACCGGCAGGCGCAGCTGCGGTTGGCGCAGCGGATGAACGAGTTGCTGCAGGCCCAGTTGGACGAGCAGGAGCAGATCAAGTCGAACACGGCGCAGCGGTCGTTTGGTGGGTCGCTCGGGTTCGAGTTCGCCGGTGGCGCGTACACCGATCTCATCCTTGACGGGGCAGGAGCGTGAGCGTGAGCGATAGCTATCCGGTGCGGTTGGGGCCGCTCAGGTTCCGGTCCCATCGTGGGGACATGTCGGAGGCGTTGGGCGACACCCTCGCGACTGTCGGTGCGGCGTTGGTGCCGGGGGAGCGGCGGCCGCGTCCGCAGCGTCTGGTGCTGCCGGTGGCGGGGTCGTACGACGAGATCGATCATCGTGCGGCGGGACTCAGGCTCAGGCGGCAGGTTCGGCAGTTGATGGAGAACCCGGCATGGAAGCAGCACGGCTTGTACTTCGAGCTCGGGTGGGACCCGGAGTCGGCGGTCTGGCTGATGGTCGGGTCGGGGGAGCTGGCTGACAACGAGATGGGGGTGTGGGCTGGGGACTGGACGCTCACGCTCGACGACGCATACGTGGTGGGGCGGCCGGGGACGCATCGTCGCGGCCGTCGGATCGCGGTGTCGGACCGTGCGTCGGGCACCGTGCCGACGGACACGCGCGGGGTCGCGTACTCGACCGCGTTGTCGGTCTTGACGAGCAAGCCCAGGGCGTTCGTCCCGGGTGATCTGACGGCGTTGACGGGGGCGGGCGGTCTGTTGCGGGGCGCGAACACCGGCCCGGTTGTGGCGGGCAGGATGTTGTGGCGGACGATCGGGGATGTGGTCGGGACCGCGACGGATGGGGAGGTCGTGTCGTGGGTGGCGGACCGGGCGGTGTTGCCTGATCCGTCGGAGCGTGAGCAGTTGGTGGAGGACCCGGGTCAGGTGCGGGTGTGGTCGGTCCCGGACGGGGACGTCGGGCTGTTGGAGAACTTGGCCCCGAACCCGGTGGCGGCGACGAGTACGTCGGGGACGGCGGCGAGTGCGTCGGCAGGCATGACGTCTGTCGGCGTCACGCGCG